>Ga0172381_10002421_pt1 | contig 20570 bp, 21 predicted proteins | sample Leawel6488metaG_FD_119754 | JGI IMG/M metagenome (GOLD analysis project Ga0172381, IMG submission 119754) | Leachate microbial communities from a municipal landfill in Southern Ontario, Canada - Leachate well 64-88 metaG | ecosystem: Engineered > Solid waste > Landfill > Unclassified | place...
ATCGGAGCAGTCGCGGAAATAGACACGACGCGGAAAGAATTTAAGATAATAGAATCTCCGGTTCAATAATATTTGATAGGTTGTCGTATAATATCCGAAATACTACTCAAATTTATGCTTATCACACTTCGGAACATAGACACTTCCTGGCTCAATGCCTTGAAAATAGGTTGCGACGGCTTCTACGAGGTCCTGCATCGTAGAATAGACAACGTCTTCGGGCGTTGTTTTTCGCTTTGTATAGGTAATTTTGAAGGGTTCGAACACCCCATTCAGGCTTCAGAGAATCCGCATATTGAGTTTGATAATTCTGTAAACTAGGCGGTGAGCTTATGGATATTTATGAAGAGCTGGAAAAATCTCTACAAAACATGGAGGTAGCAGTGATTTCGAATTGAAAAAAGCTTTACTCTGTCTCTTCGGTTTTTTTAAATATCTATCTCAGATGTTTTTCTTGCATATGCGTGTGACGCATACGGTCAGATATTTATAGACTTACTCATTATTTTCCTTTATGATAATTAAAGATTTAACTATAGCTTATCAATATGAAAAATATCGAAATTGAAATACAAAAATATCTTGATGACAGAGGTTGGAACAAACTACGCCCATCTGATCTGGCAAAGTCTATAAGCATTGAAGCCGCTGAATTGCTTGAATTGTTTCAGTGGACGAGCTTGACGATAGAAGAAACCAAAGCTGATGAAGAAAAAATCGCAAAAATAAAGCAAGAGTTGGCGGATGTCTTAATCTATGCCTTGGATATGTCCGTTTTGCTTAATTTCGATACAGAGCAAATAATCAAGGATAAGCTTGAGCATATAAACAAGAAGTTTCCCGCCGAACTGATGCGGAAAAATGCCAAGCAAGAATCAGGCTCCGGAACAGATCCACTATATTTGCAAATAAAGAAAGAATATAGAGGGAAAGGAGAATAGTCGATTTGCCTGTAGCCTAAACCGACAATTTTTGCTAAGCTTAGTATATGATAAAACCATACAACCAAAACATAATCTTTTTTGATACGGAATTTTCTTCCCTAAATCTGGATAGGGGGGAGATTTTATCTATAGGATTCGTTAAGCTGGACGGAAAGGAGCTGTATCTCGAACTGGACTTCAGGGGAGAAGTAGATGAATGGCCGAAAGAAAATATACTTCCGACTTTAAGCGCGGAGAAGGTAACCCGAGAGGAAGCTGTCAGGAAAATAGAAGAATTCATTGGCAGCGAAAAGCCCTATCTTATGGCATACGTCAACCAGTTCGATATGGCATATTTTTATAAGTTTTTCGGGTTAGATAATTTTAATGAGAGGTTCAATTGGGTCCCCATAGATTTTGCATCTATTCTTTTCGCAATGGACATAAACCCGGAGATCCTGGTTGAAAGAGAACCAAGCTTTTTCGATAAGATGGGGATTGATCTATCAGAATATCATCAACACAATGCATTGGATGATGCAAAACTCGTGAGAGAGGTATATTTGCATCTACCTTACGAGGCTTAGAGGTCTAATAAGCTTTAGATGAAATTCTACTCAAACCTATCCTTATCACACTTCGGCACATACACCACAGTTTCCGGGTCAAGATTCTGGAAATAGGTTGCGACGGCTTCCACTAAGTCCTGCATCGAATGGAAATGGCGCTTAAATGCGCCTTTTGCGTTTTAATGGCAGATTTAGGAGGTTCGAGTACGAGTATATGAGGGAAAATGTCTAATTTAATAAATATGGGCATGTATATTGAATATTCTATCACTGTTTCAAATAATTTTAGACACTTTAAAATAATGTAAATGAAGAAATTATAAATTCGCATTGTGAAGCTGATTAGGATCGGGATAATTGACAATATTACATGAAACATGTTATCTTCGTGTAAAGATAGCGACCCTATCTTTGGATATATAAAAAACAGGAAAAACTATACGAAAACATAAAAAGGGAGGAAATTATAACGAATAAAAAAGCTAAAGTGTTACTCGTAAAGTGCCTAGACCCAGAAAGAAGAGATATTTATGCTTTTAGACAAATTCCTTTAGGTATTGCATATCTGGCTTCAACACTGAAAGATTTTTGTAATCTTGAAGTATTTGATATGCTGGTAGATGAGAATTTGCTTGAAAAGATACAGCTGGAGAAGCCGGATATAATAGGACTCAGCGTTTTTTCTGTGGATTTTATTTTTGTCGAGCAATTGATCAAGGCGATAAAGGAGGTTTCATCAAACTCTTTAATAATAGCCGGAGGAGCTCATGCCACAGTGGCACCGGCGCAAGTGTTGGTGGCGGGCGCAGATATTGTAATACGCGGAGAAGGTGAAAACGCTTTTTTGGCAATAGTTGACAGTTTTAGCCAAGGAATGATGGTCTTGGAAGAAATTCCTGGAATCTCTTACCTTGAGAAAGGAATTCTCCATAACCAGTGTCTTTATGTGGAGGATATCGACGAATTACCGATGCCGGGGATAGAATTTTTTGATTGGGAAAAATATGATCAGTATCCTATTCTTACGTCCCGAGGGTGTCCTTTTGGTTGTAAATTTTGTGCTTCAAAAACGATTTGGGGACAAAGAGTAAGATTCCATTCTGCAAACAGAGTGTTGATTGAAATCGATAAAGCGGTGAACAGCTATGGACTTAAAAACATAGTTTTTATTGACGACACGTTCACTCTTAATCATGAGAGATTGATTGAGATTTGTGATCATCTTATCGAAAAAGAATACAACATAACATGGTCGGTCAATTCTCGAGTTGATACTATAAACGAAAAAGTTGCTTGTAAGATGAGTGAGGCAGGCTGTCGTGTCGTGTCATTCGGTGTTGAAACCGGATCCGATAAAATCCAAGATTCAACTGGCAAGAAGCTGAAACGAGAACAAATAGTAGCAGCGGTTAATGCTTGCAAGAAAGCGGGCATACGAGTAAAGACAGGATGGATGGTCGGTTTGCCTGGTAATTATGAGGAGCAGATGAAATCGCTTGATCTTATGCTAGAAATTGATCCTGATGAGATTAGCATTCATCATTTTGTTCCCATGCCTGGCACAGCTTACTGGGATTTTCCAGAAAAATACGGAATATCGTTTGACGAAAGAACTTTATTAGTTAAAGAAAACCACCGACGAAGTCGGTCGTCCACGGTAACCGATTGCGGACGAAGTCAGTTTGGAATAGTATATAAGGTATAAACTAACAATTTTACCTAGTTATATGTCCAACGATAAACTCACAAACTATCACAAATTATCCCACGTAACTTTTGACTGCCGCTATCACGTCGTCTGGATAACGAAATATCGCTTTAAAGTAATTGATGAAGACATCAAATTAAAGCTAAAATGGAGCATAAAACATGTGTGCGACTGGAAAGGAATTGAAATAATCAGTGGTTCGGTAGGCGAAAATCATATTCATCTGTATCTGCAAATTCCACCCAAATATTCCATCTCTGAAACAATGAAGTGGATCAAGGGAAAGAGTTCGGAAGAACTATTGAAAACATTTCCTAAGCTTAGCCAAAAATATTGGGGCAGACATCTGTGGGCAAGGGGATATTTCGTTTCCACCGTAGGGATAAGCGATGAGATAATCAAACAGTATATCGAAAAGAACAAACAGGAAGAAAAACAGGAATATTTAAATAAATGGAATGACGGGGAGGACGAAGTCCGTTAACCCAAAATTCCACCGACAAGGTCGGTGTGTAGTTTAATGAAGAACTTTTCAATCGACGCATTGCCAGACCAGCTTGGACTTAAATTTGATTATATTTCAAATTCAAAAATTGAAAAGGCTATACAAGAAATTGTAAAAAAATTGCAAGAGGTGGGATATAAACGTCCGGGAGAAATTGACTCTTATGGCTTAACAAGCAAAGTAGTAAATACCTATATGGACAGGGGTAGACTTCCTGTTCTGCCGTCCAAGAAATAAATGATAATAGCTGAAAACGTATTTATATGTTTTCAGCTTTATTTCATTCAGAACTATCGGAGCATGTTAGAAAAGTAGATTACAACGAATCGCGGATAGCTTTCAGAACTCGTCCCGATTCATACAGTAAAACGTTTTTAGTGCTAATCCAAGCATACTCTGAGTGTTCGGAATTCAGCTTGATATCAGAGATGGAAGAGTGACAAACAAAAATAGCGATTATCAGCTTGTCTACAGAATTAAATTCGGTAAATATTATACCATGTAGATTCTCAATATAAATGTCAGATGAGTCGATTCCTGTTTCTTCAAAGATTTCTCTTTTTAATGCTCCATATATATCTTCATTTAATTCTATTCCTCCTCCGGGAATATCCCATAATTTTGGATCATTTTCATCTGACTCCGATCTTCTTAAGATAAGAAGCTTGTCGTTGTTATAAATTAGAGCGCGAACTCCATGTATCCTATAAAACATGTCTTTTAGATTAGATTCGGAAATATAGTTTATTAGAGCAACTTGTTTGTAAGGAAAGTAGCTGAATTGAAAATGCTATTTAGATCAGAGTCATAACAAGTTCTATGATCCTTTAATTATACAATAAATCACAGAATACGTATAATTAAGCCCATTCTATTGTCCATGTCGGACTAAGAAGATATAATAGGAATATCTTATCAAGCTAAAATATAACGATTATGGGAAAAAAGAAGGTTGTTATGTGCGCCAGTGCATCTTTAGAAAAAGAAATTTTATCATGGAAGCAGAAACTAGAAGAAGATTTTGACCTGATAAAATATCCCGAAAAGTTGACAGGGGACTTTTTGCCTGGTTATGAAAAAGAGTTCACTGATCATTATAAATCAATCATTCAAACGGATATCCTTTTTATCTTAAATGTAGAAAAAAAAGGAATTCCAGGTTATATCGGCCCCGGTGTTTTTGCTGAAATCGGTTTTGCCGTCGGACTGAACAGGTCTTTGGATAAAAACATAGAAATAATCTGCCTAAACCATATTCCTGACTCTCTTGCTTACTCAGAGGAACTGAAATTTTGGGAAACTTTAGGTTGGATAAAATTTAGAGATGAAGATAATTCTTTCTAAAAATATAAAAAGCCACCCCTGTTAAGAGGTAGCAATCCTGGCTCCTGTTATGTCTCGGGCCAGGTTTTGTTTATAAATTCATCTAATTTTCTGTAAGCTTTATTCATAATCACAAAGTCATTGTCATCTCCCCACCAGTGGCAGTTGTTATGATTGATGTGGAATTTCTTCCAATCTTTCTTTTCGGTTTTTATCCTGAATTTCTCCGCGTTTTTGTATACATACGATCCAGGCAGAGGAACAAAACGGAATAGGGAAACCCTGCTGATTGCATCCTTTAATTCTTGCAGAAGAGAAATCGTTTCATCGGTAGTTTCCATATTTTCTCCCGGATAGCCATGGATCAAGAATAACTTTACCATCAAACCTGCGGAAGAGGCCAGATTTATGGCGTTTCGGATCTGATTTGCCGTAGTATTTTTCCCCATTACTTTTAACATTTTGTTGCTTCCTGATTCCACACCAAATTTGATTTCTATACATCCGGCATCATGCATTTCCTGAAGAAGCTCATAATCGACAGTATCTACTCGTGATAATGCAGACCATTTTAATCCAAGATTTTTGATAGACCTACAAATGCTCATAGTATTCGTTTTGTTTACGGTAAAATTGTCATCAATAATTGCGAATCCTTCTATCCTATACTTTTCTATCAGATATTCCAGTTCGGCCTTCACATTTGCTCCTGATCTGTATTGCATTTTTCTCTGAAATACGGAGCAGAAATGACAGGCGAAGGGACAACCGCGCGTTGTCATTATGTGAGTCATCCTAATGTTCGTGTTGGCCAGTCTGTCATTCATGATGAAATCAGGCTCTGCAATCAAGTGTCTAGCCGGAAAAGGAATCCAGTCTATATTGGTTTCATACTTGTTCGTCGGCATTTTTTTTACTTTATAGCCTTCGAGATAGCATATACCATTTATTCCAGGCCATTGTCTTTTTTTATGCTCCTGTATCAATTTCTGAACAGTCCTTTCTCCTTCTCCTATTACGACAACATCGGGTTTAATATCCAAGAGAGTTTCTTCTGGGTAGAGATTTGCATGTACTCCTCCTACAATAATCAGTGCGTCCTTTGAATAGACATTATTAAAACGAGATTCTTTTATAAGCTCATATGTAGCAGAAGAAGGAATACTGAATGCGACTATGCTGAAATCTTGCAAATCCAAAGATATTTTACCTGGGTAAACCTCGAATATACTAACCTCAGCACCAGTTTCTTCTGCTGCAGCAGCAAGATACAACACTCCGAATGGGGGGATCTCCTTTCTTGTTGTAGAAAATCTTGCCATGTCATACACTGCGGGATAAACAAAAGCTATCTTCATTTTTTTCAAATTTTTCAACTCCCTTTTCTTTTTTAACGTACCAACTTCTTTGCGCTAAGGCCGGACAATTCGAAAAAATAAAAAATCCGTAACGCAACAACATGTTACGATGATTGGCGTTAAGTGTCAAATAAAAAACTCGAATATCACTATTCAAATTTATGCTTATCGCACTTTGGTACATACACGACAGTATCTGGATCGAGATTTCGGAAATAGGTAGCGACAGCGTCGACGAGGTCCTGCAAAGAAAAACGGTGCCTAAACGCGCTGTTTTTTTGATTATAGACAGAAAGGATTGTCAAAAACAAACAATTGTATTATTGTAATCACGGAAAGTGCTTGAAAGAGTGCTTCAGTACTTATATAAACTATACCAAAAAGGAGGGTTTATTATAGATGAACCACAGCCAGTATTGATTTTTGGATCCCTGGTGGGCGATCATATCACCGTTTTACCGGGACTATTTGAAAAATATATAATGCCCGAGAACATAGGGAATCTTAATGTATCTTTCTGTGTTGATGATTTAAGGAGTAGTCGAGGTGGAACCGGAGGCAATATCGGATACAATCTCCGGCTTCTGGGCGGATGCCCCTTGATTGTTTCTGCTATCGGCAAAAACGGTGGTGAATATCTGCGGCATCTGCGGAACCATGATATCAATACGGATTATATCCATTTTGACGAGGAGTTGGAAAGCGCAACGTGTTTTATCGTAACCGACCAGAATAACAAACAGATAAACATCTATTATCCAGGTCCTACTGCCAAGGCGGCTAAAATCAGGATCGGGAACATCAAGGAGGTAAAAGAAGTTCGTTATGCTATCGTTTCGCCATCCACCAAAGAATTGATGCTCAGGCAAATAGTAGAGTGCGATTCTTTCGGGATGGAGGTTATATTTGATCCCGGACAGCAGACGGTTACCTTTGAGCACGACGAATTGAGAGAGGCTATAATAAAATCTAAATTTCTGTTTGGAAACAGATATGAAATGGAGTTTATTGAAAAGCATAGCGGTTGGAGCAAAGAAGATATCCTTGCGATGGGCAAAATGATCATAACCACATATGGCAAAAATGGCTCTCTGATTGAAACAAAAGTGCAAAATAAGCCGATCAAGAGGATTGAATTGCCGGCATGCAAGGATATACTAGTCAAAGACCCTACAGGAGCAGGAGATGCTTATCGAGCCGGATTCATCTTGGGACTCACAAGAGGTTATTCGCGAAAAGTATGCGGGCAGCTCGGAAGCGTAGCGGCGAGTTTCGCAGTTGAAGCTTCTGGGGCTCAGGGGCATCATTTCAATCGGGGTGAGTTCACAAAGAGATATGAGGATAATTACGGAAAGTTTCCATTCTAAAAACAAAACAAAATAAATATATTTTTCCGCATTTTACGGTGCCCATTCATTATTTGGATGGGTTTTATTTATGAAAAACGATCGATTAAGTTTTACTCGAATCCATACTTGATAAAGCCCAGAAAACTATTTGACCCTAGCTCCCTCAGGGTGTAATATATACTATATGAATATATATTGATATAGTATGAAACCGAAATGCTGTAAAAATAATCAGGCGATTGAAGATACTCGACAGGCGGTCGAGCTTTTGAAGGTGCTTGCTGAGGAGAACCGTTTGCGCGTACTGTGTATTCTTAAGAAAGGGGAGCACTGCGTGTGTCAGATTATCGATTACCTCGGGTTGTCGCAGAGTCTGGTTTCGCATCATCTGAAGAGCCTGAAAGATGCCGGGCTGATCGAGGATAGCAAGCGGGGGCTCTGGGTATATTATTCGCTCACTCCCAAGGGTAAAAAGATCGCCAGCCTTATTTCTAAAATTAAATGAAAAGTATGAGAAATATATTGATTGAATGGAAACATTTTGATAAAGAAGGTAAAACTTGCATGCGATGTTCGGCTACGGGCGCTAATCTTGCCGATGCTATAAATGAAATCCGATCCGGGCTTGATCCGGACGAAGTCGTGATTGAATTTCGGGAAACGAAGCTGCCTGAGAACTGTATGGAGGAATCGAATGAGATATGGATAGACGGTGTTCTTCTGGAGAAGCTTTTGCCTGAAGCTCAAGCGGGAATGAACGAGTGCTTATCTTGCGGGGATCTTATCGGAAACAACAATTGCTGCTGCCGCACGATATCCCAAAAAGAAAACACATTTGAGGAGATTCCTGTGGCGCTCATCAGGGAGGCGGTGATGAGTAGGTTGAATGCGAAATAATCATAATCAAATAATATTTAAGTATATGAAAATCGAAGTGCTAGGCTCAGGATGCCCGAATTGTCACAAACTGTTCGAATTAACCCAGCAGGCGGTCAAGGACCTGGGTCTTAAAGATGAGGTGGCGTATGTCACTGATATGCAGAAAATCATCGAAATGGGCGTCATGCAGCTCCCGGTTCTGGCGATAGACGGCAAACCGGTTATGACTGGGGCGACGGGTGATATCGAAAAGATAAAAGATGTAATCGTTAATGGTAACAAAACTAACGTGCCTGAAACGGGTCGGGGCGGATGTTCGTGTGGAGGAAACTGCTAAAAATATGGATATTTTCTACCCCATACAAATAGTTGCCGACTTAGTAACCGGGTTATTGGGATTGGCGACGGGATCATATCTGGAAAGTGCAGTCAATTTCTTCATTTACGATACGATCAAGATCGGTATTTTGCTGGTGGTCATCAACTATATAATGGCCATAACCCGCTATTACTTTCCGCTGGAAAAAGCGCGTGACATCCTTACCAAAAAACGCTGGTTCGGACTTAATTATCTGATGGCAGCCCTCCTGGGAATCGTCACTCCGTTCTGTTCCTGCTCGTCCATCCCGCTCTTCATCGGATTCCTCGGAGCAGGCATACCCCTCGGCATCACCTTCGCATTCCTCATCAGCTCGCCGCTCATCAACGAATCTTCGCTCTATCTCTTTCCTGCCATGTTCGGCTGGAAAATAACAATCTTATATAATCTATTCGGATTGACCATCGCGGTCTTAGGCGGAATGTTGATCCAGAAGATGAAGTTGGAAAAATATATCCTGCCGGAGCTTCTCAAATTCAAATCGCGGGCGGAAGTGGAAGCGGATAACGGCGGAAGCAAACTCCAGCTAGGACAACTGCTCAAATATTTCTGGGAAGACGGCATGAGCATCACCAAAAAAATATTTCCGTATGTGGTGCTGGGCGTGGGCATCGGAGCTCTCATCCACGGATTCGTGCCTGCCGGATTCGTAGAGCAAAATCTCTCCTCCCGGGCATGGTGGACAGTCCCGATGGCGGTTCTTCTGGGCGTGCCGCTTTATGCAAATTCCGTGAGCGTCATCCCGATCATGGAGGCACTGGTCGGCAAAGGCGCGCCGCTGGGGACGGTTCTGGCTTTTATGACAGCTATCGTCACTCTCTCAATTCCCGAGATGCTTATCTTGAAAAAAGTGATGCGCTGGCAACTCCTAGCAGTCTTTTTTGCAATCACAACTTTGGGCATCATAATTATGGGCTATTTATTCAACGCAATATTATAAAACTATGGATAAAAAAATCATCGCGGGACTTGCAATCGTCCTTGCGCTTTGTGCCTCAGCAGCTGCTTGGTCAGGAATAAAAGACCGCTCATCTGAAAATATGGAAAACCAAAATGGAGAAGAGCAGACACAGGAAAATTCACAGTCCGGCAGTGACATGGTGCAAGTCTATCTTTTTCATTCCACCCGACGCTGCTCGACCTGCATTGCCATCGGACAATATGCGGGCGAGACCGTGAACGAATTCTACCAGGAGGAGCTCAAAAACGGCAAGATTGAATTTCGTGAGATCAACATAGATTTACCGGAAAATAAAGCGCTGGCCGAAAAATTCCAAGCAAGCGGCTCTTCTCTCTATATCAATTCCATCATCGACGGCAAAGACGACATCACCGAAGACGCGAATGTTTGGAGGCTCACAGGCGACGAAGCAAAATTCAAGAATTATCTCAAGCAAAAACTGGATAATCTTCTCGGAAAATAATATGACAGAAACTATCAACTTTTTGATCGACAGCTACAACATACCAGTCCTTACCGCTTTCCTTTTGGGAGTGCTTACCTCGATCAGCCCCTGTCCGCTGACCACCAACATCACCGCCATCGCCTATATTTCCAAAGAGATAAAGACGGCAAGACACACGCTTTTGAGCGGCTTTTTCTATATGCTAGGACGGGGCGCAAGCTATACGCTCTTGGCAGCTTTTATATATTTCGGTTTTTCCGCTTTCGAAATAGCCAGCCTTTTCCGCGGATGGGGAGATAAAGCGCTGGGACCGATTCTCATAGTTATCGGCTTAATGATTTCAGGAGTAGTGAAAATTAATCCGACCTCCAGCGGAAAGAATGTCGAAAAAGCCAAGGCCTGGCTCTCGGAGAGGGGATTTGTCGGCTCATTCCTGCTCGGTATGCTTTTCGCCCTTGCCTTCTGTCCGTCAAGCGGCATACTTTTTTTCGGAGTTCTCATGCCGATGATACTAAAATCAAACGAGGGACTTTTTCTTGCTCCGATTTTCGCTTTAGGCACCGGACTCCCCGTGCTCTTCTTCGCTTTTCTGCTCGCTTTCTCGCTCCAAAAAGTGGGACGAGCTTTCCAGGCAGTGACGAAAATCGAAAAAATTATGCGCTATCTCGCAGCAGCAATATTCATCAGCGCAGGAATCTATTACACGCAATATCTTATCCAATATCTGAGCGGCTTATAAGAAGCCCAACAAAAAGAAACACCGCAATTCTAGAACTACCAGAAGTCAGACCCTTTGAATACTTAAAGGTCAGCCCTCGAAATCTCTGCTTTACTTTCTTTCGTCAGGGTTTATACTATAAATATAGACTTTAAGCGCAAAAACGCCACGGGCTAGGGAATGTACCTAAAACAACGATTGATTTATTAAGGAGGCCGGGGAGAGGCGCTTTTTTCGTGATATTTATAAAATACTTTTTATGTTTGAACAATCTTTTAAGAACATTGATGACATCTTACGCAAGGATGCTGGGGCGTCGAGCGAGCTGGACTATGTTGAGCAAACTTCTTGGATTCTTTTTTTGAAATATCTGGATGATTTGGAAAAAGAAAAGGAACTCGCGGCGAAACTTGCCGATCAGGAATATAAATATATTATCTCGCCAAAATACCGATGGGAAGTGTGGGCGTGCCCCAAGGGCAAGGATAGAAAACTGGATCACAATACTGCGCTTTCGGGAGATGATCTTAAGGACTTTGTGGATCGGGAACTTTTCCCTTATCTGAAGAAATTCCGCGAGGATGCAGTTAGCCCTGACACGATTGAATACAAGATCGGGGAGATTTTTAGCGAGATCAAAAATAAAATTCAAAGCGGATATAATCTTCGTGAGGTTTTGAATATTATCGATGCAATGCGTTTTCGCTCCCAGCAGGAAAAGCATGAGCTTTCGCATCTCTATGAGGTCAAGATCAAGAATATGGGCAATGCGGGACGAAATGGAGGCGAATACTATACTCCGCGTCCGCTTATCAAGACCATTGTCAAAGTGGTTGATCCCAAAATCGGGGAAACTGTCTATGACGGCGCTGTTGGCTCGGCCGGGTTTTTGGTGGAAGCTTTTGATCATATGAAGGAAAGCAAAAAACTTTCCACAAGCGATATGGACTTTTTGCAGATGAAAACTTTTTTTGGCAAAGAGAAAAAATCACTGGCATACATCATCGGGATTATGAATATGATCCTGCACGGCATTGAAGCGCCTAGCATCCGCCATATGAATACTCTTTCGGAAAACATCGCCGACTTTCAGGAAAAAGACCGTTTCGATATCGTGCTGGCCAATCCGCCTTTCGGTGGCAAAGAGCGTGCGGAAGTCCAACAAAATTTCCCCATCAAAACCGGAGAAACTGCTTTTCTTTTTCTCCAGCATTTTATAAAAATACTCAAAGCTGGAGGTCGAGCAGGTATCGTTATCAAAAATACTTTTCTCTCTAATACCGACAACGCTTCCGTTTCACTTCGCAAGATGCTCCTCACTGAATGTAATATCCATACCGTCCTTGACCTTCCCGGCGGCACCTTTACCGGCGCAGGTGTGAAAACTGTGATTCTATTTTTTGAAAAAGGCAAACCCACCAAGAAAGTCTGGTTCTATCAGCTAAATCTTGATCGCAACCTTGGCAAGACCAATCCGCTTAGTGAAAAGGATTTGGCGGATTTTCTGAAACTGCAAAAAACCAAAGCTGATAGTGAAAATTCCTGGACGGTTGATGTGGCGGATATTGATACTGGAACTTTTGATCTTTCGGTTAAGAATCCGAATAAAAATGGGGAGGTGGTTTTGAGGGAGCCGGGGGAGATTTTGGAGGAGATGGAGGCTTTAAATAAGGAAAGTAATGTAATTTTGTCTAAAATTGGGAAGATATGCTAGTTTTGTTACAAGAAAAGCTCTTATTTATTGGCTTGATACAGGGACAATCAGACACGTTTTTGTTTCTAATATATCGTAGTATACTAGAAAGATAGCGTTGAAGTCTATTATAATATATATGAAAATCTGGTAAATAAAAAAGAACTTATTAAATTTTTGAAGATGAAAAAAACAAAAAAAATCGAAGCTGTTGACCTATTTTGCGGAATAGGTGGATTAACCTATGGTTTGCAAAAATCAGGAATCAAAGTTGTTGCAGGGATTGATAATGATGAGACTTGTCGGTTTGCCTATGAAACAAACAACGGGTCATCGTTTATCAGCGCGGACATAAAGGAATACGGTGCGAAAGATATAAATAAACTTTACAGCAACAATGCAATAAAAGTATTGGTTGGGTGCGCTCCTTGTCAGCCGTTTTCTTCTCATGCATTCAAAAATAAAAGTAAAAATAAGACTCTTGATGTAAGGTGGGATTTGCTTGCATATTATGGCAAAATCATAGACGCAACGCTTCCAGATATTGTATCTATGGAAAATGTGCGCGGTATTGTAAAGACGGATATATTTAAGAACTTTTTAAGTGTGCTTGAAAAAAATAAATATAATGTTGATTATAGAATTGTGTATGCCCCAGACTATGGAGCTCCACAAAATAGAAGTAGACTAATTTTATTGGCGTCTAGATTGGGAGAAATAAAAGTGCCAGAGCCAACATACACCAAAGAAAATTACACAACCGTAGAGCATACCATTAAAGACCTGCAACCTCTTGAAGCGGGGCAGATATCGAAGAAGGATCCGTTGCACAGAGCAAAAAATATTTCAGAAACCAATTCGCAAAGAATTAAACAATCAAAACCTAATGGGACATGGCGTGACTGGGATAAAAAATTGTTACCAGAGTGCTATAAAAAGGACAGCGGACAAACATATACATCTGTATACGGGCGCATGGGGTGGAAGGGAGTATCGCCAACCATAACTACACAATTTTTTAATTACGGATCTGGTCGTTTTGGACACCCAACACAAGATCGAGCTCTATCTCTAAGAGAGGGCGCTTTGTTACAGACTTTTCCGGTGGATTATGATTTTGGGGAGGTTAAGTCAATGACGACGGTAGCAAGGCATATCGGAAATGCGGTACCGCCCATTTTAGGAGAGGTAATTGGTAAAACCATTAAAAAACATTTAAATAAGTATTATGAGCGAACAGAATAAGCCGTTTCAGTTTGAAATTTCTCTTAGCGTTTTAAATCATTTAGGGAGGGGACTGTATAGAAGTTTTGCTACTGTAGTTGCTGAGGCTGTTTCAAATTCTTGGGACGCAGAAGCAACAGAAGTACATATAACAATAGAGAAAGATAGACTTACGGTTGAGGATAACGGAAAGGGTATGAATGCTGCAGATTTTCAAGGAAAGTTTTTATTTGTTGGTTATTCAAGAAGAGAGGATGAAAGCAATAAATCCAAAAGAAATGTAATCGGCAGGAAAGGCATTGGAAAACTTGCCATGCTTTCAATCTCTGAAAAAGTGACAATTCTTTCCAAAAAAGATGGTCAAGAAATAACTGGAGGAAAAATAAATAATCCTGAATTAGATAAAAAAATTGATGATAAAGGAAAATACAGTCTGGAAGCGCTGTTAGATGAGGAGAAGAGAGAGCTCTTTAATGAAAGAAAAAAAAGTGGAACAAAAATAATATTTGAAAAATTTAAAACAAAATTAAATAATGAAGACATAATTAGGAAATACCTAGCGACTCAATTTAATTTTATTTTTAGTCTGAAAAAGGGCGATATCTTTAATATTATAGTAAATGATAAAAAAGTTACTCAGGATGATTTAAAAGAGCTAAATGAAAATACTCAATTTCTATGGTTGCTGGGAGAATCCAGCGAAACTATTAAAAAAAGATTTATTAATTTAGTGCCATCAGGAAAGAAGATTGTATGTGGTAAAATTATACCAAATACAGAATTTCGTTTTAATAAAGAAGAAATAAAAATAAGAGGATATATTGCATCTGTAAAAATATCCAGTGATCTTATCTTGCGTGGCTCAGGTGGTAATTTTAGGGCCGGAGTAAATCTATTTACCAATGGTAGATTGCGACAAAAAGATTTAATTGAGGATATCGCAACAAAAGGACTTGCCGAAGAATATTTATATGGCGAGATTCATGTCGATGGTTTTGAAGATAAAGAGATTGATAGGTTTACAAGTTCTCGCGAGGGAATTATTAAAGATGACCCTCTCTATCAAGAATTTATTAAAAAATTAAAAATTATAATAGCCATCATAATTAAAGATTGGACTCCATGGAGGAGAGAAAACAAAGAAGATTGGGATGTGTCTCAAGGTAGTATGCCAAAGTATGCAGCTAGACTTGAGCAAAGCAAAAACGCGAGAGAAAAAGATTTTTTAAATAAAATAGATGAAAACATAAAAGACGAGGCTACAAAGAAAAGTTTGACAGAAAAGTTAAAAAGTCTTTCAAGTAAGAATACTCAGGTTTATCAGGATTTATTTATTTTAGAAAATATATTCAGAGAGTACATAAAAATCAATAATATTGAAGAAAAAGATTTTAACGGAGCTGTAGAAGAAGACATGGATATTATAAAAACATTGAGTAATCTTAGAAAAAGAAGAATAGATGGTGAAGAGACCCATGCTTTAAAAGGAAAAATAGTTAAAAACGAACACTATTTGAATTATTTAAATTTGTCAGAGTTGGCCATCCTTATTGACTTTAAGATTGATGAAATAAATAAAAAGAAAAGAAAGAATCAAAGGGGTCGGCTTTTAGACGCTAAAGAAATTGAACCAGTTAGAAATCCTGTAATGCATACAACTGAGATTACAGACGATGTTTTAAGCTGGCCTAAAATAAAAAATGTTATTGATTATATTGAAAGATTAAAAGACGATGAAAAAAACTAACTGGCAAATAAAAAAACTTGGAGAAATATTTTTGATAGAAAGAGGCGGATCTCCTCGTCCAATTGAATCTTTTCTAACAAAAGAAGAAAATGGTATAAATTGGATTAAAATTGGCGATACGAAAGATATTACAAAATATATCTATAAAACTGCAGAAAAGATTAAACCTGAGGGGCTGAAGAAATCTAGGTTAGTACAAGAAGATGATTTCATCTTGTCGAACTCTATGAGTTTTGGTCGTCCGTATATAATGAAAACCTCAGGTGCAATACATGATGGCTGGCTCGTTTTAAGAAAAAAATTACCAGATATCGATAAAGATTATTTTTATTATTTGCTAAGCTCCTCATTGGTGTTTCAGCAATTTGACCGTTTAGCGTCGGGTTCGACGGTAAGAAATCTTAACGTACAACTTGTATCAAGCGTACTGGTCCCTTTCCCTCCTCTTCCCGAACAAAAACGGATTGTGAAGATTTTGGATGAGGTTTTTGAGGAGGTGGGGAAGGCGAAAGGAAATGCGGAGAAGAATTTGCGGAATTCTCGGGAGCTTTTTGAGGCGTATTTGCAGAGTGTTTTTGAGAATAAAGGGGAGGGGTGGGAGCCAAAAATGTTGGAAGATGTTTGTGACATACAATCCAAATTAATTGATCCTCGCAAAACAGAGTTTCTTGATTTAACTCACATCGGGGCTGGCAATATAGAAATTAAGACGGGTAATCTAGTTAATTTAAAAACCTCTAAAGAAGAAAAACTTATTTCTGGAAAATTCCGATTCGATAATTCTATGGTTCTCTATAGTAAAATTCGTCCTTATCTTATGAAAGTGGCGAGACCAGACTTTCAAGGACTATGCAGTGCAGACATATATCCTCTTTTCCCTCGTAAAAAGTTAATGACACGTGATTATTTATTTTATCTATTACTAACGCCACGATTTACGGAATACGCAATTAAGGGATCGGCAAGAGCAGGTATGCCAAAAGTAAATCGAGATCATCTCTTCGCTTTTAATCTATTTTTACCATCTCTCTCCGAGCAAAAAGCCATTGTCAAAAAACTTGATGCGCTTTCCGAAGAGACGAAGAAGCTGGAGGAGGTTTATAAAAAGGAAATTGCCGATTTGAAGGAGTTGAAGAAGTCCGTTTTGCAGAAGGCTTTTCGAGGGGAATTATAAAGTTTAGTTGTCATTCCGAGCTTGTCGAGGAATCGCTACACTACGATATAATCGTATAATATGGTTGGGTGGTAGTGAAGGGATCCTTCGACTCCGCTACGCTCCGCTCAGGATGACAAAAAAAGGAGATGGTGCGGCATGGAGTAGTAGACTTTAGTCTGCGCGGCTGTCCTACGGGGGAGATAATAACGCATACGGCGCATTTATCGGCTTGGGATAGCAGCGCGGGTTAAAACCCGCTACTCCAAAACGCGTGCGGGTTAAAACTAGCTACTCCAAAATGCGCGCGGGTTGAAACCTGCTACTCTATTATCACGAAATATTGGAAAGTTTGTATATATTGATTGACAGATGTATACAAACTGCTATACTTTGTATACATTCGATAAAAGATGTAAACAAACTATGAAAACTGTTGAAATAGGCAAAAATCAGACGCAAGCAAAGGGTTTTAAATCTTTTGTGCCAGCCCCTTTTCCTCCGAAGGGCGGTTTTGATTTTGATCCAAAAATTCTTAAGAAAAATCTTGAAGCTACCCGGCTTTTGGGGAAACTGGACGGAATCACCAAACTTTTGCCGGATGAGGATTTTTTTCTTTTGATGTATCTTCGAAAAGATGCTGCTTCTTCCAGTCAGATTGAAGGAACAATGGCGACAATGATTGACGCTATCGAAGCGGAAGTTCAGGTTAGAACAAATATCCCTCAGGATGTGGATGATATTCTGCACTATATCAAAGCGCTCAATTACGGAATGAAACGCATGCGGAAGGATAATTTTCCTCTTACTCTCAGGTTTGTGAGAGAACTGCACAAACAATTGATGGAAAAAGCGCGCGCCACTCATTTTTCCGATCCGGGTGAATTTCGTAAAACTCAAAACTGGATTGGTGGAACTAATCCGAATAATGCCCGTTTTGTTCCGCCGAATATTCCGGATATGGAGAAGGCTCTTGGTGATTTAGAAAAATTTATTCATAGTGATGATGCCGTAGCGCCTATTATCAAAGCCGGACTTGCGCACGCTCAATTTGAAACCATACATCCCTTCCTGGATGGAAACGGCAGGACAGGAAGAATGCTCATTACTTTTTATTTATGGAAAGAGGGCTTTCTTGAAAAACCGGTTTTGTTTCTGTCGTCTTTTTTCAAGAAACATCAGAAAGTCTATTATGAAAGGCTGGAAAATTATCAGTATGGCAAAGTATCGGAGTGGATTGATTTCTTTCTTGATGGCGTTATTGAAATTGCCAATGAAGCAATAGACATCGTTTCTAAAATTACAGAACTTCGCGAAAAAGATATGGAGAAAATTCAGACACTAGGAAAGCGCGCTTCAGAAAGCGCGGTGATGGTGCTACCAAAGCTTTATGGTCAGCCGATAGTTAATGTAAAGCTGGTTCGTGAATGGACAGGCTTTACACAAGCAGGAGCTCAGAAGGTAATTGATCGGTTTATTGAAATCGGAATTTTGTCCCCGAAAGATAAGGATAAAAAATACGGACAATCTTATGTTTATGGAGAGTATTTGGATATCTTTAATGGCAAATAATTAATCATTATGAACGAATCAGAAACGCGAGCGGAATATATTGACCCCAAACTAAAAGAAAGCGGATGGGGAGAGGTCGAGGGATCGAAAATTCTTCGGGAGTTTCGTTTGACGGAGGGGAAAATTTTGTTGGGGGGAGTAAGGGGAAAGGCGGAGATCGCTGATTATGTTTTGGTTTATAGAAATCAGAAGGTGGCGGTGATTGAGGCGAAGAAAGAAGACTTGGGGGCGGCCGAAGGAGTGGCACAGGCCAAGGCTTATGCGCAGAAACTTCAAATCGAATATACTTACGCGACCAACGGCAAAGACATTTACGAGATGTCTATGAAGAGCGGGATGGAAGGGTATATTGAGAAATTTCCAAGCCCGGAAGAGCTTTGGAGTAATATTCATAGCGATCATAACCAGTGGCAGGAGAAATTTACTTCTGTGCCATTTGAAATCGTGAATGGAAAGAGTGTGAGATATTATCAGGAGATTGCAGCCGGTCGCGTTTTGGAAGCGATTGCCTTTGAGAAGCAAAGGGTTCTTTTGACTTTGGCCACCGGAACCGGGAAAACTTTTATTGCTTTTCAGATCGCTTGGAAGTTATTTCAAACGCGCTGGAATTTGAGGAGAGATGGAAAACGACAACCTCGCATCTTGTTTCTCGCCGACCGCAATATCTTGGCCGGTCAGGCCTTCAACGATTTCTCAGCTTTTCCTGAGGATGCACTTATTCGCATCAGCCCGCAGGATATCCGAAAGAAGGGAAAAGTGCCGACAAACGGAAGCGTGTTTTTTACGATTTTCCAGACATTTATGAGCGGACCTAACAATACCCCTTATTACGGAGAATATCCGCCGGATTTTTTTGATCTTATTATTATCGACGAGTGCCATCGAGGCGGCGCCAATGATGAGAGCAATTGGCGCGGGATTCTGGAATATTTTTCTCCGGCAGTCCAATTGGGGCTTACCGCTACGCCTAAGAGAAAAGATAATGTCGACACTTATCGCTATTTTGGCGAGCCGGTATATACTTACTCCTTGAAAGAGGGAATCAATGATGGTTTTTTGACGCCGTTTAAGGTTAAAAGGGTCAAGACTACTTTGGATGATTATGTATATACTTCGGACGATGAGCTAATTGAGGGGGAAGTTGAGGAAGGAAAGATTTATGAAGAGGCGGATTTTAATCGTATCATTGAAATCAAAGAGCGTGAAGCAAAGCGCGTGCGGATTGTTTTGGACGAGATCAAAGAAAACGAGAAGACAATTATTTTTTGTGCCAATCAGGCACATGCGCTGGGGGTGCGGGATTTGGTTAATCAGTTTAAGAAAAGTTCTGATCCGGATTATTGTGTGAGAGTTACGGCGAACGATGGCGCGCGCGGCGATCAATATTTGAAAACATTTCAGGATAATGAAAAAACCATTCCGACTATTTTGACCACCTCGCAAAAACTTTCCACCGGAGTCGATGCGCGCAATGTTCGTAATATTGTTTTGATGCGACCTATTAATTCTATGATTGAGTTTAAACAGATTATAGGAAGAGGAACCAGGCTTTTTGACGGGAAAGAATATTTCACAATCTTGGATTTTGTGGATGCTTACAAACATTTTTCTGATCCGGAATGGGATGGTGAACCGATTGAGGAGGTTGTTGAAAAAGAGCCTAGGGAGACGAAGGAAGAGTCTAACGCACCCCTCTCCGAGATTGAGATGCGAGAGCCGGAAGATCCCAAGAAGAAAATAAAGATTAAATTGCGGGACGGAAAGGAACGCGAAATTCAGCATATGATTTCCACTTCATTTTGGAGCGCGGACGGAAAGCCGATTTCAGCGGAAGAACTACTCAAAAGTATGTTTGGCAAACTTTCTGAATTTTTTACAAGCGAAGAGCAGCTGCGCACTATTTGGTCAGACCCAAAAACACGAAAGAATTTTCTCGCAAACATTTCCGATGCAGGATATGGAAAGACGGAGCTTGAAGCACTGCAAAAGATGATAGACGCCGAAGACAGCGATATTTTCGATGTGCTTGCTTATGTCGCTTTTGCAATACCGCCGATTACTAGA
>Ga0172381_10002422_pt1 | contig 20569 bp, 20 predicted proteins | sample Leawel6488metaG_FD_119754 | JGI IMG/M metagenome (GOLD analysis project Ga0172381, IMG submission 119754) | Leachate microbial communities from a municipal landfill in Southern Ontario, Canada - Leachate well 64-88 metaG | ecosystem: Engineered > Solid waste > Landfill > Unclassified | place...
AGGTGGGAAGTGCTGTTGCGCTCCCCGAGACCGGCAAACGGCAAGCAACCCGAGGAGCTGCACTTCGTTTGATCGTTTCCGATTCACAACACAAGAGCCAAGATGCGCCTGCATCTTGGCTCTCTTTATTTTATAAAGGTTTTTTAGAACGGTTTAGGCCATTTTGCAGTGGATAGTAAATCTTTGTTATCAAATTTGGAGTGGAGTTCTTCAGTCATAAAAGGCATAAAAGGATGTAAAATAACTAGATAATTTTTAAACAAGTCGCATAATAATGATATAGAGGTTTCCGCGTCTCCTTCTGATTGCATTTCCTTGGCGTATTTTTCAAGTAGGTCAAGAAAATTGCAGGCTTTTTCCTGCGCAGGTTGAAATGAGTATTTCGCTATAAGGTTGCTGGTTGTTTTGATAGTTTTGTTAAACTCATTTAGCATATTTTCATCTTCGGGAGATAAGGTTAAGTCTTTAATCTCGCCAATTTTATATTTTTTAACAGAATCTATAAATTCACCCATCTTCCAAAGGCGCTTGGCAAATGCTTGAAAAGACTCTAGCCTTTCTTCTGAAAAATAGAAATCTTCTTGGGTAGATAAATAAGATATGAGGGCCATTCTGGTAATATCCGCTCCAAATTTATCCAGATAGTATTCAAGCGACGTTACATTCCCAACACTTTTACTCATTTTTTGTCCGTCCTTGCCCACTAATAGCGGGTGCAAGTAAACAAGTCTATATGGTAAAATTTTGGTTAAATAAAAACTAAGCATTATTTCTCTGGAAACAGAAAGCATAAGCAAATCATGTCCGGTTACAATCGAATCACTAGGATAAAAATATGAAAAATCAGATGAACTCGGGTCTCCAAAAATAATGGCTGCCCATTGCCCCGAAGAAAACCATGTATCGAATGTGTCGGTTTCGTGCAAACAAGGCTTGTTATCTATTTTTTCAAAACTCCAAATAGCATCTTTTCCAGCATAAATGCGTTCTAGCCCCTTGGAAATTTCTTCCATTAAAAATCCTTCATTTATAATGTTTTTTAGGTTTCCGTGTTGGCGTACTCCCTTTTTATCAATAAACCAGACCATGTAGTTTCCTGGTTGTGAAACATCATACCAAATAGGGATTTTAATTCCCCAAACGTTTTGCCTGGCAATGGGCCAATCATTCATTTTACCCATCCACTCAATAAGACCTTTTTTTCTCCAGTGGGGCATAACAATAAAATTTTTTTGTTGGATTGCTTTTATGGCAGGCTCTCTTAATGGATGTTTTTCATCGTCAAGGCGCAGAAACCAGGTAAAGACTGTAAGATTTTCTGTTGTGTGGCCCTTTTTACAAAGCAATATTGGTTTTAAGTATGCTTCGTCAATTTTTTCAATACATCCCTTTTCTTTTAAAATGGCAACTTCTTTTAATCTTGCCTCCGAAGGTTTTAATCCGGGATAGCGCTCAATCATATTTCCTTGCCAATCCAGCAAGTTACTGCAAGGCAAAGAGTATCTAAGGGCGTACCCGTAATCATATTTATCAAAAGACGGAGAAAAAAGTGGTAAAAATGGTTTATTTTCTTTCCATTTGCGCTTACTTGCTATTATTTCAATTGGCTGGCTGGTAATTGGATTGATAAGGGTTTTGCCAATATGTTGTGCATTGGATTTGTCGTTTTGGTGGACTAATACATGTGTAGCAGAAAAAATAAATTCAGGGCGCGTGGTAGCCAACACCAAAGTTTTATTTTCATCTTTAAAGTTAAACTTTATGTAATATAAAGGAGTTTTTGTTTCATTTTTTTTTAATTCTATGTCTGCTAAAAAAGTTGCACATGACGGGCAATAGCTCACCATGTTTAAATGGCGGTATATTAGATTGTCTGCGATCATTTTTTTGAACATTTGTTCAACAAATGACAGAGACTTTTTGTCCATAGTGAAGCGAAATCGACTCCAATCTACGCTTGCCCCCAAGGCTTCTAGCTGATTTTTAATAATAGTATTATTCTTTTCAACAAATTTTTCTATTTTTAAAAAGAGTTCTTTATTTGTGCAATTTAGCTTGTCTCCAATTTTTTCAGCTTCTCTCTCAAAGCTTACTTGAGTTTCATACCCTCCGTGATCTATGGATGGTGCCCATAGGGTTGGATTATCAATGGACCTGTGATATCTAACTAGAATATCTTGGATAGCAACAATAAGGGCATTGCCAATATGAAGAGGCCCGCTGGCATTGGGCGGGTTGAGGAAGAGAGAAAAAGGTTTTTTGCCCCTTTCTATTTTTGCAGAAAAAATACCGCTATTTTTCCAAGCAATTTTGGCATTTCTTTCAATTTCCTTGTAATCAAAATTATCTTTCATGGTTTTATTAATATATTACCAAAAAATCGCCGTATTGGCGATTTTTTGTGTGAGTTTACTCTTTGGATTTTAGTTTTAAGCTCATGCGGTGCTCTTTGGGCTCTATGAGTATAACCTCAAAGTTATAAGATTTTCCTATTTTCAGTTTGCTTTCCATTTCTTCTTTAGAGGCAAATTCTGAAATGTGGCAAAGCCCTCTTATTTTTGGAGCTACTTCCACAAATGCTCCAAATGCTGAAAACTTAGTCACTTCACCTTTTATAACATCACCCTTGTTGTACTTTTTCTCAATTTCTTCCCAAGGGTTTGGTTTTAATGCTTTTATAGACAAGAAAACTTGGTTATTGTTTATATCTATAATTTTGGCTTTGACTGTTTCTCCCACAGTTACAACTTCAGCAGGATTTTCAACTAATTGCCAGTCTAATTCTGAAATATGGATCAATCCTTCTATCTGTTCATTTTTATCTTCCACTTCAGCTGGAAATTTTATAAAAGCTCCAAAGTCAGCAATTCCTGTTATTTCTCCATCAACAACATCTCCCTTTTTATAATTTTTTAGAGTTTCTTTTATTTTTTCTTCTGATTTGGCTTTTTCAGACAAAATAAGCTTGTTTTCTTCTGCCAATAAATCCAAGATTTTAACCTCCAAAGTTTTGCCTATAAATTTCTGAAGTTCTTTTAGGATTTTTTGTTTGTCTGCGTCTACTACCCTAGGGTAGTGTTCTGGAGCCAGCTGTGAAACTGGCAAAAAGGCTTGTATGCCATCTAAAGTGGCTAAAAGTCCGCCTTTGTTTACGCCTGTCACTCGGACATTTATAATTTGTCCGCTGGCTTTCATTTCTTCCAGTTTTTGCCAGCTAATTTCTTTTGTGGCGTCTCTTAAGGATAATTCTTTGTAGCCTTCATCATTTTCCAGTTCAGTAATTTTAGCAAAAACCGTATCACCTACTTGGAGGTTTTTGATGGTTTCTTTTGCTTCGTAAAATTCACGGCCATAAATTATGCCCGTGCCGTTGATTCCAAGGTCAATATAAAGAGAAGATCTGTCCCTGGCTACAACTTTTCCTTCTATAGTAGACCCAATAGAAAGAGGTCCTGTTGATTCTTTGTTTACGTTTTCTTTTACCATATGCGTATATTAAAAAACTCCTGTTTATTTGTCTCCCCCTCGGGCTTGCCCTGAGCGAGCGAAGCGAGTCGAAGGGTTCTGCTGCAGGCCAGCAGTGTTATTTACTAAGTATGTTTACTATACACTAGTTTTTTCTTTTTGCAAGAGTTGAACTGCAAATTTAGATGTGATAAAATATATAAAATAGAAGTGAACCCTTCGATAAACTCAGGGTGGATTACTCACTTCGTTTATAATCTATGGCAAAAATTTCTTTTGCAGGGCAATCCTGTTTTCAAATTTCGGTTTCTAACTCAAGAGACCATTCAGCAGATATAGTAATAGATCCGTTTGACGAAGCATTGGGGCTAAAAGTCCCTAATTTTTCTGCTGACATAGCCATGGTCACTCATAGCCACCATGACCACAACAACATTAAAGCATTGAAGGGAGATCCCTTTGTTATAAATGGTCCGGGAGAATATGAAGTTAAAGGAGTTTTTATCCAAGGGATTGATTCTTTCCATGATGCGGTAGAAGGGAAAGAAAGAGGCATAAATACTATATACATAATAGAGGCTGAAGATATAAAGTTTTGTCATTTGGGAGATTTGGGGCAAAAACAACTTACAGATGAGCAATTAGAGAAAATAGATTCAGTAGATATTTTAATGATCCCGGTTGGAGGGACGTATACAATTGATTCTACCGCAGCTCAAAAAATAATTTCGCAAATTGAGCCTTTAATTGTAATCCCTATGCACTATGATATCCCAAAGCTGAAAACAAAAGAAAAACTAGACGGCGTCGATAAATTTTTAAAAACAATGGGTAAAGATAAAATTGCTCCGGTTGATAAGCTAACAGTAAAATCCAGCACACTACCTAAAGACACTATGGAAATAGTTATATTGCAACCTTAAAATTGTGCAAATAAAAGAATTTATAACTAAACTACAGAATTTATCTGAACAAAAAAAGAAAATTGTCCTATGGACAATTGTTGTGGTTCTGGGAGTAATAATGGGTTTTTTTTGGGTGAGGTCTGCAATGAATAAATTTTCCGAAATGGGTCAGGCGGTAGGACAAATTGAATTTCCTTCACTGGAAATGCCAGATATTAACCCGCTTGAATTTGATTCTATTTTAAATACAACAACACCGTCTAACTTAGACGTTCAAAAATAATGGCCAAAGAAGAAAAAGGTAAAAAAGAGCCTGAAAAAACTCCCAAAAAGCAAGAGCAGTTGCTGGGGCAAGGTAAAGTAGAAAGAAGGGAAATTGTGACTGAGTTGAAAGAATCATACATTGATTACGCAATGTCGGTTATTGTTTCGCGTGCACTTCCAGATGTAAGAGATGGTCTAAAACCCGTGCACAGGAGAATTTTATACGCTATGGGAGAGACGGGATTAAGGTCAAATGTCAAACACAGAAAATCTATGTCTGTTGTGGGAGAAGTTTTGAAGTCTTATCACCCTCATGGAGACACGGCTGTTTATGAAAGCTTGGTCCGTATGGCCCAGGATTTTAATATGAGATATATGTTGGTGGACGGCCAGGGAAACTTTGGGTCAATAGATGGAGACGGAGCTGCCGCAGCCCGTTATACAGAGTGCAGGATGTCAAAAATAGGAGAGATGATGTTACAGGATATAGAAAAAGATACAGTTAACTTTGTAGATAACTATGACGGTACCACAAAAGAACCTACGGTTTTGCCCGCTCCTCTTCCACAATTACTGTTAAACGGAACTTTGGGAATTGCCGTGGGTATGGCCACAAATATTCCTCCCCACAACTTAACAGAAATTACAGAAGCCTTAATTTATATGTTGGACCATCCAAAAGCCGAAACCGAAGACTTGTTCCAGTTTGTGCAGGGTCCTGATTTTCCAACCGGGGGTATAATTTACGACCAGAAAGAAATTATTTCTGCTTATTCTCAGGGCAAAGGTTCTATTTTAATGCGTGGTAAAGCTGATGTTGTTCAAAGAAAAGACGGTTCTGAAAGAATTGTTATCACAGAAATCCCCTATCAAGTTTTAAAATCCACCTTGGTGGAGGATTTGGCAAACCTAGTTACAGAGAAAAAAGTTGATGGCATTAAGGATATTAGAGACTTGTCTGACAGAGAAGGTATGAGAATTATCATTGATGTTAAAAGAGGATACCAGCCTCAGAGAATTTTAAATAGGCTTTACAAATTTACAAATTTACAAAAAACATTTCACTTAAACTTACTGGCCTTGGTAGACGGCATACAGCCTGAAATATTATCACTGTCCGATGTTTTAAAATATTTTATTGAGCACAGAAAAGAAGTTGTAACTCGCAGAACAAAATTTGAGTTGGAAAAAGCCAAAGACAGAGCCCATATTTTGGAGGGCCTGATGATTGCTCTAAAAAACATTGATGCTGTTATCCAGACAATCAAAAAATCAGCCGACAAAGAAGAAGCAAGAGTCAATTTAATAAAGAAATTCAAGCTAACTGAAAAGCAAGCTGTGGCTATCCTGGAAATGAGGCTACAAACCTTGGCCGGCCTCGAAAGAAAGAAAATAGAAGACGAATTAAAGCAGATTTTAGATCTGATAAAGGAATTAACAGCTATTTTAAAGAGTCCCGAGAAATTAAAGGCAATTGTTAAAAAAGAGTTTCAGGAATTAAAAGAAAAATACGGAGACCAAAGAAAGACAAAAGTTATAAAAGGCAAACTGGGAGAAATTACAGAAGTGGATTTGATTCCTTTGGAAGAAACTATGGTCACCTTGACCACAGGAGGATACATAAAGAGAATAAACCCGGCTACATACAAAATACAAAAACGCGGGGGTAAGGGCATTATGGGAATGAAAACAATGGGAGATGATATTGTAGAACACTTTCTGGCTGCCTCAACGCATGACAATTTGATGTTTTTTACAGATTCTGGAAAACTTTTTCAAACTCAGGTTTATGAAATTCCAGAGGGCACACGAGTTGCCCGAGGAAGAGGGCTTTTGAACTTTTTGGAGCTTTCTTCAGAGGAAAAAGTTTTATCGCTTGTGCCTTTGGCAAAACCGGCTCCGGGCAAACCCGCAGAAAATCCGGAAGAAGCAAAATATCTGGTTATGGTTACAAAGAATGGAAGAATAAAGAAAACCTCTTTAACTGAATTCGAAAATGTTAGAAAGTCGGGCATTATTGCCATAAAACTGGAAAAGGGCGATGCGCTTAAAAAAGTTGTAAAAACTACAGGTGAAGACGACATAATGCTGGTTACTAAAAACGGAATTTCTATAAGATTTAAAGAAAAAGATATTAGGCCCATGGGCAGATCAGCAGCGGGAGTAAAAGGTATCAGCCTTAAAAAAGGAGATGAGGTGATAGGCATGGATGTAATAAGCAAGCAGGTAAAAACAGATGAAAAAACGCAAAAGCCCGCAAAAAGATATTTGCTTATTGTAATGGAAAATGGGCACGGCAAGAGAACTGAAATTTCCCAGTATAAAGTGCAGGGCAGAGGAGGGTCTGGCATTAAAACAGCCAATATTACTGCTAAAACAGGAGCCATTGTGATGTCGTGCATTTTAGAAGAGCCACTAGACGAAGAAGACTTGATTGTTATTTCCAGAAAAGGCCAGGTTATAAGAACAGAAACAAAGGCAGTGTCTCTACTAGGCAGAGCTACTCAGGGAGTAAGAATAATGAGATTGGAGCCCGGAGACAAAGTGGCTTCGGGAGCCTGTTTGAAGGATTAGTTATCCACAGCTTGCATTATAATTTTCTGGTATAATGAACATAAGATGAATAAAAAAGCTTTATACCTTTTAATCACTGTTGGGTTGTTTTTTTCTATAGGCTTGGTATCGGCCCAAACAGTTGAAAATCCCTTGAAGGCTGCGGGAATAAATGATTTTCCAACTCTTCTAGAAAAAATTGCAACGGCAGTCGGAGGGATTGTTGCTTCTTTAGCATTTTTAATGCTTATTGTTGCCGGTATCTTCTTTTTGCTTTCTGCGGGGAATCCCAACATGCTTGGGAGAGCGAAACAAGCTTTAACTTATGCTATAATTGGTGCGGCAATTGGGTTGGCAGCAGGGGCGCTAGTAGGATTACTAAAAGCAGTTGTAGGAGTATAAAAATTAAAAGGTCGATTTTGAGGTTAATAAAAAAAATAGAAAAAATAAACATGAAAAAATTTTTAGTCAGCGCATTGCTTTTAAGCGCGTTAACTTTGCCGGTTTTAGTATTCGCACAAGGACAGCCAGCTGGAGGAGCGACCCTAGAACAATTAATCACTGGTCTTAAGTCAGCTGCATGGATGATTTTTGGAGCAGTTGCTGTTATTGCCTTTGTGGTTGCGGGAATTTTGTTTTTGACTGCAGCAGGAAGTCCGGAAAAAATTCAGCAAGCCAGAAATGCTTTTCTATGGGGAGTAGCCGGAGTGGTGGTTGGAATTTTAGCTTATTCTATTATTACTATTGTTCAGACCGCAACCAACTTACACTAATATCGTTAATTAATCGTCGGGCGCTAAAGGCGCCCGGCGAAATAAAATTAAATGAAAAAGAAATATTTAGCAGTTCTAGTGCTCTTAGGGCTGACAATGTTTGCTCTAAGCGCTAGCGCGTGGACGGTACCTAGTGAACCAACTGGAGGAAGTGGTGTTGATGTGGGGAGTATAATGGGAGGAATAATAACCTTTGTGTGGCAATTTTTTGCAGGATTGGCGGTTATTATGTTTATTGTGGCAGGTGTTCAATTTTTGTCTTCTAGCGGAGACCCTAATAAAATAACACTGGCCAGAAACGCTTTCATATGGGGCGTAGTCGGTATAATAGTGGCCGTAGTAGCGTTCTCTATAGTGGATGTTGTCTCAAAAATTGTAAAATAAAATACTATAGATGAGCAGAAAATATTTAGCTACGCTAGTTTTATTTGGAGCATTGGGTTATTTTTTAATTCCATTGAGAGCTTTTGGGGTTGGCGGTACTGCCACTACCCCTCCCAACCCCGGTAATTTTGATATTGCCACTATAATGGCTAATATTATCAGCCCGCTTTGGGTGTTTTTTGCAGGATTAACAGTTATTATGTTTATAGTAGCTGGCATACTGTTTGTAACTGCAAATGGAGAACCTGGTAAGATTACAACCGCCAGAAACGCTTTCATATGGGGCGTGGTAGGGATAATAGTATCAGTAGTAGCGTTTTCCATAGTACAGGTTGTATCTGCTTGGGTATAAAATATCATAATTTTTTATGAAAATAAAAAAATATTTATTTAGTTTTGTATCCTTATTTTTGGCATTACCGTTTGTGGCTCTTGGTGTTGCTACGCCTTCTGGTGGATATCAAAACTGGGTCGCAAATATCATGGCTAAGGTCGCGACAGCTGTTTGGCAGTTTTTCTTTGGCATTACTGTTATTATGTTTATAGTAGCTGGCATATTATTTGTAACTGCTAATGGAGATCCTGGAAAGATAAAGACTGCGAAAACAGCCGTTATATGGGGAGTGGTAGGCATAATAGTTGCAACAATATCATTTGGAATTGTCGGACTTGTGTCTGGCTGGGTGGACTAAAATGTTATAATGAATACAATAGACCAAATAATAAGTAATATTACAAATTGGATTGTGTTACCCTTTTTCACAGGATTAGCAGTTGTAATTTTTATTTATGCAGGTATTTTATTTGCTATTTCTAATGGTGATCCAGGTAAAATTACCAGAGCCAGACAAGCTGTTATAATTGCTATTGTGGGGATAATTATAGGAGTTGCTGCTAAGTTTGCAGAAGGTTTTATCAAATATCTTCTTGGAGTTTAGATTATAGCAGTGTTCCCCGCAGAGGCGGGACTTTTTTTTAGTTTTGTGATATAAATATGCTATGCCGGCGTGGCGGAATTGGAATACGCGTTAGTCTTAGGAACTAATCTCGCAAGAGTTGTGGGTTCGAGTCCCACCGCCGGCACAATAAAAAAACAGCGGAAGTCGGGCTTCCGCTGTTTTTTTGTTTCTAAATTAAGAGATTTTTACGCCGACTTTTCCGTTGCTTTCAGTCTTTGGGATTTTAATGGTTAAAACTCCTTTGTCCATTTGAGCGTCTGCTTTATCAATATCTATGTTTTCTGGTAAAATAATTTTTCTGGAAAAAGGCCCCCAATAGCATTCTTGGTAAAAGTATTTTTTGCTTGGATGCTCGTGTGGGTCTTCCCTGTTACCTTTTATGACCATCATATCTTTTTCTAAAGATATGTCTATGTCTTTTATTTGTACTCCGGCTATTGCAGCCAGTACAACAAAGTCAGCACCTGTTTCAAAAACATCTACTACTAGTTCTCCATCTTGGTCAAAAATTCCTTCTTCTGCAGTTCCTTGTTCGGCGTCTTTTGGTTTTATTTTGTTTGCCATATCAAATATTTGTTAATAATAGTTTGTTAAATGCTTGTTAGTTCTACCTCGCAAACACTTTTCATTTTTTTGAGCCTGGTAAATCCTGAAAATACCAGTATTGCCAAGGCTACAATTACAATTGCTGGTATAACAAGCTTTAGATTACCATCTAATGTCATTATAGAGAAATCATACAATCCGTGCAAGAGTACGGCCATAGCTAAGCCAAAAATAAATTCTGTGGACCTGTTTTTCTCATCGCAATAGGATATGGCAATAGCATATCCTATAACAGCAGAACAAAGTGTGTGCAGGAAAGTGGCTCCTACAAATCTTATAAAACTTATTAATAAGGTCCTGCTTAAAATAGCTTCAAAAGAAAGTTGTCCTACAGGAGAAAATAAATACAGCACATTTTCTAATGCCGCAAAACCCAGGGCTGCCACCACCATATAAATAACAATGTCCATGGGTTCGTCCATATCAGGGCTGTTTAAGGCTTTCATTTTAACCACAAAATATTTGAAAAGTTCTTCTGTAAAAGAAATTACTATAAACCAGTATATTAAGCTGGTTATTATGGGATTTAGATTTGATTTTTCCAATAAGCTTGCCAGCCCAATTTGCACAAAGAAAACGGGTATGGTAATTACAGCTCCCCATAAGAATATTTTGACAATCATTCTTTTGGGCTCTGGATGCAAATCTTTTCTTAGATAATAAAACAGCCAGGTAAGGCTAGGCAATATTCCAAAAATAATGTAGAGAATTATCGTGAAGTCCATTGATAAATTATACTACTTTACTGGCCAATCTTCTACCATCAGGCACTTGTTTTTTACCTGCCTGCCGGCAGGCAGGCTTTTAAGGGGCAATTGCTGATAAATTTCTTCTGTAATAAACGGCATAAAAGGATGCAAAAGTTTTAGAGACCCAAAAAGTATTTCTGAAAGCATATATTGGGCTGATTTCCTGGCTTTTGGGCTGGCTAATTTATCTTTACTTTCTTCTATGATTTTATCGCAGAACGTGTGCCAAAAATAATGATAAATTTTTTCTGCAGCAGAATAAAATTTAAAGGCATCCATCTCTTTTGTAATTACTTTTGCCTGTTTTTTAAAGTCAGCAATTATTTTTTTGTCCTTGGCTGTAAGTACCACTTTTCCAGGTTTATAATCTTCCAGATTCATCATTACAAAACGGCTTGCATTCCAAATTTTATTTGCAAAATGCTTGTATGCCTTAAATTTTTCCATAGAAACTTTACTGTCGTTTCCTACGCTTGTGCCGACAATCATAGCCATGCGCACCGCATCAGCTCCAAACTGATTGATCATATCAATGGGGTCTATGTTATTGCCCAAAGATTTGGAAATTTTTCTGTTTTGTTCATCGCGAACAAGGCCATGAAGAAAAACTGTTTTGAATGGGACTCCTTTCATCAAAAATTGGCTCATTAAAATCATGCGTGCAACCCAAAAAAACAAAATATCATAAGCTGTTTCTAAAACATCATTTGGAAAATAAGTTTTTAAATCTTTTGTTTTTTGTGGCCAACCTAAAGTTGAAAATGGCCAAAGCCCAGAAGAAAACCAAGTATCAAGAGTGTCAGAAAATTGTTCGTAACCCTCTCCCGGACACGTTCTGCTTACAATATAATCCAAGTCATTGCCAGAGGGGGCTGGTGCTTTATACCAAACCGGAATCCTGTGTCCATACCAAATTTGTCTGGATATACTCCAATCATGCAGATTATCCACCCAGTTAAAATAAATTTTTTCAAAGCGTTTTGGCAGTATTTTTATTTTTCCTGATTTTACGGATTCCTTCATTAGCTCCTTTAGTGTTTTGTTATGGCTCGGGATTTTTTTGTTTACATTTACAAAAAACTGGTGGCGTTTGGGAAGCGGTTCAATTATGCCCCCTGAGCGTTGTGCTTTTGGTATGCTTTGCTCTATTTCTTCTTCTTTTTTTAAGAGATTATTTTCTTTTAAATAATTTATAATTATTTCTCTTGCTTCCAATGTTTTTTTACCCTCAACTGAAGGAACTGTATTTTCATTCATTTTGCCATACTCATTGATAACTTGATAACTGGGTAAATTATGGCGCGTGGCCATTTCAGCATCAATTTTGCTGTGAGCAGGAGTAACTCCTAGAGCACCTGTGCCAAAATTTTGATCCACAGAAGGATCTCCTATAATTTTAATAGATAATTTCTTGCCCAAAAAATTAGCATCAAAGGTTTGACCGATAAATTTTTTGTAGCGCACATCTTTTGGATTTACAGCGACAGCCGTGTCGCCAAATTTTGTTTCAGGTCTTGTGGTTGAAATGGCAATTGGAAAATTTTTGTCATAACAAAATGTGTAAAGTTTAGCTTTTCCGGTTTCATATTCTATTTCGTCATCATTTACTACTGTTTGCCCTTTTACATCCCAATTTACAATTGCGCCCTTACCCATATAAATTAACCCTTTTCCGTTTTCCTTTCCATGCATTTTTATAAAAGCTTCCTGCACCGCATTGCTGTGTTCTTTTTCTAGGGTAAACTTTAAGCGCGACCAGTCCAAAGACGCGCCCATAGCGCGCATTTGCTTAAGGATTAAGCTTTGGTTTTGCAGAGCAAACTCATTTACAAGTTTTATAAACTCATCGCGTTTTCCTTCGTAATCTCTGCGTGAAATTTTTTTATCTTTTAAAAATTTTGTTTCTGTTGCTATGGAGGCATGGTCTGTGCCTGGTATCCAAAGGGTTTTTTTACCTCGCATTCTTTGATATCGGACCATAATGTCTTCTATTGCAAGCATTAAGGCTGAACCCATGTGTAGAACGCCAGTAACATTTGGGGGAGGCAAAACAATTGTAAAAGGCTTTTTGTGGCGAGAGGGGAGGTTGTCGGGGTTAAAAAAACCAGACTCTTCCCAGAGTTTATAAATTTTATCTTCAACCTCCTTTGGTTCGTATCGGCTTGGTAATTCCATGTATTTTATTTGGTTATTTTAACAGAGAAATGTCCTCGGGTAAATGATTGACAAATAATGTATAAAGTGATATAATTAATATATGGGGCAGTATTGTGCTTCCCTGCTCACTGACAAACTTTTTTGAGAGGAACGAGCGATGGAATTTTCGTGGACGATTTTGTTGGTTGTGGTGGTGGTGAACTCGTTGTACATCTGCGCCATGTTCTTGGCGCAGGAGGCAGATTGGAGTTTGCCACCGCACTACACTTTCATTCCAGGAACCAACCAGCGATTTCTCTGGATGCAAAACTTCCACACAATGACGTGGGGAGACGCCATCGGGATTCCGTTGATTATCAATGCCTTTGTGCATTTGGTAGTCAACGGGCTAATAAGCCCGTGGCAGTGGCTGGTGTTTCTTGCCATAGCCATTGTGGACGCTTGGGGTTTCAGGAAGATGTGTGTTGGGCCAAATCACAAGCCCGACATGGGTTTCCCTGAAATTGGAAAGGTGAGTTGGATAGGCTTTATCCACTTGCCTTACCACGGTGTCGGGGTCGCCATGAGTGTGCTGGCTATCTGGCACATTTTTACTGGCGACCTCTACGGGCCGGTCTTGTATGTCGCGCTGGTGGGAGGGGTGATCTATATCGCCTCCTTCATCGCCGACATCTGGGCGGGCAACTTTGACCCGCTCAGGCGGGTGTGAGCATAGGCCGTTGGTTTCTTCGGAAACCAACGGCAGTTTTTTTACTTTGAGATGCGGAGATTGGCTTGGGCCTTTAGCTTCTGCCAAGAAATAGTTTTATTTTTATGAAAATAGGCGGTAATAGCTATCATAAGGCCGTTGTCTGTGCTTAAATTAGCTGGCGGAGTCAACACCTCAACGCCGTTGAGGTGTTGGGATATAGTTTGCTGAAACTGCTTTTTGAGTTCTTCATTGGCTGAAACTCCCCCGCCTAAAATTAAAGTTTTGGCTTTATAATTTTTTACAGCTTTTATGGTTTTTTTTATCAAAACATCTATTATTGCCTGCTGAACTTCTGCAGACATTGTTTGCTTATATTTTAAATTTTTGGTTTTAACTTTTTGGTCAGCGTATAAAACAGCGGTTTTTAGGCCAGAAAAACTAAAGTCATAATCTTCGGTTTTTATCATAGGTCTTGGCAGTTTCCCGAAAGCCCGGCTTTCGGGAAACATTCCTGCTTTTTTTGCAAGTTTGGCTATTTCAGGACCTCCAGGATAAGGCAAACCTAAAATTTTGGCGCACTTGTCAAAGCATTCTCCTGCTGCGTCATCTCGAGTTTCTCCCAATATTTTATAATTTCCAGGTTTTTTTACTAAAATTATTTGAGTGTGTCCTCCTGAGACGATTAGCGCTATGGCGGGAAAACCAGCCTTCGCCAAAGGCTTCGGCTTGGCGAGGTAGTTTACTAAAATGTGCCCTTCTATATGATTTACAGGAATTATGGGAATGTTCCAGGCGTAAGACAAGGCTTTGGTAAAATTTACTCCAGTCCATAAACAAGGTTCTAGGCCTGGGCCATTTGTAACGGAAATTAAATCTATTTTTGGTTTTGCATATTTTTTGAAAAAAAGCACAGTCTTTTTAAAAAGCTCTGGTTCGTGGCTGAAGATGGGCTCTAAGATTTTATTGTTAATTTTTGTGTCACCTGTTTTTAAAAGCCCAGATGTTTTTAAAGCCTTAACTAAAACCGGTACCAAATTACGCTGGTGCTCTCTTTTTGCCATGGCAGGAAATACTCCGCCGTATTTTTTATGAATTTTAATTTGTGAAGAGACAATATTTGCCAAAACCTTAAAACGACCGTGTTTGTCGGCGTCTATAATAGCAATTCCAGTATCATCACAAGACGTCTCTATAGCTAAGATACGCATAATATAAAGATTATAGCTTGATTTTTTCCGATTTTCAAGGTAGAGTTTAATTAAATTTGTGAATTTTGGTCCTATCGTCTAGCCTGGTTTAGGACGCATGGTTTTCATCCATGTAACCCGGGTTCAAATCCCGGTAGGACCACCATGGAAAAAAAAGATTATCTGAATATCTCAAAAGCTTCGGATATCAAAAACAGGAAGGATAGATTTTTATACAGATTTTTTGAGATGGTTCCCGGGTTTTTAAGTTTGGGCACACTTTTAGGTGTGTTTGTTTTTTCTTGGCTGGTGCCTGCTTGGGTAGCCATTTTTATTATAGTTTTTTGTTTTTATTACCTATTTCGCATACTTTATTTTTCTTTGCATCAAATTATTGGGTATTTTAAAGTGAAAAGCCATATGAAAAAAGATTGGCTAAAAGAGTTGAAAAAAATAAAGAAACCCACGCTAGAATCGGCCAAAACTTGGAAGGATATTTATCATGTGATAATTTTGCCAACTTATAAAGAAAGTAAAGAAATTATTGAGGAGAGCCTGGAGGCATTGATAAAATCAGATTATCCAAAAGAAAAAATGATTGTGGTTTTGGCTGCCGAAGAGCGGGCAGGAGAAAAGTTTAAAGAACAGGCGCAATTTATTGCAAAAAAATATTCTGACAGATTTTATAAATTTATAGTCTCTGTACATCCAGATAATATAAAAGGAGAAATTGGTGGTAAGGGCTCTAATACGGCATTTGCGGGAAAGGAGGTTAAAGAAAAAATTATTGATAAATTAGAAATGCCGTATGACAATATTTTAATTTCAACTTTTGACATAGATACAAAAATTTTCCCGCAATATTTTGCCTGTATAACATATTATTACTTAACAGAAAAAAATCCCGAAAGAGCCAGTTATCAGCCCGTGCCTGTCTATAATAACAACATTTGGTCTGCCCCGTTTTTTGCCAGGGTGGTTTCTACTTCAAACACTTTTTGGCAGATGATTATGCAAGAGAGGGCAGAAAAGTTGACCACATATTCTTCTCACTCAACGCCAGCTAAAGCTTTTTTTGAGGTTGGATATCCTGCAAACGTAGTTTCTGACGACTCAAGAATTTTTTGGCGCGCATATCTTTATTATGATGGGAATTACAGGGCGGTTCCTGTTTATTATATGGTTTCTATGGATGCTGTTCAGGCAAAAAATTTATGGCGCACAATGCTAAACCAGTACAAACAGCAAAAGCGCTGGGCCTGGGGATGTAACGAAATCCCGTATATAATGTTTGGATTTTTAAAGAATAAAAAAATTCATTTTTGGAGCAAGGTTTCACATCTTTACACAATTTTAGATGGATTTTGGTCTTGGGCGACAGCAGCTCTTTTGTTGCTTTTATTGGGTTGGATGCCAATATGGTTGGGAGGGAAAAATTTTAACTTTACTGTTTTATCATTTAATTTGCCTATTTTGACTTCTAGAATAATGACTGTTTCTATGATAGGAATGTTTGTTTCTGCTATTTTAAGCACAATGCTTTTACCCCCTGTTCCTAAAACTATGAAGTGGTATGTGAGGTGGTATAAAAAAGCCACTGTGTTTTTACAGTGGGTATTTTTGCCAATAACTTTAATTTTATTTGGTTCTCTACCGGCCTTAGACGCCCAAATTAGACTAATGTTGGGGCGCTACATGGGCTTCTGGGTGACCGAAAAAGTCCGCAAATAATTTATTCGAAGTGGATGCGTTTTTCGAATTGGCGCAAGCGTTCTTTAAGTAAAGGATATTTTTCTAAAGTGGGATCTTGTTCTAAAAGTTCTTTGGCGGCATTGCGAGTTTTTTCTACTAAAAATATATTACTTAAACCTTGCATTGCCATGTCCGGCAAACCCCATTGCTGAGTGCCGTATAAACTCCCGGGGCCTCTAATCTCCAAATCTTTTTGGGCTAATTCAAAACCATTGTTAGATTCTACCAGAGCTTTTAGTCTTTTGCGGTTTAACATGCTGGGGTCTGTGGTAAACAAAAAGCAGTAAGACTGCATGTCACTTCTGCCTACACGTCCGCGGAACTGGTGGAGTTGGCTAAGTCCAAAGCGTTCTGCTCCCTCTATCATCATAATTGTAGCTCGGGGCACATCTACGCCAACCTCTACCACAGAAGTGGAAACTAAAATATCTATTTCTCCGTTTTTAAAATCAATCATTATTTTCTCTTTTTCTGAGGCTTTCATTTTGCCGTGAAGCATGGTAATACGCAAATCAGGAAAAACTTTGGTGGATAGTCTTTCATATTCATCTTTTACGGCTTTTACTTCTGCAATTGCCAGGGAAGCTAGCGAATTTGCAGGGTAATTTTGAGGCACAAACCCTTCGACTGCGCTCAGGGCAAGACTGCCGGCAATAGGGCCCTTTTCAGCAATGGCTTCAACTAATTTTGAATTTTTAGACTCTATTTTAGGACAAATAACAAAAACTCCTTTTCCTTCCTTGACTTCTTTTTCTATAAAGTCGTAAGCTTCTTTTCTCTGGGCGGGGGTTACGATAACTGTTTTTATTTTCTTTCTGTTTTTTGGCATTTCATCTATTAAAGATAAATCCAAATCTCCGTAAACAGTTAAAGCCAAAGTTCTTGGAATGGGCGTGGCTGTCATACTAAGCAAATGCGGAACAAGTTTTTTTCCGTGCATAAGTTTTGCCCGCTGTTCTACGCCAAAGCGGTGCTGTTCGTCAAGCACCACAAGGCCCAAATCTTTAAACTCTACGCCTTTTTGTATAAGGGAATGTGTACCTATAACTATATCCAGCATGTGGTTTTCTGTGTCGCCCAGCAAGCTTTTTTTGGAAACTTCATAAATCTCCTGCCCTGAGCCTGCCGAAGGGTTATATATACGCGCGTCTTTGCCGGTTAATAATCCTATTTTTACATCAAAATCTTTTAATAATTCTGAAATGGATTTAAAATGCTGTTTTGCCAATATTTCTGTGGGAGCCATAAAAGCCACCTGCCTTGCCTCGCCGTAGCCATTTTGGGCGGAGGCGGGGTGATTACTCTTCACTACACTTAAGGAAGCCATGGCAGCTACCACTGTTTTTCCAGATCCTACATCTCCCTCTAAAAGCCTGGACATAGGGACCGATTTTTCTAAATCTTTTAAAATTGCAAACGCACATTTTTTTTGGGAGTCAGTCAGCTGAAAAGGCAAAGAATCTGTAAATTTTTTCATCAAGTCTACGTCCATTTTGCAGGCAGGAGCTTTTTTAAGCATTAGCTTTGCTTTTTCTTTTAAGACATTCAGTTGTATTAAAAAAAGCTCTTCAAAGGAAAAGCGCGACTTGGCGGCATCTGCATGCTCAAAACTTTCTGGAAAATGCAGCTGCCACAAAGCTTCATTTACAGGAATAAATTTGTATTTTTTCATTATTTCAGCAGGCAGGGATTCTGGAACTTGTTCAGCAAAGCGGTAAAGCAAGGGTTTTATAATATATCTTAGCCATTTTGAAGTAAGTCCGCGGGTTTCAGAATAAACCGGCACAATGCGGCCTGTGTGGGTGAGATATTCATTTTGGCCGAATTCGTTTATTTTTTCAAAAGATGGGTTGTTTAAATAAAGGCCTTCTTTGCCCAGGCTTACTTTGCCCGCCAGGCAAACAAAGTCATCTTCTTTTAAAGTTTTGGTCAGATATGGCTGGTTGAACCAAATAATTTTAATATGGGCTTCTTGGTCCTGGACAGTGGCCTCTGTGATGGTCATCCATTTTTTAAATGACCTGGTGTTTTCTATTTGCGTAATTACGCCTTGTAGGCAAACAGTGTCGTTTAGCCTTTGCCTGGCATTTTTTATGGAAATTATTTCAGAAAAATCATCATATCGTGCGGGAAAATAAAAAAGCAGGTCCTGCACTGTTTTTATGCCGAATTTTTTCAGTTTTTTGGCGTAGGCTGTCCCAATTTTTGGGACTTCTTCAACATTTGTGGACAAGTCCATATAAGATTATTCTATCAGCGCTAAGAGCTAAAATCAAATAAAGCAGGCGTCCTGAAACAAAGTCCAAGACGCCTATCCCGAAAGAGGCTTACGCCCTCCATAATACTCTCCTTTGCGCGTTTCGGGTTTTGGCTCGGTGAGCCCTAGATCCGGCAATCTTCTGCCTCCTTTGCCTGTTCCACGAGACGAGGATGCGTTTCCAGCAAAAGCTTTTTTTGTTGGACGGCGAAAATCAGGTCTTCAATGAGGTTCCGGTCGTTGGGATGATGATCCATGTCGCGTCTAATGTCGGCTTCGACATGAGAAATCATTATCAGCGCCTCGGCTGGATCCATTTCCTGCCGAAATCGGCTTAGGAGCCCAACATCAGGCCGATGAACGCCAGCTTTTTCGCGATCACGATCGCGAATTTTCTGAGCGTTTTTGTGTGCCTTTTTGATCAGAGCCTTGAGATTTCTGGCTTTTTGCGCCAGCCCCTCATCTTTTGACAACACGTCCCTTTGGGGAAGTGATACCCAGGTTACTTTCTTTTTGCGTCCCATGGTCTGCTCCTTTTAAAAGCAGCCTGTTAGGAAATAAGAATTGCCAGTAACAGACGCATATTGTAAAAGAGCTTCATGCCCTTTATTTATCGTAGCGTTTTAGAGGTGAAAGGCAAATTAATATTGTTGTGCCCCTAAGAGGATTCGAACCTCTATCCCAAGCTCCGCAAGCTCGTATTCTATCCAATTGAACTATAGGGACTGTTTAACGTGGCATTGTTACTTGAAATGAGCCTGCTGCATATGGGGCCACCTGATATTCTGGGAAATAAAATGTTATATTGTCTTTATTTATTAAAAATATAGAAAAGTTTTCTAAGCTTGGGCCTGCTCCTTGGCTTATCCAGGTGCCCGACACATCGCCAACTTTTTGGTTTATTTGCTTGGTCAGGTCTTGTATACAATAGTCAGATATTTTTTGCAGATAATCTGACTGTTCTGAAAATAAGTCTGCCAGTTGTATGTCTTTGTTATTTTTAAAGTCGTAATTTATTGCAATAAGATTATGGGCTCCATGAGCTCCACCTTCGTATTCTTCAATATTTAATACAAAACTGGCAATGTTTTCATCTACTTGGCCCTTGTAATAATCCATGGCAAAAGTGTATTCTCTTGGGTATTCTGCATATCCTGTAGGGTCTGTTTGTTTTACTGCGTTATCGTTTTCTAAGGAATATTCTTTAAAATTGGTTAGCTCATTGTTTACAATATCTTCAACTTTTTTGTTAAAGCTGTCTTGTCCTGCTATTTGTGGGTAAGTAACGTCTATACTAAAAGGGCTTGTATCGTCTCTTATTTTCTTGTCTTCAACTGCTGTGATTTGATTTTGAGTTTGATTTTGTTCCTGTACTTGGAGCTGATATTTTTTATTAAACCCATTTAGGATAGTTCCCCTTTGTAAATACAAAACAAATCCACCCGCTATGATTACAACAACAAAGATGATTATAGCTGTTATTTTTTTAGTTTCCATTTCAGTTTAAACATAGCACAGACGGGCTTAATTTTCAAATTGACTAAGAGGTTTTTTTAAGGTAGTATTAATGGCAACTGGAGAGGTGCCTGAGTGGTTTAAAGGAGCAGGTTGCTAACCTGCGGCCCTTATGGGGCCTCGTGGGTTCAAATCCCACCCTCTCCGCAGATCAGCTGAAGTTCGAATTATCTTTAGAAATGGGAAAAACATCAAAAAACGGAGCGTGCTCGTCCTAAGCTCAATTAGAAAATATATAAAACAAGGCACCCTCTCCGCATAGATATTGGAGGAGTCGCATAGCGGCTATTGCACCACTCTTGAAAAGTGGAACCTCGCAAGGGGTTCGTGGGTTCGAGTCCCACCTCCTCCG
>Ga0172381_10002423_pt1 | contig 20563 bp, 22 predicted proteins | sample Leawel6488metaG_FD_119754 | JGI IMG/M metagenome (GOLD analysis project Ga0172381, IMG submission 119754) | Leachate microbial communities from a municipal landfill in Southern Ontario, Canada - Leachate well 64-88 metaG | ecosystem: Engineered > Solid waste > Landfill > Unclassified | place...
GAACTGAGTTCCATGTCTCTACAAACAATCGCCGACACCCGGGTGTCGGCGATTGCCGTAGCATGTTTTTACTGATTGGTTTCTTCCTTTTGAAGGATGACATCGATGGCATCAAGGTCTTGTGCTAATTGATGCATATCGATCGGCGCCCCATCTTTGTGCCCAAGTTCAAATACCATCCCTTTGGGGAAATCTTTGGTGGGCATTGAATCAATGGCGTTGAGATCAATCCCGTGGCGCTCAAGGATTTCGCAGACGAGCTTCAGCATCCCGGGCGTATCCTTTTTTGCCGTGAGACGCATGCATCTCTTCTTAATGTTTGCCAATCGCACGATGATTGTGTCGGTTTGCTTCCTCATATGCTCTCGCCACGTGCCAGTGGGATCAAGCGTTTCACGCATATGTTTTATAAACGCAGGCAATTGCCGTTCACGTTGGAACCGGTCGGTGCCCTGCAGTGCGGCATCGTGCAATGCGAGATCAAGAATTGTTCGCTGCATTCGGATGATCTGCTCCAGGTCGCTCCTGCCCTCAGGAGATGAGGCCATGCTCGTGATAATATCTGCCTGAAGATCCGGATCGAGCAGCGCCCCGCGACCCACGGACATGGCAAAGAGCTGGAAATTAGGGGAACCGATCTTCTCCAGACCAGCCATTGTTCCTTTTTCCAAACTACGAGCCATTGATGCGCATGCTGCTACCTGGAAAAAATGAGGTTTCCCCTGCAGTTGATCCATCATGCGATCATGTTCTTCAAGCCGCATTCTATGGACAATCATTTCCTGATCTTTAAAGAGCGCTTCCCCAATCTCTTCCGCTTCTTGCGATCGCTCGCTCACAGTACATACAATGCCGTTTTGTCCGCGGAGAGAAGGGATGTCTGCCCTTGTCATCGGATGAATTGAGCCGACAATGGCGCGCTCCGATGCATCGATTTCTCTCAATGTAGGCAGGAAAGCTCTTTTAGAAGATGCAATATCAATGATCACCTGGTGCGCCCGAAGTTGAGTCCGAATTTCCTGCAGTATGTTCGGAATTGCGGTGAGATCAGTGGAGAGGAAGATAATGTCTGACTGCCGGGTTAAATCGGACAGGGGAATATGCGGAAATTCCCTCTCTTCCTCGGCACGCGGAGGATCTGATTGAAGGACCGGGTTTGGCGTATGTGGTTGAAGCGTGTTGACGAGGCGTTGCCCCCATTGGCCTACGCCTACAACGCCAACCGTTCTGCCGCCGATGAGTGTCGATAAGTTTTTCATAGGAGTGAAAGTGAATGAGAATAGTCAGAAGGAAGTACAAAGGAAAGCAGCGATGCGATATCGATACCCGCTCGCATTGCAGATGAGCTCGTAATACGTCAGAGAGCCGGTGATGAAAGGAGAAAAATGCATAGATACAAAAAGCCCCCGCAGATGCGAGGGGCGAAAAGATACGAATCAGACAGAGCCGCTCACATCCGTGTGGAGCGGGTGTAATAAGAGACGCACTGATGGCGGGGCAGAGATTTCATGATGAATAGAATTGTATACAATTTGGATAGGATGGCAAGTGTTTGTAGAAGGTGGCTGAGATCACTGTACCAGACGAGAACTGAGATTCAGGAGACTTGCCAGAGGCTCGAAGCGGCTTTTTCTTGGTGCACAGAGCGACTTTTTAAGGATTCGATCATCGCGGCTTTTCTTCCTTTTTATAGCTGATGCATAGCAATTCTCCCGTCATCAGGATAAGGGGAATATCTTTCAGATACGCGATGGAGTGTTTGAGCATCATACAAAGAGGATTACTCAGTCGTGACGCCATCGAACTCTGCATCATTCGCTTCTGCTTCCTCCTTGGTAACACGTTCGATGCCGTCTTTGTGATGCGGCGGAGAATAGATGGTGTACATTTTCAAGTCGTCTGTTTCCGAAGTATTGATGATGTTGTGCTTTGCTCCTGCTGGTATCACAACGGCCGAACCATCGCGGACGGGATACTCGTGCTCATCAACCACACACATGCCTTCACCTTGTTCAAAGCGGAAAAATTGGTCGTTTTCCGGATGTGTTTCCATACCGATTTCTTCCTTCGGCTTCAAACACATGAGAACCAACTGGCTGTGCTTTCCGGTGTACAGCACTTTGCGAAACTGCGTATTCTCCAGCGTCTCTTTTTCGATATTTGCATGAAATCCTTTCATAGTTCCTGGAGTGTAACACACATACTCCAAATCATCCATGTACCCCTAAACGTGTTGCACTGTCACATATCGGGAGCGGTCCAATACAGCAGTATTTTTATTTGGCCCCCGGGCTAGGTACATCTGCGCCGCATCGCGATACACTCACCAGTCAGACTATTGCGTGAGATCTGGGTAGTGTTCACCAAAATCCATTTGGCCACTCTCCTGTAACTGCTGGAGTAACTTTTGCGCTTCTTCCGGTGTGACGTCCAGGGACTCTGGTTCTGTAGGAGCTGCACCTCCTTCAATAGTTTCGTACATGTCCCCAAAATCCAAGCCATTGGTTATATCCATAAATTGTACATCTGCCGGTTTTTTCAAAAGAGACTCATCGACGTTCCACTTTGTACACTTCATCATGTCGTTTGAGAGTATGTCAGCCAATTGTTCATCAGTTTCCGCTCCAAATGCGCCATCTGCCGCCACTGCTTCCGGATCGTACTTCATGGAAATTGCTGAACCATTTCCCCAGATGTACACGTTCTCTCCATCATTGACCAAGTAACTTTTCATCGTACCGCCCTGGTGCGTCACAGTATGCTCCATACGCATGCGCAATCCGGAAATGTAGAGTTCTGCATCCACCTGGCCACCCTGTTCATTCATCGAAAGTGTGCAGTGTGCATTGCCGAGACGACCATGGACATAGTCTTCCATAGATACAGAAATGCCAGAGGCGTCCCGACCGGAAAGCACGTAGATACCTACACTTGCCACCACAACCACACCAGCGGTAATACCAAGGAGTTTTTTGTCCATAATCAGGTATGAAAAGAAAATAGATACGGTAAGTATACAGTCACTGCTGAAATGAAAAATATATTAGAATTGCAATAATGTAGATAATTGGCTCCCAAGTTCAAACACTATTATAACGCTTATAATGGATAATTCGTTCTGGAAGAATGTAGCAAAAAATTGAAAATTATTGCTGAGGTGATGAAAACGCAGGACGGTACTTTACTCCACGTTTCTTACAACTTTTCTGCGCTTCCTTTGTAAAAGCAATCATCCCTGTAAGTGTATTGAGCTTACTTTCGACGGATGCATATTTCATGCGTCGAAGCTGGTCTGCATCAAAACCGGAATTTCGTGGCGTTTTTTGCTTCATAGACCTTTTAATTCTAGGAGGGCAACGATGTCCTGTATATCTTTTTCCCGGTCGGAATTCTTCTTCATAGCGATTAAATCATCAATAGAAACAACGGGCACATCTATGTTCCATACCTCTGCACGCATGGTATGCTTTGAAAATTTCTCGAAGTCGATTGACTGCGCAACGAGCACATCCACGTTGAACTGAGGATATTTTTCATGGATAAATGAATACGCAGTCAGGCCTTTTTCTTCGATAAATGCACGAGCTTTTTGTTCATCGGAGAGCTCCTGAATGGATACGGGCAGTCTCTGTTGGTATCCCATACGGTCCATAAGCTCCGCCATTTTTTTCAGGTTCTCCTGATCAAGAGTCAGTAGAATATCGAGATCGTTGGTGAAGCGCGGATAACCATGCAAATTCACTGCCACTCCACCCACAATCAGATAGTTGATATGATTCTCAGAAAATGCGCGCAGCAGAGGTTCGTAGCTTTGCATAGATGTACGTATAGTACGCTATTGCCTCCTGTCGCAGAAGTTCGATTTTTGTGAAAGATGGCTCCGCAGACTGCCTGCCTACCGGTAGGCAGGGGTGTTTTCGGAACTTTCTCGAATACTCCTTCTTTCTCAGAAAAAGCAGGATCGTTGCATGAAATCAGTGCTTCCAATACATAGGTAGTGATCTATACTGGACGCACGCATGCAATTCGCGCACACAAGCATGATTACCCCTCGACTGAAAACAGGTCAGAAGATTGCATTCATGAATGTTTCTGATTCTCCGGCAATTATCTCATCTGCGCGTATTGAGGCAGGGATATCCAGGATGAATAAGCTTGGGTTTGAAGTCGAATTCAATGAAGAATCACTCTTCAAAAGAGTCAGCAGCAGAGAACAAGCAGACGAATTTAATAATGTTGTACAAAGGGAAGAAGTGGGATGCATTCTTTGTGCCAGTGGCGGAACCCGTTGCGTCTCCTTACTCCCGTATATCGATTTCGATGTGTTTGCGAAAAATCCAAAACTCGTAATGGGCACCAGCGATTGCTCACACCTGCTGCAAGCCATTGCATACAAAACAAACATTGTCACAATTGAAGGCCCGGTTGTTAACCGGCTCTGTGAATGGTCTCTGGACGGAGAAAAGGCATTTATGGATTATTGCATTCGAGGTATGGACATGGTGTATGAACAACCTGCGGAGTGGAACGTATTTTCTGAGGGAACGGCGCATGGCATTGCCTGGTCCGGAAACCCGATAACGATTGCATCAATGCAATTTCTGCTCAATAGAACTATACTTGATGATGCAATCCTATGTATTGAGGATCATTCTCATACAAGCGAAGAAATGATCCGGTATTGGTTCTCTGTTTTACGGGAAAAAGGAACATTCCAATCACTGAAAGGAATGATTTTCGGCGCGTTTACTGCAACATCTGCGAACACCCTACACAACATCTATATCGACTTTTTTCAGGATCTCAATATCCCCGTAGTGCAGACGGATGTATTCGGTACGAAACATTACTGTCCGATTCCACTTGGAACAAAGTGTACCATTGATACAACCCAAAAAATCATTACGTTCCACCATGCGTAAGCGCGTTCAATTCCTTTCGTAGGCGCTGAAGGTTACGCACATGAAGATTCGTATCCCCACCTGGTTCGCAGACTATGTACATGTCCCGCTGTGATTCATGCTGAACGTTGGAAATAGCTGAAAGAGTCTTTCGTAAAAGATGTGCATCGGGGTATTCCTGTTCTTTGGCTGCAAATATTTTTCCATGCACATCATACGGTTGATTTTTCACCAGGGTTGCAAGATGCCAGTATGTTGTTTTTTTTACTCTTTCAAGTATTTGGGTCAAAAATGAAGTGTTTGATTGTGTATGCGCATATAAATGTCCGGTATCCAGTAAGGGATGTTCCGCTTCGAATGCAAAAGGATCGGTAAAGTAGATTTCCCCCTTCCACAGGATTGCAGGCGGTACGTTTTCTATGAAAACTTTTTTATGAAGCGATGAGACCCAATCCATTGCGTCGCGCAGTTCGCCGTCTCCGCCCTTGGAGAATAAGGATCGTTTTGTAGAAAAATTCCATGAGGTGGGTGCATGCAATATCCAACCAGCAGGGTTGGCATTGTCACTGGTTATACGAATCAGATCATTGATGATCGAACGAGATTGTTCCCTGATGGCCATGTCAGATGATGCAATATTCATTAAAATTCGTTCGTCTTCGCCGCCAAACGATGTTGGAAGATGACCAAACCACGGTACTCCTGTTCGCTCCAGGGCTTTCAAGCTACTGCCTCCATACTCATCTGTTTGTTGTAGGATCAGTTCAAAAAAATCAGGATCTGCATCGGATTTTTCACGCCAATCTGCCATCGAGGCCTTCATGCCCGTATACATCATGATACGATCGAAGTAGTAAATCCAAGCGTTTCCAAATTTTCAAAAATATTCGAATACCCTCTCTGCATATAGTGCGCATTTCGAAGAAGGACAGGTTGCTGAAAATATGAAGCAGTGAGCAGGGCGCTTATTGCGCAACGGAGATTCTGTGCCTCCAATTCGCAAACAGTATTACAATCGCTGCGATTTCTTGGGGAAGAGACTTCAACTCTGTTCTCAACTTTTTCCACAAGGATGTTATAGGCTTTGAAGTGTTCGATGTGGGAAAATCGATCAGAAAATCTGTGGTCAACAACACGGAATTTTTTTGCCATGTGAAGTAACAGTGCGGAGAGAATGGGCTGACTGTCTGATCCAATTTGAGGATATGGTCCTGTTTCAAGCGTTACCATGTCATGTCTTTGCTCTGGGCTAAAAGGATGTTGCATCAATCCTTGCCCATCTTGGTCTAATGTTCCTCTGGCAAGCTCCTTCATAAAGCTGATTTCCTCAAACGTATATGGATTTGAAAACTGGACCTTTATCGTTGAATCAGTTACATATCCCAATGAAAGATAGGTCAAAGTTTCTTCAAGATCGCTCCGTACAGTCTTGCTCACGTGCTTGATGCGTTGATCCGTACCATCGTTGACAACAATGTTCCCGTTCTCAATGGAGATATCGCATCCACATTGCCTCATAAATGAAATGAGTTCGAGGACTTCTGTTCGTAAATGAGCATTCTCGACTGTCGTTTCTGATTTTGTATTCGACGCCAGAATTATTGCGTTTGCAGTGCCCGTTGTCGTCGGGCAGGGAAAAGCAATTGTCGTTTTTGCTGGCACATCTTCGCGTTGTGTAATGCGAATGCAGCCCACAGTCTCATGAATATCACATCCAAGTGAACGAAATGCATCCAAATGATAATCAAGATTTCTCGTGCCGATTTTGCATCCTCCTACTTCAGTTGGAAAAAGTACGCTCCCAAATTTTGCCAGTAATATTGACATGAGAAGAACAGATATTCTTGTTTGGCGTATGAGCTCGGCAGGAATTTGATTGTGTGTAATGCCGTGCGTAATGCGCAAATTTCCTTGTTTCCTATCGAATTCATATTGTCCTCCCATGGCTTCCAACATATCCAATGTCGATTGGACATCCGCAATATCCGGAACGTTTCCCAGGCGAATATCGCATGTATCATGGATAAATGAGTACATGATCATGGGTAGTGCCGCATTTTTTGCGCCTCTCGTTTCGATGATCCCGAATTTGTTGTATGGGAAGTTGCAGATATACAGATCACAGCGATCTGCAAAATTGGAGCAGGAATTATTCATGCTACGAAAGTGATGCGGAAATACGGCGTGCAAGTGCGTTATTAATGGCATGCCCCGTCCGAAACAGCTGGACGGAAATGTGCGGAGAAAGCTCAATGTTCAACACTTTCATATCGCCCAGGAAATCCAGTATCTTGTGCCGTGCAACCTCATTTTCGTACCGAGTTCCATCTGTATCCCAGGAGGAATATACATTCACATTTTTCAGTTCACCGGAAAAAATTGCACCTTTCAGCCGTGCCCTTGTCTGTTCGATAGCCGCTGCTGATTCTATGGTAAACGGAAAAGAAGTTCTCGCACATGCTATCTCTCTCCGATATTCTTCCAATGAACCGAAATGAAAACACTGTTCTTGTTGACGTATCCTGCTGTCAGGATAGGAAACGGTTGATCGGATACTTAGGACATCGGAATCCGCAGGTTCTATCTGAATAAACCTGTCAGCATCACCTTGCGCTTCTTGCCGGACCGTTTCATCCACTTCAAGAACATCAACCTCTTTTTGCACTGGTCCAATTTCAGGTTCAATACGCTGCATGTAACTTGCTGCGGAGCCGTCGAGTATCGGAATTTCATTGCCCTTTTCAAACGCAATAAGCAAGTTTCGAATCTTCAGTGCATATAATGCGGAAAGTAAATGCTCAATGGTCATCGCGATCATTCGATCGCCCTCAACGATTGATGATGTTCGTTGTTTCGTAGAAACTGCAGAAGGGTGAATCTTGTATCGCTCTTGCCCCTGAACCACAAACAATCCATCACCATTGCGATTATGTTCAAGCCTAACCACATTTCTTTCTCCGGTATGGAACCCGATCCCATCGAGAACGACAGGATTTTTCACCACATTCTCAATGGATGGTTTTGTTGTAAGCGAAAAGCTCATGGCTATGTATTGGGAAGAGATAGTTCTGCAAACCCTGTTTTGAATCGCTGTCTGTATGTTTTGGCTACATCCTTTGATACTACTCCGAGTATCCCCATGACCTGGCCGTCGCAAGAGATGATCTCAAAACCCCCGTCCTCAAATCGATTGTCGGAGCCGTGGGCCAGGGAAATTCTCTGATCGTACGTAACGTCCATTGCGTGATATAGGACAAAATACAGTTCATTGATATCAAGTTTCTGATCCACCGCTATCAAGGCCAGATGCGTGCGAAAACCTTCCATTGCCGACACCAGTCCTATCTCAAAAATTCGATGGGGCAACCTGATGTGTTGCCTCCCCCTTTCATAGTCTATCAGTGAATGGAAGAGTGATTGTCTGTAAGTAAGCCGTGGGTTTCCCTTCTGATCATCAACCAGCATCCCGATCGAACCCGGATCCAATGTTTCCGCGCAAGTTAATAGGCTTGGTAATCTCACTTCTTTATACCCTTGCAATGCTATTCTTCTCCCAAATTCAACGTCTTGTGTTTTGTAAGGTGCGGCATCTGATCTGTATTGCGGTACGGTTACAGTCTTGCCAGGCTTCATCTTATGGATATTGAAATTACATATATCTTCAAGGACGTCGCTGGAAGACGTAACATCAATCCTGAATACTGGAGCATTGGCGGTTATATCGGTCTCTCCCGCACGGACATTCGTGTATCCATATGCTGCCAATGCTTCGATGATTTCATCATTATTGAGCTCAATGCCAAGATGGCTTTGTATCGCACATCTCTTCAGGAAACAGGTCTTTGGACATGCGCGCAGGTTGTGTATAACATCAGAAGATGCTTCAATCCGGACTTGCGACATCAATTGCGCATCGAAAAAATCCGCAATCATTACCCTGAGGAACGCAGAAGTTAGAAATGGCTCATCAGAATCAATGGTCAAACAATTTCCCTTAAGGCACAGATGAATAGTACGGCCAAAATAGTGAGAAACATTTGTGATGAACTCATCGGTGAATAATTCGGAAAAGCCCTGCTCTTCCGATGTTGTCACTGCTGCAGTTGGTTTATGAGGAGCATCATCAAATTTTGTCATTGCTATGGATGCATAGTCTGGTACTTCTCTCGTATCCCCGCGAAGGAGATCGATCTGCCTACGGATTCCGGTGATCGAAAATAAATCAAGACGACCTGCATCGAGCAACTCGATTTTATCCCCATTGGCATTTCGGCATTTAAGCTGGTCTTTGTAATCAGCTGTAGAAGCTCTCAGTTCCGTATCTGGAATGGAAACAAGTGGCATGACAATATCTCAAAAGGGGCACATGGTACTCACGATGGATACAGCAGTAAATATACTTATCTTCATTGTATTTAATATCAATTTGTAATCATTGTCATTTTTGGTAGCATTTGCTGCCATGTCTTCATCAGATACATTCAATGCGGACATTGTCCCTCGGCCGCCTTGCGCGTATGGGATTCACCCTGGCACTGCCCTGGAAGAAGATATTTCCAAGATCATGCAGGCTTTTGGCATCAGAAGGGTTCCTCCCGAGGTAGTCATGACGGAACACCAAGTGTTCGATGTACTGCAATTTCCGCAGTATTCTCCTGTACGAACACAGAAAAACGTCGTATACGTCAGCGGAGAGCATGGACACAAACAACATCCGATTGAACACGATGATGCAATTTCTCATTTGCACGAGCAGAGATTTGGATATGCGAGAGATAGTGAAAAAGCAAAAAGATTGATGCTTTGTAGTCACACAACGGCAATTCTTATAAAGAACCTCATGAGCAACATCGAACCGATTTATACGATATCGAAAACATACAGGAACAAAAAGGAACGCCGCGAAAAGACGCATGCTGAAATCGTCCTTGTCGATCAATCGCTGCCTGAAGTCATTTCATTCATGCAAACGATCTATTCATATTTATTGCAACGGGTTGTGGAGCTAGGAGTCACTGCGGATTTTTACTACTTTTGCGAACCTTCATTCAGCTTTTCCATGCCTCAGGGGAGCGGCAGTGTGCCTATGGGATCCGGGGGATATGTCAGGGAAGAACTGCTTCAACTGCTATCGAAACATTCGTCTGTTAAGCCAAATGCAGTAGCCTTGGTCGTTCTGCCTTACCAGAAAATATTAAACATGAGGATCGGGAAAAAACCTTTTGATTACACTGTAGATTACAACGCGATATAATTGCCCATCATGGAATCACCCAATGATTACAGGCTTGAAGTGGAAAACCTGACAAAGGCGAGAGATGCAATCTTCCAGGGAAGAAAAGGGTTGCCGATCGACGACTACCGCACCATGCTGCAAAATGCCTATGCAGGCAGACCTGTCAGTTTTGAGAAGGACTGCGAAACGTTTAATTTTCAGGAATCTGCGGTTCTGACTGACACCTTCTATTTGGCAAATCAGTTTCATCAGCTCCGACAATATGTAGAAAATATCCGTTTAGATACAAAAGAAAAAGCTCTATTGATCATTGGTTGCGGCCAGGGAAGGCTACTGGACATACAAATCGAACTATGTAAAAAACTAGGTATAGGAGAAATTCATTTAAATGAACTTTCTGCCGAAAATATGTCGATGGCAAAGAGAAAAGCGGAAGGTATCGATACCTCCGATTGTCGTGTGCACTATCACTTGGGAGATTTTTTAACGCAGGAATTCGACAGAACATATTCCATCATTCTCTCACTACGATCCGTGACCTCAGAAATATTTGATCCTACAAGCTCGGACCACTTCCTGGAATCCAGACATATGCTCTTTCAGAAGGTAGCGCAATTACTCTCTTCCGATGGTGTGTTCATCGAGGATATCCCCGATTCTGATGCGCCGGGTTTCTATCGTATTCTCCGCGAAAGAACAAGAGAGCTGCTCAGTGAAAAAAGTATTCTCTCCGGTATTCATGACAGGTTGCTACTCACGGTATCCTGTCATTTCGGCAATCAACATATGAAATTCCCGTTTCAGTTAAGAATCGCAAATCCTTTGAATATTGATCTGTCGGAAAAAGAGCAAGTCGGGCTCATCCCCATATATTCCACTACGCACGTTGTTCCGGTTCATTCACAATATTCATTGGCTGATGCTGCTGCTGTTCTTCATGATGCAGACAGCGTTTCACAAGCCCAAAAAATATTCGCGCAAAAACTTGCGACAGGCGGCGTTGAATTCTGTGATGATTTCTCAGTTAAAAATCAATACAGGAGGACCACATGTTATTGTAAGGAATCTCAAGAATGAGACGTATGACAGATTGCTCATCCATTCTCCTCCGTCCATTCGCTGGCTTGCAATGAACCGGAGGCTGCACCTTTTAGACGTAGCAATAAGCCCTTGTAGGAGGCTTGCAGCTCACTGGTTGGCTCCCCCGACAGTTTTCTGCTCGAACCATTTTAGATGCGTGTATACTCGTAGATTGCACTGTGATCTATGCAGGAGACTTCCCTTGTTGGAAGGATGAGGTGAGGCGTATTAGCCGTGAGCAGAGAACAAAACGGCACGATCGTATCCCTTCCCCAACTGGAAGATAACCAAGGTATGTTACTGAGAGAGATTCTTCCCAAAGGGTCGCATGTCGCTCTTGATGTTAGAAGGCGTGAAATGAAGGTGGGGCAAGTTCTTCGTTCATCTCTGATTGTTTGTCGAGTATATGCCCTGCGGGATACGGACACCGCTCTGCTTTATTACGAGTACCTCACAAGCAATCGTGATCGCTTTGCATCGGTGCATATCATCTGATCGTACCTTCCCGCTCTGCTTTGCGTAGCAGAGCTTTGAAGTCCTTTTCAGGTGCGAGGAGGCAAAACTGTCCCCATATCCACCTGCCGTGTGCTCTGCCGATCTTGCCCACGATGTAATAGCCAATCCGGTACTCGATCTCTCCCGCTTTCTGGGAACGCTTATGCACAATCTCTCCGTCCGTCCCGACTTTCCTGAGCCGTTCGATCAGGAGCACCTTTTCCAGCAGATTATGCTGGACGTGGAACGTCCACGCTTCCCGAAGAAAAGCATGTCTGCCCTTTCGTCCGATATCCTTCATCATGATCGGCTTCTCACGCTCCAGTGCTCGCTCGAACTCGCTGCACTTTCGGGCAATGAACTGTTTGGCGGTTTCGGTAGGTTTGGTCATGCAGAGAGTGTAAACTAGTCGCGACTTTACAAAATGAAAAAATGGATATTTCAATGCCAATGAAACACGTACATTATGACAGGCTTATAAAGCCGTTAATTAAGACGAAACTTGAAGACGAAGAATTTGGCATTTTGCTTAGCAAAGCATTTTCAGGATGGGCATTAGGAGTCACATTAAATGACATGAATAAGGTGAGAATGGTTGAATACCTCTGCAATGAATTGGTTAAATCTTGTGAATCGGAGTTCTCAAATATGATGGGAGAACTAGTCTCTGCTGCATTTGACTCTCATACTCGTATGAGTACTGCTTCGGAGAGGGTAGAAGTTGATCGCGAAAATCAAAGTGTTGAAAGCAGATTTGCGGGTATGCTGGAGAAACACAAAACATTATTTGAAAGCGAGTTCAGGCTATGGTCAACAATTCCCTATTTTTTTGTCGTTAAGGTTGTGAAAAAGAAATCAAAAGCTAAGTCTCCCGATAGTTTTGTGCACGTAAGTGCGGGAGCAAAATATTATGCAATTAAGGGAATAACGACCACACTCACATTTGGGCGTTTGCCCGATCTAATAGGAGCAATTGATATAAGAATCCGCAATGCAGGTGGAGGTCATGATTCGTGGGAAATTTTAGAAAACGATAAGATAAAGATGTATTTTGTTGATCCACATAGTGGCAAGCGAGACGGTGAGCGTATTTTCTCTGAAGATGAGTTCAGAAAGTACATAAAGGCATGTGAAAAGGCAATTTGGATTTTAGAAATGGGATTAAATATTTTTCTTGTAAACAACCCTAAATTTTACGCAAAAGTCCGCACAACACGCATCCCAAAAAAAAGTGAGATTCAGGCAAAGCTTGATGCATTATTGCAAGAAAGATGGATGCGAGTTCGTAGTTTTGAACTTGATAGAGAGAGGAAACAAGCTGCCATCGTGCTCGAGTATGTCAAACGAACGTTCAAAGCAGAGCGAAAAGAGATGATTTTTGGAAATGGCCAAAAATTCGTAATCCTTCAAAAAGAAATTTATTCTAAGTATCGAAAAACAATCCTATACGCCTTACATATATTTATTTCTCAAATTGAAAAGAAGGAAATTCCAACGACCAATATTCAAGTTTTTGACATTGAAAATCAATTAGTTGCAAATTTAACTTTTGCTCCTGTCGAACTGGAGAAATTATTGGGGCAACTCACTGAGCACACTCTTCCAAAACCGAAAGAGGGAGACTGGCCTGAAACTACGTTCAGCAGAATTGTTGAACTTCGTGTGAATCCACTTTTTGAAAAAGCAATGCAAAAGCTATTCGACGATTTACCAGATAACGAGGATGAATGGTCTGCCGGAATCGAGAAGGCTAAGTCACAAATTGCAAAGTATATAACCCTATAACTATCAGTACCGTTGTCACTCTGCCCCTCCATGCCACCTCTCAGCGTTTTTCATATTGAACCCCACTCTAAACACCCCGCCGGATTTTCTGCCACGTCCCAGACCCGATACAATACGTCCATGAAAAAGAAACGTGCAAAACGCCGTCCCGTTATCCGGTCGGAAGATGAGATCAAGTGGAGAGTCGTGTACGCGGAGCCATCGGAAGAGTCCGAGGAGATATACAAGGATTTGATGCGTTACCTTTACCGTTTCGGCGTGAGCAAAGGATTGTTTTGCAAAAAGAAGAACTAAGTTGCAATTTTTAGCGTTCATTCAGCCTCTCTCAATTTGATTTTTCAAGCCCATGACTCTTCGGACGAGGGCAGCATCCGGCATTCTGTGTTTTTTGAAGGCATTGCAACGCGGGCAGGCAAGAGCGAAGTTGTCGGGATGATTGGAGCCAAAACTTTGTGTTGGCACTTTTTTGCCCTTTTGTGGCGGAAGATGCCGGAGCGTCTTATTGAGGATATTTGAGGAAAGAGGGATAAAATGATCGAGCACCAGAGAGTTTCCCCCAGTACAAAGCTCAGGATATGCCAACATGCATTGGTTACCGTATCGTTCTGTAAGTTGATTTTTGATATCGGATTTTATCTTGTTGAACTCAGTACGTTTTACTTGTGGGTCACGGAAATCAAAATACTGCTGATACTGCGATTCGAGCATAGAACTATCGCCAGAGCAGAATAGATTGGCAAAATATTCACGATCTTCGGGGTTTTCGAAATCCATGCAGCCATCATACCGCAACTATGTTGGATATTTACGCCCCTCCATGCCACCTCTCAGCGTTTTTCATATCGTTTCCCCTTCATCACACCCCGAAGAAAATACAGCCACGTCCCTGCACACCTGAGCGTGATATAGTTCTTATGCCATTTTCTGTTTTATTTTCCTGCTCTCAGGAGTAGGATAAAAATGATTTACCTCTAAGGTTATGACTTCTGAAAATCTGACAAAACTTGAATCGAAACTCTGGGAAGCAGCCGATACGCTCAGAGCTAATTCACCTCTCCGGCTTGGAGAGTTCTCCGAACCCGTGCTGGGACTCATCTTTCTCAAGTTCGTGGATGTGAAGTTCCGCAAGGCAAAGCAGGAGATCGAAGACGAGAACAACAAGATTGTCGGCAGACGACCGCCGATCACGGAGGTCAATTTCCGGTCGCGGGGAGTGCTGTACCTTCCGATAGAAGCCCAATTCAGCAGCTTGATCGCTCTGCCGGAAAACACGAACATGGGACGGACGATCAATGACGCGATGAAGTTGATCGAGGAGAGCAATCCCGAACTCAAAGACGTGCTTCCCAAGTCGTACCTGCGTTTGGATAACCCCACGCTCATCTCGCTGCTCAAGACCTTCAACCAGATACCGGACGACATCGAAGGCGATGCGTTCGGGCAGATTTACGAATACTTCCTCGGCAGGTTCGCACAGGTGGATGCGACGGGTGGAGGCGAATACTTCACACCAAGCTGCATTGTCCGGCTTATCGTCGAGATTATCGAGCCGTACCATGGCAGGATACTCGACCCCGCTTGCGGCTCCGGCGGCATGTTCGTGCAGAGTTATGAGTTTGTGAAACGCAGGAGCGGAGACGCTGCACGGGCTTCACGGGAAATCTCCATCTTCGGGCAGGAGAAGAACGCCCAGACCGTCCGCATCGCCAAGATCAACCTTGCCGTGCACGGACTCTCCGGCGATATTCGGCAGGGAAACAGCTACTACGAAGATTTGCATGAAAGCAGAGGTGCATTTGATTTCGTTATGGCGAATCCGCCGTTCAACGTGGACGGCGTAGACAAAGAACGCATAAAAGATGACCCCCGTTACCCGTTCGGTTTGCCGAGCGTAGATAACGGCAACTACCTGTGGATTTCGCTTTTTGCCTCCAGCCTGAACGATGCAGGACGGGCAGGGTTCGTTATGGCAAACTCCGCGTCCGATGCCCGCCACAGCGAACTGAAAATCAGGCAGAAGATGGTCGAAGAGGGCTTGGTGGACGTGATCGTCTCCGTCGGCCCGAATATGTTTTACAACGTCACGCTCCCCGTCACGCTCTGGTTTCTCGACAAAGGTAAGAAGAACACCGACCGCAAGGACAAAGTCCTGTTCATAGATGCCCGCAACATCTTCCATCAGGTCAACCGGAGGCTGCGGGAGTTCACGCCGGAGCAGGTTCAGCAGATCGCCGGAATTGTGCGAAGCTACAGAGGGGAAGAGGGAGCGGAGCCGTATGAGGACGTGAAAGGACTCTGCAAAGTAGCGACAGTTGCAGAGATCAAGAAGAACGACTGGTCGCTGAATCCTGGACGATATACGGGAGTCGCGGAGGAGGAAGAGGAGGACGGGGTATTTGAGGAGAAGTTACAGAAGTTGCACAGTGAGCTGAGAGGGCTGAATGATGAGGCTCATGCACTGGAGCAGACCATTGACCAGAACCTGACCTTATTACTTTCATGACCACAGCAAAAAAATCTGGCTGGAAAACAGTGAAGATTCGTGATCTTTGTAAGATCAAACATGGCTTTGCTTTCAAGGGAAAGTATTTTGCTGATAAAGGGGAGTATATCTTGCTGACTCCGGGTAATTTTTCTCAACGAGATGGCTTGAGACTAAAGGGCGAAAAAGAGAAATACTACACTGGTGAAATACCATCGGGATATCTCTTGTCTCAGGGAGATTTGCTTGTTGTTATGACTGATCTGAAACAAGATGCTCCCTACTTAGGTGCTCCAGGTATCGTAAAACAAGACAACTTACTTCATAACCAACGATTAGGTCTAGTGCAGGAGATCAACACTGATTTGGTGGACGAAAATTACCTGTATTGGATTTTTCAATCAGAAGAGTACCGAGCACAAGTGCGAGGTTCTGCTTCTGGGGCAACTGTGCGACACACTGCACCGGAACGCATTTATGCCTGTTCAGTTAGTATCCCAGCAGACACGACGACACAAGGGAAACTCGCCTCCATCCTCTCCGCCTTTGACGACCTCATTGAGAACAACACCCGACGCATCAGGATACTGGAGGAGATGGCACGGCTCATTTACCGCGAGTGGTTCGTGTACTACCGCTTCCCCGGACATGAGAACGTGAAGATGGTGGATAGTGGTACAGAGCTGGGAGAAGTGCCGGAGGGGTGGGGGGTGAAGCCGATTGGTGAAGTGATTGAAACCATGGGTGGAGGTACACCTTCAACAAAAACACTTGAATACTGGGATAATGGGAACATCAACTGGTACAGCCCCATTGATCTTACAAAATCAGGTCTTATGTTTATGAATAAATCAGAAAAAAAGATTACTGATGCAGGACTGAGAGGAAGCTCTGCAAAAATGTTTCCTGCGTACTCTGTAATGATGTCGAGTCGTGCAACCATAGGAGCTATTGCCATCAATACTACCCCCGCATGTACCAATCAGGGCTTTATTACATGTATCCCAAACGAGCAGTTATCTGTTTATCAGATTTATTTTTGGTTGAACCATACAATGCCTACAATTCTTGTGTTAGCTTCTGGTGCAACATTCAAAGAAATTACAAAAACGAACTTTAGGAACCTGCCAATTGCCATTGCACCAGAAGAAATACGGATAAAATACGTTGAGGATTCTCAACCTATTTTCAACTTGATAGAAAACATTGAACGTACTAACTGCAAACTTCGATGTACCCGTGATCTTCTACTGCCCAAGTTAGTATCGGGGCAGATTTCGATACCCTAACTTTCCCTCTAATTCTCATGCCAATACAACCGGATACTATCGAGAAGTACAAGAACATTGACTGGGATTTACTACTCAGGAATGACCTTGGTAAAGCTGGTAATTTGGAACAGATAAAGCCGAATCTTGATCGCATCAAAAAGGTGTTAGATGACTTGCTGGAACGCCCCGTGCTTACCGAGCTACCTAATGCAGAACAACAGGTGCAGTCAGTGCTCAATAACTTTATAGTTCTATGTGAGACTAAAATCACAAATGGTTACACAGATGTCACGCAGCAAGCTGAAAAAATCAAGGAGGTAAGGAACTTTGAGCAAGACATGATTCAGAAACTCGCACCGACCATCAACTACATACACTTTGCAGATCCCAGCAATAAGGCACAGCTCGACGAATTGTCCAATACGCTGGATACCGCGAAGAAGCTCATTGAGAAAACAAAGAGAGAGGCAGAGGAAAATAAGGAGATCGCAAAAGGTCAGGAGGTAACAAAATACGGCAGGGCTTTTGGTGAAATGGCAGATGAAAATGCTACTGCTGCTCGTAATAACTTTTGGCTGATGCTCGGCTCAATGATCGCAACTGTCATTCTTGCATTTGCTTTTTTGCAAGGAGAGATAACACCTCCCAATGGAGAAGAGAGCTGGATTGTTACGATTTGGAATACGCTTGTGGAACAAAACATCCTTCTCAAGCTCTTCATCATCTCGTCAGGTGGATATCTGGTTGCACACTTTTCACGCAATTTCTCTGCTGAGAAACATTTGTATTACACGAATAAGCACCGTCAAAATGCACTGGAATCTCATGATAGGATTCTCAATGCTGTAAGCGGCACCGAAAAGACGGAGAATGATATTGAGACGCAAAATGCCATTTTGATACAAGTCACCAGAACAATGTTTGAGATGCAAGACACAGGATATCTCAAGAATCAGAGCAATCCCGTTCCATCCACGCAGATTATCGAAAATATCAAGCCTATTAGAAGTTCTGAATAAACTTGATTTTTATTCACCTCTAAGGTAAATACTTTCTTGCAATGTTATTCCAAACCTCCTACAATATCCGTGAAGATCAGCTACAGAAACAAACGGCTACGCAAACTCATAGAGCAGTACACGGAGGCGAAGGGCAGGTTTGGCGACCAGAACGCCCGCAAGATTATCCAACGGATGAACGAATTACAGGCCGCTCCCACGCTCGACGATATGCCTCCGGCAGCCCGCCCCCATCCGCTCACCGGAGATCGCAAAGGACAGTATGCCGTTGACCTCAAGCACCCCTCCCGCCTCCTCTTTGAACCGGTTGACCCCGAAGACCCCCACGACCGACGAACCATAAAAGCCATCTGTATAATCGAAATAACCGACTACCACTAGCCCTCATGATCTCCACAAGCACCACCTATCAGCCCGACATTGCCATTCACCCAGGTGAAACTCTGGAGGAGAATCTAAAAGCTCTTTCCATGAGCCAGTCTGAGCTGTCCGACCGCACGGGGCTTGCCCTCAAGACGGTGAATGAAATCGTAAAGGGCAAGAATGCCATTACTCCGCAGACTGCCATCAAGCTGGAGAGGGCGATGGGTATTTCTTCCAGTTTTTGGAACAACCTACAGAAGCAGTACGATGAAACGCTGGCGAGGCTGGAGGCAGAGAACTCTTTGGCAGACGAAATAGAGCATACGAAGAAGTTCACCTGCTACAGCGAGCTGGCTCGCTACGGTCTGGTTGAAAGGACGAATAACTGGCATGTACGGACGCAGAGTCTTCTTAGATTCTTCGGCATTGATTCATTTGCGTACCTCATGCAGGTGCAGAGTGCCGCTTTCCGCAGGAAGCAGCGAGATAGCATCTCGCCGGAGAATCTGGCTGCATGGCTTCGCTGGGGAGAGATTCAGGCGGATGCATTGGAGACGAGGGAGTTTGATAAAAGCAGCGTGCAGCAGTTGATACCGAACTTTCGCACACTGACACGTTCAAAAGACGAGAAGGTGTGGCGAAGGTTGCAGGGAACCTGTGCCAATATGGGGATTGCAGTCGTGTTTGTACCGACCCTGAAATGCACAGGCGTAAACGGTGCAACACGCTGGAAGGGCGACAAAGCGATTTTGCAGCTTTCTGACCGCTACAAGCGTGACGATGCGGTCTGGTTCACCTTCTTTCACGAGCTATGCCATATTCTCCGGCACGGGAAGAAACAACAATTTGTAGAGTGGAAGAATGACGGCGATGTGTCGCAGGAAGAACAGGAGGCAGATGCGTTTGCGAGAGACACGCTCATCCCGCCAAAAGAATATGCGGAGTTTGCGGGACAGGGAGATTTTTCTGCTCATGCCATCACCCGCTTTGCCAATGCGATTGGCATCAGCGAGTCCGTGGTATCCGGTAGACTGGCAAAAGAAGGTTGTATTTCTTGGCAGATAGCCCAGTCTTACACCTCGAAGATCGCTATCAGAACCTCATGACGCACCCCTACACCGAAGACGCACTCGTCGAACAACCGGCTATCGAACTCATCAAATCCCTGTGGGGAGATGATTGCCATATCAACGCCTATGACGAAGAAGGGGCGAAAGAACTGTACCGTGATAACCAGAGCGAGGTGGTGCTGATTCAGTTTCTCAAGATAGCACTGGTCGCTTTGAACCCCGACGTTTCAACCGAAGCCCTGAACCTTGCCATAGACGAGATCATCCGTGACCGCAGTGCCATGAGCCTGACGGCTGCCAATGAGGAGTTGTGGAAGATGCTGCGAGATGGAGTGAGAGTGGAAACGCAGGACGAGAAGGGCGAGAGCATCACAGAGACGGTGAAGGTCATTGACTTCGCCGAACCCGACAAAAACCATTTCCTACTCGTGAGCCAGATGTGGATTACAGGGGAAATGCACAAACGCCGTCCCGATCTCATCGGATTCGTGAACGGCATTCCGCTCGTGCTCTTCGAGCTGAAAGCCTCGCACAAGAACCTCCGCAATGCCTACCAGCAGAACATCCGCGACTACCGCGACACCATTCCGCAGCTCTTCTGGTACAACGGCTTTATTGTCCTGAGCAATGGCATAGAGAGCAAAGTGGGAACGCTCACGAGTGAGTACGAGCACTACCATGAGTGGAAGAAAGTGGACGACGAAGAAGAGGAGGGTGCAGTGAGCCTTGAAACGGTCATACGGGGAACCTGTCGAAAGGACAGGCTGCTGGACATCGTGGAAAACTTCACGCTGTTCGATGCGACCAGAGGAGAGAAAATCAAGGCCGTCGCCCGTTATCACCAGCTCATCGGAGTGAACC
>Ga0172381_10002424_pt1 | contig 20562 bp, 26 predicted proteins | sample Leawel6488metaG_FD_119754 | JGI IMG/M metagenome (GOLD analysis project Ga0172381, IMG submission 119754) | Leachate microbial communities from a municipal landfill in Southern Ontario, Canada - Leachate well 64-88 metaG | ecosystem: Engineered > Solid waste > Landfill > Unclassified | place...
CGCCACCGTCCCGCCCGCCCCGCCGCCGGTGAGGGCCCGGACCCTCACCGCTCGAACCCCTCGACCCCGCCTCCGGCGAGGGCCCGGGCGACGGTGCCCTCGTCCGCCCCCCGGCCCGCCTCTGTGAGGCCCGTCTGTCCGGCGAGGGACTCCACTAGCCCGGCCTCCCGGAGACGCACAAGTGCCTCCCTGGTGGGGTCCCGCCCGCAGGCGCCGGCGGCCTCCATGAGCGCTCGCCGGTCGAACGACGCGACTACACTCTCAGTGACCATATGTCGCCATATGCGCGTGCCGGCGAGCGTCACGTTGCGCCGGGTGTCGGACACGCGCTGGGCGTTGCACGCGCGGGTCGCCCCGCGCCCCGTGTCGGGTAGCGCCTCGACAGTGAGTGTGAGGGGCGCGTCAGACGCGCCCCCGAACCGCACGCCGAACGAGGCAAATCCCTCCTCCGGTGCGCGGGCGCAGCCGACGTACACGAGATTGCGATCCTCTGGCTGCGGGTAGTGCACGACGATCGCGGTCGCGGCCATTCCGCCGATCGCAAATGAGCCCGCGAGGTCGCCTAGCAGTGGCGTGCCGCCCCTCGATGCCGCCGCCTTGTTCGCGTGCCCGACGCAGATCACTAGTGCGTCGAGTGCACCCAGTGCCTGCGCGAGTCGTGCGTACTGTGGTGATTTTGAGTCGACGCCTCCTCGCAGCATCGCGCTCGTGTACGAGTCGAGCACGATCACACGTATTGAGTGCGCGTGCACGTACTGCGTGAGTGCATCGAGGTACGCGGTGTCCGTGAAATCAAGCACGTTCGACGCATTGACCATGTGCAGGGCGCCGTCCAACTCGGACGGATCGCGCCCAATTGCACGCACCATTCGTCGGCACCGGCGCATAGTGAGTCGTGCCCCCTCGCAGTCGATCAGCAGCACGTTCGCGCGCGTGCAGTCGTGCACGCCGAACGCCGGTGCACCCAGCGCGAAACACACGGCGAGGTGATCCGCGATGGGTCCTTTGCCACCGCCGGGCGCGCCGGCGATGAACGAGATCTTGCCGTCCGACGGCGCCAGCCGCAGTCCGTGGCACATGTATTCGATCGGCACGTCGGGCGCGGTCCAGGACATTGCGCGCCCGAGTACGGACGTGGCACCCGTCGCGGTGACGGGCGTGCCTTCGGTCGCGCACACGCGATCGGCCGCGTTCGCGGTGCGCGTCAACGTGGTCGCGACGGCGATGATTGCGTCGCCCACCTCGCGTCCCACGAGCTCACGCAGCGCGCCGGCACCCGTGACCTCACTCGCCGGACGCACCCACGCGGCACATGCCCACGTTACGCCCGCCGTCACGTCCACGGACGGGTCGCCGGCGGGCAGCCACGTACGAATCAGTGCGGCGCATTCCTCGACGCGCCATCCAAGTCTTCGGGTAAGTCCGCCTAACGCACCACAGATCTGCCACTTGCGTCCGTCGTGATCGTGCGCGTCGCCCAGTGCACTCACGACGGCGCCGATGGCCGCGTCACGCGCGGGCGATAGGCGCGCGGGTGCGTCGGTCGCGACCGTGGTCGCGGTCGCGACGTCGCGCGTCCACGAGTGCACGAGTGGCCGCGCCAACAGCGCGTCCACGTCCACGGCCGCGCCGTCCCACGTGCGCCACTCACGCTCCGGCGTGCCCTCGATACGCCCGATGAAGTAGAGTCGTGCCGCGTCCAGGCACGACTCGACGCCGCACCCCGGGGCGAGTCCGAGGCGCTCGGCGAACGCGAGCCGCGCCGGGCCGCATTCGTCGGGCGTCATCTCTCGCGACACCGGTGCGAGTACACGCACTCGCCGCGCGTCGGACGGACCCGATGCATCGTCGGAGGGCGATCCGTACACTATGGCCGCGCAGTCGATCCGTGCGGCGAGCGCCTTCAGGTCACACTTGTCCACGTCGATTGCGAGGCACGTCGCTGCCGCGACGTTCTCGCGCGCACGGTACGGCGTGCGCAGTCGGTGCGGTCCGATCGCCAACAGCGCGGTCTTGTCCGCGGCCGTGTCGCTGACGATGTCGTGCAATGCGTCGACGTACTCGTCCCACGTGGCAAATTGATCCGTGCGCAGCGGCACGGGATTGCGCGCACCGCGGTAGAGAGTAGTGTGCATATAGGGGGAGTCCTCGTGCACGATCCGTGCCCCCATTAGCGGGGGGTCGCGGACGTTGATCTGATAGTGCGGCACGGTGTCGGGGTACGCCATCTCGCATTTCGTGCGTAGCATTCGCGTGCCGTGTCATAGCACTTTCCTGCGCGTTCGTGCGGCGCGCCGCACGAATCGACAACTAAGTAGTCGCACTACGTATAGGGCCAAGGCACTTAAACACGGGCCACTAGGCGTGGCACGGTCCGTGCTAGAGTGTTCGTCGTGACTAGACGAGTGATGAGATCCCCGTCGGAATGGGCACGCCGTACGCGCGCCATCCGACGGCGCGCGGACGCCGTCGTACTACTGGATGCCATCGTGCTGTGCGATCTAGCACTCGAGGAGTGTGCCGCGTGTGAAGACCCGCGGCCGCAATACGCCGAAAACATCGGAGACGCCCTGTGGGAGATCTATCATGACCATGACGCCGAGTGAATTGTTGTCCCTCACGCCCGCCGAGCGCGCTGCACTGGTGCGGGTGGACGTGCGTAGTACTGAGTGTACCGATTGCGAGGAGTGTTTTGATTGCGATCGGTGCGTGCGCTGCGAGTACTGCGAGGACTGTGTGCAGTGCGTGGCATGCGTGCGGTGCGTGGCCTGCACCGACTGTGTGCGGTGCGTGGCATGCGTGAGGTGTTCGGACTGCGAGGACTGCGATGACTGTGAGGATTGCGCCGGCATCGTGCACGGGCACGAGATGCGCCACGTGGCGTGGGGTGTACACCTCACGTCAAAACAATGGGAGATGCTCACTCATGTGTAATTTTGCATCATTCGTACTCACTCTCGACCGCGAGTATTGGCTTGCCGATATTGATTCGCACGAATCGATCATTGCGCACCACGAGCTGCACGCGGACGCCGTCGGTGGTGTCCGCGTGAACGTGCTGCGCGTGGAGATCCTACCGCCGCCCCGTGACGGCGGCGGTGACGTGGCGGACCTCACGACGTGGCGCTACCACGTCGACCAGGATATCGTGCCCGACTGGCACGAGAATGATCCGGATCGCAGTGAGTCTCGCGCCCGCGCCGCGCTGGAGAGACGCGCCGTGCAGGAGGGTTGGTTCGCCCGCGTGGACGCGGGCCTGTTCGGCACGGCCACTGCGGGCGTGCTCGGTACGGCCATCGCGGGCGTGCTCGGCACTGCCATCGCGGGCAATCGCGGCAATGCCACGGTGGGCTCTGGTGGCTCGGCCATATCGGGCGAGCGCGGCACGGCCACTGCGGGCCTTGGCGGGGTGGCCAGGGTGGACGAGGATGGCACGGCCACGGCGGGATACGGAGGTACGGCCATCGCGGGCGATCGCGGCACGGCCACTGCGGGCGAACGCGGCACGGCCAATGCGGGCAATGGGGGCACCGCTATCGCGGGCGTGCTCGGCACGGCCAAGGCGGGATACCGTGGCAGGGCCACGGTGGGCGAATGCGGCATGGCCTCGGTGGGATATCGTGGCACGGCAACGGCGGGCGACGACGGCACGGCCACTGCGGGCGAAGATGGCACGGCCACGGCGGGATATCGTGGCACGGCCACGGCGGGGCGCAGCGGCACGGCCACCGTCGACGTAGACGGCACTGCCATGGCGGGTGATCGCGGCACGGCCATCGCGGGCGATGGGGGCATGGCCCGGGCGGGCGACAGTGGCACTGCTACGGCGGGCGATCGTGGTATGGCCCGAGCGTGGTACGAGGGTATTGCCACGGCGGGTGAGGGGGGCCTAGCTAGGGTGGGTACTCGCGGCACGGCCACGGCGGGCGCGCGCGGCACTGCTGTCGCCGGAGACTACGGCACGGCCATTGCGGGTGACGGTGGCACCGCTACGGCGGGCAACGGCGGCACGGCCACGGCGGGAGAGGATGGAACTGCCACGGTGGGCAACGGGGGTACGGCCACGGCGGGACACGGCGGCACGGCCACGGCGGGCATGTTCGGCACGGCCACGGCGGGAGCGAATGGCACTGCCCAGGTGGATTGCGGCGGCACGGCCACGGCGGGCGTCGGCGGTATCCTAGTGTTTCGTTGCCCTGGTCACGAGCAGACGGCGATCGTCGGGGTAGCAGGGATCCTGCCGAATACGCCGTATCACATGTCCACAGAGGGAGTGATTGTGAGGGTGACGTGTTGATCGCGGGCGTGCATGAGGCGCGCGTCTCCGAGTGGATCCGCCAGCACGTGTTACTCGCCGGCGGGCACGAGCACTGGACGTGGGACGAGGTCGAGTTGGCCGCCCAGGCGAAGGTCACGCCGCGATCATTGACGTGCTTGTGCCAAATTGATTCACCCGCGGGCATGACCGCCGCGTGTTTAGCACGCTTGCGAATGGGGCACCTGCGATACGGGGCGTGCGGGTTCGCGCCGGGCGTGCCGTACCTAGAGTCCGCGGCCGCGAGATGGGAATCGTACCGCGTAGATCACAACACCGAGCACCTCGCCGACATCGAGAATCTCGCCGCGCTCGAATGGATCGTGCCGAGTCACCCGACACCATTTTGGCGCACGCTGCTCGCATACGAGGTATACGACGTGGGGGACTACTGCGAGCTGTATCTCGAGGGGGGCAATCGCGCGTGGCTCGTGCGTATCGTCGAGGCGTGTCGCGAGGAGTGGCGACGTCCACGGTTCTCCGACGCGACGTTTCACCCTAAAGACTGCGGTGGGCACTGGAGTCTGCGTAATGCCTAGTAACACCTGGATCCTGACACACACTGGCGGGCGAGTTGAGCTCGAGCATCCTCATTGGGATGACATTTTTCTCACCGACATCGCTCATCACCTAGCGCGTATCGGCCGGTACACTGGGGCGGGGGATATGTACATCTCGGTCGCGCAGCACTCGGTGCACGTGTCGTGCATTTGCCCGCCGTCCTTGGCGCGCGAGGGGCTGTTGCACGACGCGGCCGAGGCCTACCTAACAGATGTGAGCACGCCGCTGAAACGCCTATTGCGGGGTGTAGACGATCTACCGGAGGGGTGGAGAACGGTGCTCGAGGGGGCACTGGACGCGCAGACGCTGGCCGCACTGCGCGAGGCACTGCCGGGCTACCGTGAGCTGGAGCGGCGCTTCCAGGCGGTGATAGCGGAGAGGTTCGACATAGCGCTCACACCTCCCGGCCTCAAGATCTACGACGTGCGCAGTGCGTTGGCCGAGCGTCGCGACAACGGTCCCTATGGGTGTCCGGACGAGGACTGGCTAGGCATGCCTGCCGGGACGGCGCCGTCGCCCCACCCTGAGGTCGTGTATCCGTGGCTGCCTGAGCAGGCCGAGGCAGAGTTCCTGGCACGCGCAGAGGAGCTTGGGATATCATGACTCGCGACGATCTACTTGTGGTACTATCGACGCTGGCACTCGCGCAACGCGGCGGTGCCGCGAAATTGCGCGAGGCGGGGGAGCTGGCGCGCGACCCTCGGTCGCAAGCGACACACGAAGGCCAAGCGCAAGGCTTGGAGATTGCGGCGCAGTCGATCGAAGATCTCGTGGCGAGGGAAAGGATTTCGTAACACAGCGCAGCGCAGCGAAGCGCAGCGCAGCGTAGCGTAGCCTAGCCTAGCACAGCAAAGACCACCCCCGACTAGCGGCAACGCCGGTGCAAGCCCGGCGCCGGGGGCCAACTCAAAGCACAGCCCCCTCGGGGCACGAAAGGGAAAGTGAAACATGCAACTCGTAGTCAAAATCGTAGGAACCGCCCCCCTTCTCATGGCCAACATTGCGTCAGCCGACAAGCGCAACCCCGTTGTGCAAGAGAAATCACGCACGGAAAAGATGAACCGCGGTAAGGCGTACACGGAGGAACGCCAATCGCAGGTGGACAAGCTTGCGTGGTTGTGCTCTCTGTATCAGAGAGGCGGAGTCGTCGGGCTGCCCGCGGACAACCTGCTCGCTGCCGTGCAAGAGGGGGCCAAGCTGAGTAAGCTTGGGCAACTCGTGAAGCAGGCTGCTCTGTTCACTCAAGACGAGTTCTATCCGTTGGATCATGACGGACCTGCGGATATCGATGCGTTGTATTCGGACGGACGATTCGTCGATTCGCGCATGGGATGTTTGCAGGGGCGAAGCAAGATCCTCGTAGTGCGGCCGGTGTTCCCGCGCTGGTCGTGCGAATTTGATCTGACGTGGGACGAGGAGATCCTGGACCGGGATCAAATCGTGAAATGTTTGACCGATGCCGGCGCGCGGCGCGGCATCGGAACGTGGCGTCCGAGGTTCGGACGATTCACGGTGGAGATCTTGGCGTAGCGCAGCGAAGCAAAGCCGAGCGCAGCGTAGCCGAGCTGAGCAAAGCACAGATCACCCCCCGACTAGCGGCAACGCCGGTGCAAGCCCGGCGCCGGGGGCCAGAGCCAAGCCAAGCGCAGCAAAGCGCAGCTCAGCCAAGCACAGCACAGCACAGAACACCCCCGACCAGCGGCAACGCCGGTGCAAGCCCGGCGCCGGGGGCCAGAGCGTAGCACAGCCTAGCCGAGCCTAGCGAAGCGAAGCGAAGCGGAGCCCAGCCCAGCAAAGTCACCCCCGACTAGCGGCAACGCCGGTGCAAGCCCGGCGCCGGGGGCCAACGCACGAAAGGGAAAACATGTCACGCACTGACCCATCACCATTGATCGCCCAAATCAAGGCCGGGGATTACATCGCGCCCAGCGAACTCGAGCACTGGCTAGGCGAGATCTACTCGGACGTATCAACACCGCTCGCCCAAACGGACGTGTCGTTCGATCCGCTCGTAGTTCGCCTGGCGAAACGCATCGAGCACGAGCGTCCTGAGCTCGTCACCCGCATTCGAAAGCACGGCATCGAGGTGTTGACCGAGGAGCAAAAGACGTTGCAGTCGGTGGTTGAGCGCCAGGTGGGGTTGCGAAAACTACTGCGCTCAGTCATGATCAATCAACGTACTGATCCACGATTGCTGTCTGCGGATGATCGTGCCCGATTGGACCACACTACTCGAGTCAACGCCTCGATTACACTCCGGGCGCTCGCTGAATCTAAACGCTTGTCGACTAGTGAATTGCTCCGACTGCCCCCCGTGAAAGGGTCCTCCAAATGAAGATCAACTACTCTCGTATGGCGGCCGACGCGCTGCCCTCGCCCACCCCCGATCCCCTTGCCGACGCCCGCGCCGCACGCGCCGAGCGCACCGAGGCAACCGCCTCCAGGCGCGCCTTGCGTGCTGCGCTCGCGGAGAACGAGCGCCTCCAGGCGATGCTCGACACAATCACGCACGTCAACGCAACACCCCTCCCTGCCATTCCGCGACTCGGTCTGTCCGGCGCGCGCCGCGAAGGCGCGTGCATCGCACTACTCTCAGACGTGCACGCCGGCGCGACCGTGGCGCTGTCGAGCTCCACGTTCGGGAATCGATACTCGCCGGCGATCGCGCAGTACCGTCTGCGTCGGTACTTCGCCGGCGTGGCGTGGCACGTGCGCGCTTACCGCGAGGTAGCGTGGGACCTCCGGCATCTGGTGCTCTGGTTCGGTGGCGACCTCATCGACGGCCACCTGCACGGCGATCAGCAGGAGACCAGCCAGGCCCCCGTGCAGACGATCGATTGGCTCGAGCCGCTGCTCGTCGACGGTGTGCGGTCGCTGCTCGAGCTCGATTGCAAGGTCGACCTGGTGTGTTCGTACGGCAACCACGGCCGCGACACGATCAAGCCCCGGCGCGAAACCGGGGCGCAACACTCGCACGAATGGGGCATGTATCAGCGCATCGCCCGGGCCCTCACACCCGACGGCGTGCACACGCTCGCCGATCCGACGGCGCATCAGTACCACCAGGTCTACGACTACACGCTGCATTTCACGCACGGCGATGAGACGCGCTACGCCGGCGGTGTCGGTGGGATCTCGATCCCCCTGAACAAGGCGTTCGCGGCATGGGACCGCGTCCGCAAGGCGGACTATCACCACTGTGGGCACTACCACACGCAACTAGATGGCGGGTATTGGATTGCCAATGGTGCGATCAAGGGCTATGATCCGTTCGCGATGTCGGTCAAAGGCGCGCCAGAGACACCGCGCCAAGCGCTCTACGTACTCGACGCGAAGCGCGGCAAGACCGCGGTGACCCCCCTGTGGGTGAGTGACGCGACAGACGAGGCCGGAATACTATGACCCGCACCACCCTGTTGCGATTACTCGACCAGCACGCAGCCGCGCTTTGCATCTCTGCCCTGTCCCCCCGGCAACTCCCCGACGATCGGCAACAGATCGAAGCGCCCAAGCTAAGCGCGTACGAGAGGGTACGGCACCTCGCCTGGTGCCTCGATCAGATCCGCGCCATGCCCGCGGGCGCCAAACACCGGCAACAGCGATGGCTCGGTTTCGTTCAGGGTGCGCTGTGGGCAGCGGGCCTAGTGTCGCTGGCCGTGCTCCGCCAGCAGACTCGGGGGGAGGTGACGCCGTGAACGTCTCCGCGATCTGGACTCGTGCTCAGTGTATCGCCGTCCGCCGGGCTAGGGGCGTGACCGCGCACGACGATCGAGTAGGGCACATTCGTGCCTACCTGATCGATGATGTGCTATGGGCCCGCGCACTTAGTGGGGCGCGCTCGAGTGCTATCATCACCGGGCGCCTTGGCGCAAATCTCGCTCGAAGAGACGCATGGATCGAAAGGAACGCTTGGAAATGAAACCAACCTACCGTATCGTCGAGGTGTGGTGGGACGACGCGAGCGTCGAGGCGCGCGCGGACACCGTCGATGATCTGCCCGACGACGTGTACGCATGCACGGTGGGGTACCTGCGGCACGAGACCGAGCGGTCCGTGCAGATCGCGGCCGAGGTTTTTGAAGATGGATCCATGCGCGGGATCACGCGCATTCCCAAGGGTATGATCAAGGAAATCCGGGATCTACGCCGAGTTGCGCCGCGCTCTCGTGCACGGATAGGAGAGTAATGCCACGCCCATTTCATTCCGCCTCGAGCATCGAGCTAGGTAATCAGTGCGAGCGCGCATGGGCGTATCGCTACATAGCGAAACTGCGCACGCCCGAGGTACCCTGGAGCGCCTTCGAAGGCGGGACCCCCGTGTGCACGCACGACCCGCGTGCCCGCGGTCCACGGGGCGCGTGCCGCTTGTGCTCGCGCGCACGTAGCGCGGCACTCGGGACGGCCACGCACGCGGTGGGTGAGGCCTGGTACACTGGAGGTACGTGTGCGTGGGGCACCTTGCCGGGTCGTATCTTCCTTTCTGGGGCGCACCTGTTGCCGCACCCGTCGCGGTGCGTGGCGCGCACTGAGGTCAACATCGGTGTCGCGTACGCGGACCTTGAGTGGGGGCCGCGCAACGCCGTCGAGATTGGTGGTATTCGGTGGATCGGCAAGCGTGATCTCACGGCGTGCGTGGACGCCGTCGAAGCGGCGCGCCTGGGTTTGCGCGCACCGACGGTGTTGATCGATTTCAAAACGACGGCGTCTATCGGGCGCTATGCCAAGACGGCGGACGATCTACGCGGTGACGTCCAGTGCAATTTGTATGCACTGGACGTGATGCGAGAGACGGGCGCGCGCGTTGCGTACGCGCGGTGGCTGTATCTTGCGTCCAAAGAGGTGCGTGAGGCGCGTGCCGTGGACGTGATGATCACGATTGCGCGCGCGACCGACGTCGTATGTGAGGCGGCCGAAGTGGCTAAGCGCCTAGATACTCTTGAGCGCGTCGAGGAGTCGACGTGCAATCCGGATGCATGCTCCGCATACGGCGGGTGCGTGTACTCTGCTACCATCGGGGGACCGTGTACCGCGCGGCGGTCTCTCAGCTCGGCGATACTCGCCCTGAAGCGCGGGGATAAAAGGGAAATTCCAATGGCAATGTCACCGGAACAACTCGAAAATCTACGTCGACTCAACTCTGCGTCCACCCCGACGGACGTGCCCGCGGACGTGCCCGCGGACGTGCCCGCGGACGTGCCCGCGGACGTGCCCGTGGCAAGTCGTCGTCGCGGTCGTCCACCGCGCATGGCACCGGCGCCCGTCGCGTCCGTCGCGCCCGTCGCGCCCGTCGCGGACGTACCATCGGACGCGGTTGGCGTGATCAAGGGGTTGATCGCGGACCGTAACGCCGCGCTCGCTACGGCGGATTCGATCAGTTCGCAACTCGCTGCACTCCGCGATACTCTCGCGGCCGCGCTCGCGGAGTAGCCCATGAAACGCCCCAGTGTTCCGCGTACCGTTGACTTCGACCGCGTGGCTGCGTTGCCTCGGCGCGTGCCGTCGTTGGCAGACGCGGAGCACTGGGCGCGTACGTACACGCCGTATTTTCTGGAGGCGAATGCGCCCGTCGGTGCGCACCTACGCCCGTGGCAGGCCTACTCACTCCGGGAGATCATGATCAATCGGGGTGGCTACCTGGCGCATCCCGTCGGTCTCGGCAAGACGCTGTTGACCTACCTGTTGCCTAGCGCGTTAGACTCACGACGATCCGTGCTAGTGCTGCCTGCGTCACTCGTATCGAGTGGCAAAACATGGGCGGATTTTCAGTCGTACGTCGGCACGTGGACTGCGCCACGGACGGCCCCGCTACTCGTGACGCGCGAGTCACTGGCACTCGACAAGAACCAGAATTTACTAGACGATCTGGCGCCCGACCTCGTCATGATAGACGAGAGTGACGACCTCGCGAATTCGGACAGCGCGGCCGCGGCCCGATTGGATCGATACCGCCTGGCGCATCCCTCTCGCGCGGACGTGGTGTATGTGGCGATGACCGGTACTCCCTCTCGCATGTCGCTCATGGGCTATTGGCATCTGTTGTGCTGGTGCCTATTAGAGGGAGCACCCGTCCCTATGCACGAGGCCGAGGCGCGCCTGTGGGCCGCGGCTATAGACGAGTCCACGCGGAACGCCGCAACCCGGCCACGCCCGGGTCCGCTCGGACACACGATTGATGGCGCCCGTGAGTGGTATCGCCGGCGTCTCGCCGAAACCCCGGGCGTAGTGATTGCGGACGGTGACACCTGCGATCAACCACTCACGATCATCACTCGCGCGTCACGCGAAGACCCCGAAATGAATGAGAAATACGCGCGTTTCCTGCTGGAATTTGAAAACCCCGGAGGCATCACCGTGTCCGATCCACTATCGCGGTGGATGCTGGATGGCCTCATGGGGTGCGGGGTATACTCGTACTACGATCCGCCGCCGCCTACCGAGTGGCGACTTGCCCGCCGCGCCGTCGCGAAGTTCGTGCGCGATACGATCGCACGCACGCGAAAGTCGTGCCGTCCGCTAGATACGGAAGGGCAGGTGTTACGTAGGCACGCCAACCACCCGATTGTCGTGCAGTGGCGCGCCGTGAAAGACCTGTTTGACCCGCGCAAATCAACACGGTTTGCCTGGTTCACTCGGAGCACTCTCGACAGTGCGCTCGAGTGGATCAAGGAGTCCCCCGAGCCCGGCATCGTGTGGTGCGGGTCGGTCGAGTTCGGGCGCCGTCTCGCATCCGAAGCAAGGCTGCCGTACTACGGGCGCGAGGGCAAGTGCGAGGGCGGGGGAGGGCTGCACGCGGCCGACGCTACGCGATCGATGGTCGTGTCTTGGTGCGCAAACAAGCGGGGATTCAATTTGCAGTCGTGGTCCCGCGCCCTGATCGTGATGCCCCCGCAATCCGCCAAATTCCTGGAGCAAACGATCGGGCGACAACACCGCTCTGGGCAGACGTGCCCCGTGGTGGCGACGATCTTACTAACGAGCGGTGGCACGGTTGATGCGTTCGAGGCCGCGCTAAACGAGGCGCGCTTTGCTCGTGCAACTGTGTCGCTGACGCAAAAGGTATTGCGGGCGCGCATAGACCGCGCTACGCTACGCACTACGAGCGCCAATCAATACCGATGGGCCTCGCGATCGAAGGGATAGTCATGAAAAAATCACGAAAGAATGTGTACGTGTGCACACTAGTCGCCACCCTCGGGGTGGATCCGGACGAGCACGAGCGTGTCTCGTACGAACGCGACGAACTGCGTGATGAGAACGCCGCACTTCGTTCCGCCCTCGCCCGCGCCACCCGCACCACGGGCAAGAAAGGACGCAAGTAACATGGCCGCCGCACGATTCACCCGAGGGGCCGCGCGTCCTGCGACCGCCGCCGCGCCCGCACAACGCGAATCCAAGTACGCCGGTATCTCGGCTAGCACTCCCCGCGACCCGATGCCCTCCGTTGGTGACTATAGGTTCGAGGTGGTTGATTGTCGCGAGGGCTACAACAAGGGCACGTGCACCGAGAGTTTCAAGATCACTCTGCGTATCGCGGAGATTTTCTCGGGCGGGGGTGGTCACGCCGTAGGTGACACGGTGTTCATTGTGTTTCTTACGTCGGGGCCGGCGGCAATCGCGGGCCTCCCTAGGGTCGTTGCATTTTGCGCGGCCACGGCGGGATTCGATCCCGCTGACGCAGCTGGGTACGATGAGTTTGATCCGGAGCGTCTCTACGTGGAGGCGTGTTCCGGCAAATCGAACACATACTCCGAGGCCGTTGGCGGCGGTAATCCGGTCATTGGCGCCGTCGTGGATTGCTCAGTCACCCGCGGCAAAGACACCCCTACGGGCGACTACTACCGGGAGTATGCGTGGATGCCGGTAGAAGAGAGCGCTGCGTGACCAAGCACCCGCAAAGCGCCGCGCGATGTAAGCGTCGCTCCGAGCGCCAAGAGTGGCGGCGCGTAGTGTGGACGTACGCGACTGGGCGTCGTCCGCGTAGACTAGCGCGATCCGTATGGCGCCACGCTAAGTGGGCCTGGTAGCGTAATGCGAAGGGGCGGGGCGCCAACGCGCGCCCCGCCCCGCGAAGGGAATCATGCCGGTACTTTTGGATTTCGAGTCTCGTTCGCGCGCCGACCTACGGGGGATGGGCGGGCGACTGTATTGGGCGCACGCTACGACCGAGGCCCTGTGTTGCGCGTGGCACGATACCCGCGACGGGTCGCGGGGCGTGTGGCTCCCGGGCGAAGCGTGGCCGCATAGAGGGCGCGTGCTCGCGGCCCATAATGCGACGCACTTCGATCGGTTCGGGGCCGCGCGCTACGAATTCGGGGCGCGTGCGTGGATCGATACGTCTGATCTCGCGCGCCGCTCTGGACTGCCGGGTAGGCTCGAGGTGCTGGGCGCGCGTATCGGATACGACAAGGACAAGGACGCATCTCGATTTACGACGGGGTTGTCCACGTGCCGCCGCCCGGGCAAGGCGCACGGCGCGGCGTGTATCGCGCCCGATGTGTGGCGCGCAATGGGTGACGCCGATCGTCGTGTGCGGGGCGTGCAAGCGCCGCTCTCGGTGGATACCGTGACGCGCGTCGTGGAGTACTGTGAGCGCGACGTCGAGATCCTCGCGCGTACGTGGGGCGAGTTGCGCGCGTTCGAGAACACGGACGCGGATGCGTGCGCGGTCGACACCACGATCAACGATCGTGGTGTGTGGTTCGATCGTGACCTCGCGCGCGCACTACTGCGGTGCGATCGCGACAACGCGGAACGCACCGTGGCGGACACCGCGCGGTCGCTGGGCATGACTGCGCACGACGTGCACACGCTAGTGCGCTCGCCCGTGGAGTTGGCCGCCGTGCTCGGCACGCTGGACGCGCGCAAGGAAACGTTGATTTCACTGGCGCACACACCCCTCGTGCGTGCGCGGCTCGCGCTGTCGTCGATTGCGCGCGGTAAGCTCGAGGCGGGATTGATGCGCACGTCACCCGATGGGCGAATGCGGGACACGCATCAATACTACGGGGCGCACACGGGTCGCTGGTCTGGCCGTGGGATGCAGCTGCAAAATCTGCCACGCCCCGCCGGCGTGTATGAATCGTGGACGGCGGACGACCTAGACCGTGCCGCGGACCGTGTGTGCGGGGGCGGAGACGCCACGCCGGCGGAGATCGATCTGCTGCTGCGCGCGTGTCTGAGTGCTTCCCCCGGCAAGACCCTCGTGGTGTGTGACTACAGCGGTGTCGAGGCACGGGCGCTCGCGTGGATGGCTCAGGACGAGGTTTCACTTGACGTGTTCGCGTCGGGGCGAGACCCCTACAAATCCGCGGCGTGTGACGTGTATGGCGTGGCCTACGATGACGTCACAAAGGCGCAGCGACAGATTGGTAAGATCGCCGTACTCGCGCTCGGATACCAGGGGGGCGAGGGCGCATTCGAGCGGTTCGCGTCGGGGTACGGTATCGACACGAGCGCCCTCGATGTGCCCGCAATCATTGCCGCGTGGCGATCCGCACACGCGGCCAGTGTGTCTTTTTGGTATGCCTGCCAGCGCGCGTTCGTGCGCGCCGTGGACGCGGGTCGATCCTCTTGGGTGGGTGAGTTCGAGTTCGTCCCCGGATCGGATGGGAGGGACGTGGCCGTGTACCTCCCGTCGGGGCGACCCGTAGTGTACCGCGATGCGTGTGTCGGGTCCGACGCGCGCGGTCGTCCGCAGTGCACGCAATTTGGCCAAGCGCATCCCGGGCAGTGGGGCACCGTGCATACGTACGGAGGAAAGCTGACGGAGAATCTCGACCAGGCAATGTGTCGTGATCTAATGGCGGACGCCCTCGTGCGCGCCGAGGCCGCAGGGTTGCACCCGGTGATGCACGTGCACGACGAAATCGTGTGTGAGGTGGACACGTGCGCCGTGACGGATGCGTACGGCGCGCTTCACGAGATCATGACGACAATACCAACGTGGGCAGCGGGTTTTCCCCTCGGGGCAGCGGGCTTCACGGGGCGGAGGTATCGGAAATGAATGACTATAAAGAACGGTGCGCGCCATGAGTCTAATCGCGATCGATCCAGGGTATGCCGCCCGCGGTCAGGGCTGCGCGTGTGCGTGGTTCACGCGCTCGGAGACGCTCGGGGCAGTGTGGTTCGCGCGCGCAGACGGATCGCGTGCGTGCCCCGTGGCGGCCATCGTGGATCGCGTAGTGTGGGAGCGACCCGAGGCCCGGGTGCGGGGCGGCGGCGCGCCGGCGGCCACCCTCATCGCCCTCACCGACGCCGGCGCGTCGCTGGCCGGGATGTACGCCGGGATGTTCGGCGTGGCTTGCGTCACGGCCTTGTCGCCGCATTCGTGGAAGGGATGCATGCCCAAGCCCGTGCAGCACGCGGCCCTGTGGGACGTGCTCACGGACCAGGAGCGCGCTATTCTAGGCGGACGTGACACGTACGCGCATATTGATCGGGCACGTCGGGCGGGTGCTTCTCGTCGATGGCCCCCCGGGCGAACGTTCTATCCGCGTACGTGGGCGGGACACAATCTACTCGACGCCGTGGCATTAGGCTGCGTCGTACTCGGGCGACTAGCGAAAGGGAAATCACAATGACATTGATTATTCATCATGATGATCCGGACGGGTGGGTTGCAGCATGGGTGATACGCAGGGCGGTTCCCGGGGCGGTAATCCGGGCTACGAACTACGATCGCGCAGTGCCGTGGGACGATATTCGCGCCGCTGACAATGTGTGGATCGTTGATTTCTCTTACCCGCTAGACGTGCTGCGCGATATCGCGGCGGCCATACCCGGACGAGTGATCGTGATCGATCACCACGTAACGGCGAGATACGCCCTAGTAGGATTGTCCTCGCCCTCGGACTCCTCGGAGGACCGACTTCTCGCGGTGTTCGATGAGTCGCGGTCGGGGTGCGGTTTGACGTGGGACACCGTGAGTCCGGGGATACCGCGGCCGTGGCTAGTAGGGTACGTTGAAGACCGCGATTTGTGGCGGTTCGCGCTCCCGGAATCGCGCGAAGTGAACGCCGCGATCGCGAGCTATGACATGTCATTTGCGCTGCTGGACGAGCTCGCGTCTGACGATGCCGACGCACTGCGCCGACTCGCGCACGAGGGCGTTGCGATACGGCGCTACCAGGCGCAAATCATCGAGGACATGTGCGTAGATCCACCGTTCCGGCACATCGGGACGGACTACGTGCCGTGCGTTACGTGCCAGTCTCCGCGTCTCATTAGCGAGCTGGGTCATGCGCTCGCCGAGGGGTACCCGTTCGCGGCAGTCATGCACGAGTGCCCTGGCGGGGAGACTCGAGTATCGCTACGCTCCCGGGAGGGAGGGGCGGACGTGTCGCGACTCGCGCGCGCGTTCGGCGGCGGCGGACACACGCACGCAGCGGGGTACACTCTGCCATGAGCACTACTATCACGGTTCGTGTCCCCGGGATCATGGCGGAGTTGGCGCCCGCCCAGCGCGAAGCCGAAACGATGGCTAACATGTTCGCCGATATGACGATCACTTCCTCCGAGGACTACACGATGGTTGACGCAGCGCTGTCTGATACGGCGCGAAAACTGGACGCCATCCTCGCGATGCGTAAGCGCGGCACGGCCCCCCTGTATACGGCCACGCGCGAAATCGAGGGCTGGTTTCGTCCGACGATCAAGGCGCTCGAAAGCGCGATCGCTTCCTTTAAGCGCGCGCTCGGGGCGTACCGCGTAGCGCAAGCCGCCGCCGAGGTCGAGGCCCGCGCCATCGCTCAGCGTGCTGCGGAGGCGGGGGACGCGACTGCAATGTGTACCGCTCTTGAGATTGCAGACGACGCTCATGATCCCCCCGACGGCCGCGCAACGTGTGCGTTCGAGTGGCGCGTCCAGCGTATTGCAGAGGACCTATTGCTCGATGATTATTGGATCCCCGACCGCGCACGCATCGACGCTGAGGCCAAGGCGTGGGGCGGGGGCGATTCGCCGCCCGTGATCTCGGGCGTCATATTCGAGCGCGTTGCGCGCATAGGAGCGAGACGATGACCATCACCGTAATCAATGCGCGCGCTGAATCGCTACCCCTGGACGTGCTCGCAGCATGTGACGTCCAGATCGTCGACCCTCCGTACTCGCCGTATGTGCACGGGCACGCGATGTCCTGCCACTCCGTTGATACGGGGGGACCTGCCACGCGGGACCTTGATTTTGACCCCCTTTCGCCTACTTTGATGCGGCGCATAGCAGTAGCGGCCGCGGCCGTGGCGCGCTGGACGATCGTATTTTGCGACCTGGAGTCTACGCATCTATGGCGTGAGGAGATGGCGCGCCTAGGGGTCGAGTACGTGCGTGAGATCATGTGGCCCGATGGGGTGCTAGATGCGATGCCGCAACGTTGGATTCGCTGGTCGCAATCCCAGATATCGGGAGACCGTCCGCCGTCCGGTGCGGAAGCAACCCTCACGTTCCACCGGGGCAAAGGTGTCACACGCGCGGGGCATGTAGTGCCTCAGAAAAAACACTGGAACGGCCCTGGTAATCTCACGCATTGGGATGCCAAATGTCTGCGCGGCGCGGACAAGGGCACCGCCGAAAAACCCCTGGACTTGGCGCTGGCGATAGTGTCCGCGTACTCAGATCCAGGGGAGACCGTGCTCGTGACGTGCGCCGGGTGGGGTACGGAGGTGCAGGCCTGCCGCTTGCTCGGGCGCGATTGCGTGGCTGTCGAGGTAGATCCGGTGACGTGCGCGCTAGCACAGACCCGAATCGACGCGCCGCTATCGGAGCGCGATCGGGAGCGCGCGACTCGGTGGGTCGACGCGACACTAACAGAGACCGCGTCGGACTCACACGTGTCCGAGCCCGCGCGTGCGCGGGCGACGCGCCGACTTGCGGACGCGCGAACAGTGATGGCGGCGGTATCCTAGCGGCGCATTCCCGCGGCCCGATCGGAGGCAACGCGCTGTTCAGCGAGGCGACGCTCGTACTGCTCGGCTATGAGCGTCGCTGTTGCCTTGCTGGCCTCCGTCACCAAGCGATGATCGCGATCTTCGTTCGCTACCATCACCTGGGACGCGACGAATCCAGACTCGTGCCGCGCCTGCGAAGTGGCCGCGGCTGTAGTGGCCGCCTGGCTCCACGCCACTAGCACGATCTGGACTGCGCTGAGCACGGCAACGGCCCCGCCGGCAAGGGCCGTGATCATGCGCGGGGAGAACCTCTTGCGTTCGAGCGCGTCCAGTCGTCCGGCGCACGTCAGAACGTCAGCGCTGACACTCCGTACGGCGTCGGTGAGGCTGATGATCGACACGTTCACGGCGGCGAGGGAATCGGGTACGGTACGCTCAGTCATGCTAGCAATCCTGTCGTGTATGCAGACGCGAGCACTCGCGCCAATGGGAGGGTCGTGCGTATCGTGCGCCCGACGGTGAGTTGACCGTTCGCACGGCGCGTGCACAGACGCCCCGCCATGATCACGTGCTCGCACAGCGCGCCGCCGGGCTGCCCATACTCGGCCGTCAGCAGCACGTCGGGCTCCGGTTGATCAATCACACACACTACGTGCGCGTCGGTGCCTGAGGGCCATTTGTTCGCGATCACGATCACGTCGCCACACTCTAGGCGCTCGCCGGCGAGGTACGCGCGTGCATTCGTGCACGCTCCAATCGGTGGCGGGACAAGGAGATTGACATTCAGCCCGACCCTCCACCCGCGGTGCGCGTCACGGTTGATCCACCCTAGCCGCACACCAAGCGCGAACATCATCCAGTGCGCCAGGTCACCGCACGAACTAGACGGGGGCGTGTACTGCCGGTGCTCGATTACCTCGCGGTATCGAGGGTGCGTCGTATCGACCGCACGCACCTCAGGGTATCCGCACGCATACTCGAGTAGTTCACGCGCTCGGCAACGGTACGTGTGCACGTCCGCGTCCGTGAACGCTCCCACCGGCGTGCCTCCAGTCATGGCGCGCAACCCGTGACGAACTTGGCCACGGCGGGCGATGCGAGCGACGTGTACACGCCGGCGTGCGTACCACACCCGGACCCCCACGAGACGATCCCTGCCTGCCGATCACCCTCAGACGTGGCGACGATCAGAGGTCCACCGGAGTCCCCTTGGCATGAGTCCTCGCCCGCCTCGGGATCGCCGGCGCACAACATCGTCGAATCGATCGACCCGGGGTACTCGAGCGCGCACGCGGTCGCGCCCCACACCCGAACGCGGACGTATTGCAGGACCGTGACGGTCGTGTGATCGCGCTCCGACGTGTACCCCCACCCCACCACGGTCGCGCCGTCGGGGGCCTCGCTCAGGGGCGCTCCGGCGGGCACACGGGGTAGTCCCGCGATCACGTCCGGATCGATGGGCGTGTCGAGCACTACGATCGCGACGTCGCTACCACTGTCCACGGCCGTCCACCCCGGGTGGTTGCGCGTCTCTACCACCGTGCGAGTCTCCCCGCCGGGGCGCATGCGGTCAACACGGCCTACGATGGCGACGTCGCCCGGGGCCACCTGGCAGTGTGCGGCCGTTAGAACGGCGCGCCCACCGGGCATTAGCGCCCCGCCGCAGTAGTGCCAGCCGTCGCGAGACTGCAGGCTCGCGGCGTACGGGTATCGAGATACGTCCGTCACAGGCTCGCCGTGTGTGATGCGAGGGGTCGCACCCATACGTCGAGTCGATCGCGAGGCGACCCATGTGCACGGGGCGTCCACTACCGCGGCACGTCCGCCCGTCGAGGCCGCCGCCGTCGGCTGCGTGTAGTGCACCGGGTCGCAGGACAGCGCGCACACGGCGATCGCGGCCCAGATTCTAAAGGTCATCGCACGAACCCCCGCGCGCGGGCTTCGCGCATGGCGGCTGCACGAGGGTCGCCCGTGCGGAGTTTGCCGGCGTCCGCCCAGGCGCGGTAGACGTCGGGGTTGGCACACAGCCACTCGGCGAGAGTTTCGACAGGGATACCCTCGAGTTCAGCGGCCGCGATAACGGCGCCGTATTGCACGAGTCCGAGGGCGCACGCCGTGTCGAGCGTGTCCGCTGCGGACGGGAGGTACGCGCACCCGGAGAGGGCGACCACGGCGGAGAAAATAGGTTTTCGGATATTCGATTTACGCACGGGATTTCCCTTTCGGTGGGGGCCCCGCCCGTCCCGCGCACACGCACAGAGACGGGCGGAGCCGTATCAATCCTAGCTCCTTACTCACTCGCGCGCAAGCTCGGCAGCACCGCCGAGAGGACATTCGTGAGCACGAGCACGACGGTCAGCACGCCGGCGGGGACGAGACCCTCGAGCACGGGTATCTGGGCGGCAACGGCCGCGCACAGGGCGAGGGCGACAGTGATCCACTGGGCATTTTTTGATGTCATTTTTTGCCTTTCAGTCGCGCCCGGCGATGGGCGCAGGTATCGCATGAATCGCAAATCGGGGCGTAGGGATGTACGGGCGTCGGACGGTCATCGCCGTCTAGCAGCCCGAGCAAGGCGTCTAGCTCATTGCGCAGCACGCCGAGCACGCGCACCGTGTCGTCTAGCCGCGCGTGGAGCTCCGCCGCGTCACGCGCGTCACCCCGTCCTAGCGTAACCTGTAGCGCCGCTAACCCTAATCTCCACGCAGTGATCCGCTTCGAGGCATCTGCCAGGTCGAGTCGAATGGTGGCGAGGTCACGGCGTTTAGTCATGTCAGTACCCCGTGACCGTGCATGTCCACGGCCG
>Ga0172381_10002425_pt1 | contig 20561 bp, 25 predicted proteins | sample Leawel6488metaG_FD_119754 | JGI IMG/M metagenome (GOLD analysis project Ga0172381, IMG submission 119754) | Leachate microbial communities from a municipal landfill in Southern Ontario, Canada - Leachate well 64-88 metaG | ecosystem: Engineered > Solid waste > Landfill > Unclassified | place...
CTACCACTACTACCTGAAGATCCAGACGTTCCACTACTACCTGAACTTCCTGAGGTTCCACTCGATCCAGAACTTCCAGATGAACCTGAACTTCCTGAGGTTCCACTTGATCCAGAACTTCCACTACTTCCTGAAGACCCAGATGTACCAGAACTTCCACTACTACCAGAACTTCCACTACTACCAGATGTACCAGAACTTCCAGAAGAACCACTAGATCCAGAACTTCCTGAGGTTCCACTTGATCCAGAAGTACCATCTTGTCCAGAGGCAGCAATAGTAATTGTGTCCCATTTCATTGTGCCGGTATCTTCGTCAGAAGTCCAATATAATTTTACGTAATAATCACCTGTAACAGAAATTGTAAATAATCCAGTCAATAATTGCCATAAAGTTGTAGTCACAGATGAATTTGTAAATAGCTCCTGCCCAGCACCATTGTTGATGGACATTTTAACTGCTAAACTATTATCAGTACCATCTTGACAATATCCAGTTAATCTATATTTTTGTCCAGCATAAAGAGTATGTACGGAAGTTGTCCATACATTCTTTTCACCAGCACTTAACGCTGTCATTGTTAAATAATGATCAGAAGAACCTTGTCCTTGACCACTATCTGTTGTATTTACAACCGAACAATTATTAGTGTTGCTAAAAGTTTCTGTTGTACCATCTTCAAAATCTGCATAAAACAATGTTGAAGACAGTCCAGAAGTACCAGAAGAACCACTACTCCCAGAAGTTCCACTTGATCCTGAAGAACCAGATGTTCCAGAACTTCCTGAAGATCCAGAAGAACCTGATGATCCAGAAGTACCAGAAGAACCACTTGTGCCAGAAGAACCAGAACTTCCTGATGTTCCACTTGATCCAGAAGTACCAGAAGAACCACTACTCCCAGAAGTTCCACTTGATCCTGAAGATCCAGATGTTCCAGAACTTCCTGGAGATCCAGATGTACCTGATGAACCAGAACTACCACTTGTACCGGAACTACCACTAGATCCACTTGTACCAGAAGATCCATCAGACCCTGTTGTTCCAGAACTGCCAGAAGAACCCGAGGTACCGGAACTACCACTTGTACCGGAACTACCACTAGATCCACTTGTACCAGAAGATCCATCAGACCCTGTTGTTCCAGAACTGCCAGAAGAACCCGAGGTACCGGAACTACCACTTGTACCAGAAGATCCAGAACTACCAGAAGTTCCATCTGAACCAATAAACCAACCATAGTCAAACCAATTTGTACCATCATACATGATACAATATCGTGACATATCACCGGATATTCCGGCTGGAATTAATTTGTTAACTCGTTGATCATCAGTAACGACCATCACCCAAACATTATAAGGTGTAGCCCCACTATTTGCTATAATCCAAGCAACTTTAGCTTCATCTAAAATTCCAAATTCATCTACGTAAAATGATTCACCTGATGTTCCGGAACTACCAGAACTTCCACTTGTTCCAGAAGAACCAGATGTTCCAGAAGAACCAGAAGTGCCCTCTGTACCTGATGTACCTGAAGAGCCAGAAGTTCCAACTGTACCAGAAGTACCAGAAGTTACACCAGTACCAGAAGTACCTGCTGTGCCAGAAGTACCACTTGTTCCTGTTGTTCCAGAGGTTCCACTACTCCCAGAAAGTCCATCAATTCCGGCCCGGCCAGAGCTTCCAGAGGTACCAGAAGTTCCTCTAGTTCCAGAAGTACCATTTGTTCCAGATGTACCTGATGTTGAAGAGGTGCCTGATGTTCCGGGGTCACCTTTTACACCAGATGTTCCAGAACTTCCAGATGTTCCTCTTGTTCCAGATGATCCACTTGACCCAGAACTTCCAGAAGAACCAGATGTTCCACCTGGACCCATAGGACCTTCAACTCCAGATGTGCCAGATGTCCCTGAAGATCCAGCTGTTCCAGAAAATTCCGAAATAATTTCGTCTATAATACCTTGAACACTAGTAGAATACATCCCAGATGTAGAGGGATCGTAAACAACACTGTTAGCTGGATGTGTTCCATATTCAGAAGTTTCTTCCAGATCACTATGTCTACGCACACTGAGTTCAAATGTTGGACGTATATCAAAAATAATATCATTAGTAATAGTAGCTGTTGTCGGTGTTAAATAAACAGCCGCAATTGGATACCTCCCAAAGGGTATCGTAGGAAAATCAGGGTCTGGAGATTCATTTCCCTCAAGGATAACAACTCCTTGAGCTTCAACATAGCTCAACGCTATAATATACCATTTTGGATTAAAGACAGGTAAAATAAAAATATCCGTTGTTTCTCCTGGAAATTCAACAAGTGTAAGTCCACTGGAAGAATATGTCCAAAAAGTACCAGGAGAAACTTTGGCAGTCATATCTGGTATATTTTGTGCTGATGCTCTAAGTGTTGCAAAATTGAGGAGTCTTTTCTTTAGATCTTCACCATAAATGGGTAAATTAATATTCATAATATCTCAACCCCAAATAAGAAAATAACTCTTCTAATTTTATTCTAATAAAAAAGCTTTTATAAATGTTTAATTAAAAGATCAATTTTTTCCTTCACCATTTCTGGTGTGATAGTTTTAGAACATTCATAATCTTTGCCTCTTGGGCACCAATCCCAGGATCTGTCAAATTTACATTTAACATCATTAAAGCATCCGTGACATTTTCCTGGAGGCGGCGAGAGACGATAGTTATCTGAAATAAATTCAGTAAAAGGATCACTAAAACCAGAAATCATAATTACTTTTTTATTTAAAGCCCATGATAACCAAGAAAGACCAGATCCAACACCAATGAAGAATTCGCAATTATTTAATATCGAACATGTTTCATCAATTGGCTTATTGTTTATCGGCACGAGCTTTCTAAGACCCGTTGGATCTTTTGAAAGTGCTACAACATCATATCCTAAATCACCAATATAATCAATAATTTCTTGCCAGCCACCTGGATAATTCCAATACTTTGATTGCATTGTCGAATGATCTGAAATGCAAACAAATTTTCTCCCAAAAACTGGAGTTTCGTTTACTGAAACTTTTGGCTTTAATTCAATATAATTTAGTCCAAGAACATCAGCTGCTACTTTCTGCAGCGGAATCTCTCTCCAGTTGTTTCTATTTCTGGTTGTATCATTATCATTACAACCAATTTTATATTGAGCATATAAATTATGAGCAACTGTTCCTGGCTTAACAAATTCAAAGTTTGGATAAGCTTGCTCAAACAAAGCATTCCAAAAAGTAGAAATTATAATTTTACAACCCCACTTTTGCTGAAACGCCTCAACATAAGGTATCCAAGCTAAATTATCTCCAAGAGCTTTACTATCAAGATTAACAAAGACTCTTTGATCTTTTAAATTAAGCTCTTGCGTAAAGATTGTTTTGGTTGTTTTTTGGCCCTTGATCACCAAAGTATCAGGGTCATCAGTCAAAGAATCCTCCTCAGAGGCAAGAGCATTAACTTCAATCTTCCAGTTAATAAAGAATCTAGCACTAGGAGCAGCCCAACACATTCCAGAAGCTGCAGTTGGTCTTAATTTTGTTTGATATTGAACATGACCTGTTGAATTATCAATAAACTTAATATTATATTCTATACCAGAAGGATTTTCTGATGTTATTTCAAACCTACAACCATCAATAAAATTGACACCAATTTTAACATCCGTAGGAAGAACCTTATTAACTTCTTTTGGTTTATAATTTTGTTCTATTACTTTAAGATAATTTGCCGCTATCTCAGCAGCTTTATCCCAAGAAAATTGTTGTTTTACAAAATTAGCACCAATTAAAGCTTTTTGCCGGCATTCATCCCAATTCTCAGCAACGAGTTTCATCTTTGATTTAAATTGCTCAAAGTCTGGCTCGTAGTACTCCCCAGGAAAACCCGTCGGGATACTGCGCATTTCTTTGGTGTCAACCATATGAGCTATATTCTTGGCATAATCTATTTGTGCAGAATTGTTCGAACATATACTAGGAATACCACAAGCAATAGCTTCTATAAGAGGAAGATTCCAACCTTCAGATCTTGAACAACTTAAGAAGACGTGGCTTGTTTGTAATAATTTAATATATTCTGCTCTCGGTGGAAAGTGAACGATCGTAATTCTAGGATCGTTCAAGTTAATTATTTCATTTAATTTATTTTCGACATTCTTTCTATCAAACATATTATCAACGGAAAGAATCAATCTTAAGCCAGATGGGTATTTCTCTAAAGGAAACGTTTCCAACCAGGCATTGATCATTTCTTCAGTTGCTTTTCTATATTCCCATTTTCCGATAAGTATAAATGTAAATTCATCGGCAAGAGCTTCGTCAGCCACTGGGAAAAATTCTGTAGTGTCCACTCCTTCAGGAACAACATGAACTCTATCCGCTGGGAATCCCTGTTTGATCATACAATCAGCTTGCCATGTACTTGGGCACCAAAAGTAATCCCAATTATTCTTAATATGATTAAAGAATCTCTCCGGCTGGAGAGTTGATTCATAAACATTATAACAAATTTTAACTCCATCATAATTCTTATAAAAAATTGGATGATCACTTGTATCTAAAACAATATTGAGCGGTACACCTTGTCCATCATTGAATTTTTCTAATCTTGGACCAAATGCTTTCATGTGGGCATGATAGCCCGTCTCTGAACCTGCTTCGCAATGAAATTTAATGTTCACTTTCGATTCGCCTCCATTTTCATTTTCTATTTATTTCTCTATAATTATTGAATATGTATTATTAAATCTACCAAGTAGATCTTGCTGCCAATTTGTAGGATCTAAATCAACAACTTGTGAATTAGAAACAAATATACCATTACCAACTAAAATACAAACCGCATGACCTAATTTGCCGTCTGCTGAATACAGATAAACTATTCTAGATTTAACACCTTTCTTCTTCCACCACCATTTAGCTAACACTGCTGCGCCATCACAATCATCAGTAATATCTTTATTAACAATTGTAATAACCCATGGTAGCCAATCTTTAAACTTATCTTCCGTCCATCTAAAGACATTCATTACATTTATTATATTATCTATGCTAAGAAGAGCTTTCTTTTTAGATAAAGCATCTTTAATCGCAAAAGGTCTACAGATCCAATAAAAAAGATTTATGATAAAAGACCAAATAGGACACATAAAACTAATCCAAAGTTTAGTAGCTATTAATTTAAATTTTGACATATTTACCCCTCTCTTTTATAAACCGGCAAGATCTTTATTAAATTTCTTTAAAGAGATCTTGCCGGTTTAATTTTTAGACGTCAGCCATATCAATAAACGTATCATAATAAACAATAGCCCTGATAACCCCAGCACTAAATGTTTTTCCACCATTACACGTGATCACAATATTTGTAACATCAGTTGTATCAGATGAGATTATTTTATAAATTTTATTGTTCAGTTCAAATGTTTCAGCTGCACAAATAACAGCAGAAGAACCTCCACTAAATGCTGCAGCAAATGCATTGCCACCGTCATCAGAAGTAATCTCTGTATCTACTCTCAACTGCACTCCTCTAATATGAGAAATATCAGGAATATTAAGAGTAATAGTTTCTGTTGCTCCAGATAAAGTAGCTGTGGCCTCAGCTGTCATAGAAGCAAATCCGCCTGTTGTCCCAACAAGCTTACTTTGCGTTGTTTTAATAGTACTTGGTGTGGTTTCACCAATTGCCCCAGGCGCAGCAAGATCCGTACTTGAACCAGATGTTCCAGAAGATCCTGAGACACCAGAAGTTCCACTAGTACCAGCTCCAGATGTTCCTGAGCTACCAGAAGTTCCTGAAGATCCACTTGTTCCAGAACTTCCAGAAGTACCATCTGTACCTGACGAACCACTAGAACCAGAACTGCCGGACGAGCCAGAAGTACCGCTAGTTCCATCAATTCCTGATGTTCCTGACGTTCCATCTATACCGGAAGTTCCACTAGTACCTGCTTCACCTTGAACACCAGAGGTTCCTGACGTTCCATCTATACCGGAAGTTCCACTAGTACCTGCTTCACCCTGAGTTCCTGAAGTCCCATCAATTCCACTTGTTCCAGATGTTCCCTCAGTTCCACTGGTACCTGAACTACCAGAGTCTCCTGATGTTCCACTAGTGCCATCAATACCACTTGTTCCAGAAGTTCCATCGATACCGGAAGTACCACTTGTTCCATCGATACCGGAAGTACCACTTGTTCCATCGATACCGGATGTTCCAGAGGTACCATCAATTCCTGATGTCCCACTAGTTCCATCTCCAGATGTTCCAGAAGTGCCATCCCCAGAAGTGCCAGAAGTTCCTGACTCTCCAGATGTTCCAGAAGTACCTTCCAATCCGGAAGTACCACTTGTTCCCTCTAATCCAGAAGTGCCAGAAGTCCCATCAATTCCAGAAGTGCCACTTGTTCCAGCTGTTCCATCTCCAGAAGTACCAGAAGTACCATCCCCGGAAGTACCGGAAGTACCAGAAGTACCGGCTATTGCATAAATTTCTTGTCCGTCTAAATAAATTGCCATATAATTAAATTAACCTCCTTATACTGGATTTATATAGCCACCATCAGCACATGCTACGTAACTAATAGTGACTATTAAATCAACTGCTGTAGCTCCAGTTCCTTGGAGATCCATCACAATAGTTGACCCAACAGAAAGTTCATCCAAAAGAGTGGATCCTACCTGTTTATCTATTGTGTTCAAATTAGCTTGTGTTGCAAGCCCAACAACAATCAAATGTGAAACCCCACCAGTCCCAGCATTAATAGCACAGGTTGTCATGTGAGCTGGAGCGGCTGATTTCGCTCTAATACTAACAGATTTTATAATACATGGTTGAGTTGTCACAGTAGCCAATGTAGTATTTCCAGCATTAGCAGCTGCAGTAACCGGTATTTGAATTATTTGTTCACGACCTGTAACTCTTTTATCAGCTAAATTTCTAATATCTTCGGCGCGTTCTAATAATGAACCATCTCGATCAGCAGTAATAAGAGTTGTATCGACTTCATTTGCCGCATCATTTTGGCCAATAAATCTATTTGCAGAAGTATTAATTGAAATTAAATCAAAACTATCTCCAGCGGCAATAACTGCTGGAAAAACATTATTGAGCGTTAATGTATTGGTCGCCAAAGACCATCCATTCGCTCGGCGCATTAATCCAGCATTGGCACCACTTAGCATCACAAGATGCCAATTAACATAGTCACCACTAGGGCGAGTTAAAGTTGTACATACTAAATGTGAAGCATCACTCCCAGCTTCTGCCGAACCAAAAGTACGATCAATTTCAAGCTCTTCTGAAATATAGGTGACTTTAGTATCAATTTCTCTAGCATCTCCAACTTCTGAAGAAGCTTTAACTACCAATGTTTTAGTATTGCAAACAGCTGTAAATGTAAAGACCAGTCCTTCTTTAACTGCTGCCTCAAGAACTCTATAATATAACCAATAAACACCAACAGACTCATTCACCATTGTGGTTGAGGCTGCACCAGCATTTCTCAAATTAGCAGATCTACTTACCCCAGCATCATTAGCGACAGTTACAGTTGGAGCAGCATCTGGAGCCTGCATCTCACCATCTGCATCATAAAGAGCCAAATAAATTTTAAGATCTGACGAAGCCGCTTCTGGAATTTCTAATATTGTAGGAACCATAGCAGATGCTCTAACATTACCTACCATAGCAATAATAAGAGAAAGGCCAGATGGAGCGGTATATGTAATCAAATTACTCATATAATTAAGACCTCCTCAATTAGCCTTTTAATTCTCTTATAGTTAAATTCCCAGCAGCATTTGCTGTAATAACTAATCTAGTTACTCTAATTTTTTGTAAATTAATACCAAATGTTTCATCAGCTTTAAGTGTAAATGGAGGTGTATTGGCAACATTGTCAATATAACAAGTAAACGCAAACCCAGCAGCAATTGTAACCCTAAGCAGCTGAAGTTCTCTGCAGAGATCTGGGTCGGTTAAGTAGAAATATTGTGTACCAGCTGCAGCAAACGTAATAATTGTTTCACTGATAATAGGATTATAAAGTGGCAGCTCACTCGTCTTAATCAGACTTGGAAAAAGTGACTGCGCAACTGGGACAAAATTGTCCCCGGTAAATCCTAATACAGTTAAACTTGTATTGCCTGTTGATTTAATATAGACTTTTGATTGATAATTATTATATACCGGCGCGAGCAGTTTGACATAAATCTCTCCACTCCCAGTAATAGGCTCAACGGCAAAAGCTACTTTGTTAGCATCTGCAGTAGCTGTCTCATAAACTAAGTTAATATCAGCCGCAATTTCTGCCGCTGTTCGCGCAGCACCAGTTGTAAGAGTCGCCGTTATCCAATTAGAATTTTCATTTACTTTAAAAATAAAAGTGTTATTAGCAGCTGTAATATTGTAAGTTGAAATATTTTGACTAATCACAAAAGCTTGTAAAGATGCACAAGCAACTGGATTAGAAGAATTTGATGGCAACCCCAGTGTCGCACAAGCTGCAATACTTTGTGCAGATAATGCTCCATTGTAAACAGAGTTTAATACATTGCTTACAACAGGTGCATCAAGTCGTACTTTTCCACCTTCAACAGATGCTACAACAGATCCATATGCTGTATTAATGTCAGTTACAATTTGAGCGGCAGTTCTCGCTGCACCAGCCGTTAATGTAACTACTGTCCAGGCTATCTCATCATTAAATCTAATGTAGAGAGTATCATTGGCAGCTCCAACTATAGCATAATTCTGAGCTACTGTTCCTACTACAGTCGCTCGATTCTCAAGAGTATCATATGTTTCAACTTCTTGATTTGGAACAAATACTGTACCGTTAAAATATACGGGAACAGCTGCGTTATTTACGTATTTTGGCATGTATGTTCTCCTATGAATCTTTTACTTGTTTCTTCTCTAAATTATTTATAAGTTGTGCAAGCTCAACATAATTTTGTAGCAATGCTTTTATTAATGTGAGCATGAGCTCATCTTTCACCAAATTTGGCTTGATCAAATCTTCCATAACTAACAAAATGTCCTTATGTAGATTTTTGAGTTTCGTTATCACTAAAGATTTTCAAAAGAACTTCAAGATTATAAGTTTTTGCTAACTCTTTTTTCTCATCAAGAGGCATCTCAGCATCTTCATAAATCTGCTGACTAATAACTGAAATATTAGGATCGATACCTAATTCGAGACATTTCTTGATTCGTGTTTCATAGTCTTTCTGACCTTTCTGAATATCTTGAAACGCAAGAGCTTTTTCTGTTTCTGATTTAATTGTGTTTTTAAGTTCTTCTTCTGTGAAAATATTTTTCTCGATTAAGAGTTTCTCCATAGCAGCAGTGAGTACATCAATATAATACATTCTGTCTCTAAGCTTCTGCATTGATTGAAACAAACCAACAAATTCTCTGCGTGTAACAAATGTATTACCTTTTTGAATTAAGTCTTTTTGTTTCTCTTTTTCATTATGTTTCATATTTCGTTCAAGTTGCCGGCGCTGCTTGCGATTATACTTAGTCATATCAAGCGGCGCTGCTCCAGGAATGGCTTCGAGCTTTTGTTCAATCTTTGTAATATCTTTATTAATTTCTTCCAATTGTTCAAGTTCTTTCGTATTGATTTGTTCTTCCATTTTTTAAACTTTCGCCTCCACTTTCAATTTAACTTTCGTCTACAACAGGTTCTGTTAAAGAACTAATATAGCTCTTAAAACATTTTTTACATATTAAACCTTCATATCTCATTTGATATGTAATTTTAACTGGCTCAAAAGGTCCAGAGACGCCACATTCAGCAATATTGTCTGGTTGACCATTTATAATCTCAATATAATGAATTTTTGGTTTATGATCTTGTGTTCCAGTCATAAAAGTTTGCATAATTAAATATCCTCACTTTTCAGCAGCAGCCTCAGCAGCTTTTTTAAGACCTTTCGACACCCATGTATTCATATCTACCGCATGTGGTCCTTCTACAGCATGAATATCAGGAGCTGCAACTTTAACCGGACCAGAGACTGGCATAGGGACTTCAATTTTAGTTGGACCAGCTGCCAGAGATCTACCACCAAATCCTCTACGACGTAACATTTCGTCGCGACTGGCTTGTAGTTGCGATAGCGTCATCCCACCTTCGAAAATATAATCAACAATTGAGATCATTATTAATCTCCTTAAATAAATTAATTAGAATTTCTTCAACTCTTTCATAATCTTGATAATATATCTTGATTAGATTAATTTTATTATCTTGAGTAAATGTTTCTTTAATAACATCATGAGTAACCGTTTTTTCGTGTGTTATAAGAGCTCGACGATATTTATTAACTGGCTTCTCATGATGATGGCCCTGATACTCTATTAGTAAGTTATATTGTTCTAAATAGAAGTCAAATCTTAGTAAATTACCATTGAAGTTGACACATTTTTTAAAAGTCTGCTCTCTAGTATATTCAATATTATGTGAGTCGAAAAATTGAGCAATCTTTTTCTCACCTTTAGAGATCTTGCGACCTTTGTAGTACCTTTTCTTATTCATATGAATCTTCTTATGAAATTATTTTAGCTCTTCTTTTCGCCGTTCTTTTTTGACTCTTTCTTCGCTTTGCGGCAATCAGTACATCGAACTGGATCAGGAAATCCTTTACCAGTATAAAACTCTTGTTCGCCACTTGTAAATACAAACTCGCTGCCACAATCTTTACATGTTAAATTCTTATCCATTTTTTCTTTCCTTTTTGAAACCTTTCTTTATTTAGTTTTACTGTCGCCACTAGCGACACCAGCTGTGTGATTTTGCTGTATTTCAAAATTCGAGGAATCTCCACTTTGTATAATGTGTTTAATACCATTATCATCTTTCCAGTACAATATTCCACCATGGCGTAACTGTTCTGGTCTTGAATTTATAATTGTCTCAGTTTGTTTTGTTGTTTTTGAATCTGTAGCGTATTTAATATAACCTGTCGCAAGAACACCAACAACAGAAACAATTGCTAACCAACCAAGAACAATTCGTAATTCAAATATAAGATTCCTAACTGTTTTATCAAGACTAGAAATTAATTGATCCGTCGTCTTTTTGTTTTCAGTTTCTTTAGTATCTAATTTTCCTTGTTGTAGCATCATCTTTTTATCCTCTTCAGTTATAAGATTGTTAATGATGCGTTCAATTTCAGATTCAATAGGGAGTTGAGATAATTTCTCTTTAATAAGAACATTGAGAGTAGTATTATCAACAAGGAGAGTTTCATACTTAGAAATTATAGTTTGATAATTATTGAAAGCTGTTCGAATTAAATACCCGAGAGAAGTAAATTGTTTTTCATCAGAGTCACTGAATTGAGGCATTTAAATTTTGTCCTCCTTCATTCTTAAAATCTTGTACGGATCTTTCAAATGCCTCCTCTAAATGGGATAACTGCTCAAATTTTTCATTATTAAATGTATTCATCTTTCCAACAAGAACAGACATATCATTTTGTAATTCTTCATACATACGAGACTGTTCTTTAATTTTATTTTCCAGCGCACGTCGCTTAGTTGTATCATAGAAACTTGCAACATAATGTATTTTGTTTTCTTCGTCAGTAATTTTAGAAATCATTAAATCAATTGGAATTCTCTCATGTTCACTACATGCACAAAAAAGATATGCCGGACCAAACCATTTGCCAGTCTTCTCAGCAGTTTCATAAACAGAAATGAGTGTATCTGGTTTATCAAAGGATAAGAATCTTTTAATCTTTTTGCCAATAGCATGTTCCTCAAGTGTCACCCAATCTGGAGATCTTGCTATCTTTAATAATGCTTTATTAGAATATGTTATTGTGCCGTCTATCTCAAACACAACAAGAGCATTCTGAGAACCTTCGACAACTTGATATAATTTTATAATCTCAGACATTCTCATTTTTGATTCTGTTATGTCTCTAAATGTTCCTTGAGTTCCAGTGATATTTCCTTCGTTGTCCTGTGCGAATTGACAATTGAGAGAAATTATAATTATCTCATTATTTTTATTAACCAATTCTAATTCTTGATCATATAATTTTCCACCAGCATCTTTCAGACGTTGGATAAAAAGCCCACGTTCTTCTGGCTCAAGAAAATAATTTCTAACTGGTTTTCCAAGAAGCTCTTGCCGATTATTATACCCCATTATTTCAAGAGCAGATTGGCTAACAAAACAAATATTACCATTTAAATCTGTTTGATAAAACCCTTCATGTAAATTATCAAGAATGGCTCTATATCTTAATTTACTTTTCAATACTTTTTCTTCTAAATACTTTCTATCAGTTATATCAAATCCAATGGATTGATATTCCTTAATATTTCCATTTTCACAAAAAATAGCTCTATCAGACCAATGTGTCCATTTAACTTCACCATTTGACAAAATAACTCTATGATCATAATGATTATATGGGTTTTCTTTAGTGATTGAGTTAAAGGAATTTTTAACAAATTCTTTATCTTCATCAAAAATAAGATCCATAAATGGTTTTCCAATTATATCTTCACATTTTTTATCAAAATAATCACAATATGCTTTATTAACAAATGTCAGAACACCATCTGTCGTAAATCTACAAATTAATTCAAGTTGATCCTCTACTATTGCCCTATATTTAGCTTCGCTTGCGGCAAGAGCATCATTAGCTGCCTTTCGAGCAGTTATATCTCGAATAGTAACCATTAAAGATTTTCTTCCACTAATATCAAAATGAGAAGCAGTACCTTCTATTGGAAAACTTGTACCATCTTTTTTTCTATACCATCGAAAATCAGCATAGACAGTACCATCTTCGATCGCAATTTTTGTCCTCTCTGGATTAGAAGATAAATCTAGATATGATAACTTCACCATCTCTTCGTATGAATAGCCAAATAATGACAAAGCTTTGTCATTAGCATCTAAAATAGAATAATTATTTTCTAGATCTGCAATAACAATTGCATCGAGAGAAGCATCAAATAAAGTTTTATAAAAATTATTTTTTCTTCGTTCAACTTGTATTTTCGATTCCATAAGACAAAATCGCCTCTCTGTAAATTATAGTAATAAACCAATTAACACTCCAATACCAAGACCTCCCAAAGCTGCTCCAATCTTGCCCCATATTGACGGTTTTTGGTTTTCAATCTGTTTTTCAAAAGATTCTTTTTGAACTTTTAATAATCCTTTATATGATTCAATAGTTTGATTCGCAATATCTCGTTGTTCTGCTTGGAGTTTATTTGCTTCTTTAAGTAAAGCAATTTGTTTCTCCAACTCAGCATTACCCTGCTTCAGATCATCAACCTGAGTTTTATAATCTTTAGCATTTTCCAGTTGCAGAATCATTTGACTTCCAGTTTTTTCTTCATAACAAATAACAGGTTCAGTAGTGTTTACTAGAACCCACGCTTGCCCAGCTGGAGCCACTGGAGTAGATATTTGATTTTTACCAGGGACTAAATCTCCACTAGATATAGTCCCTGGTACTGTTTTAATTTCTTGAGCGTTACTAATTAACGGGCTTGAAACCAAGCTGATTAGAACGATCCCTAAGCTCGCTAGAAGTAACAGGCGCTTTTCTTTCTTTAATTTTAATTTCCACATCATTCACTCTCTTTTTTATATCTGCTGATATTTTTTCAGAAGCAGAAAGTCGTCTCTGGAGATTTTGAAGCTGATCGTCTCTGATTTTTAATTGGGCATTATAATTCTGATCAATTGTTTCCATCTGACTTTTAACAAGATTATTAATAATTTCTGTAACATAATCTTTCCCGTAGGAGTTAAAAGCATAAACTAATAAAACAACAGAAACTATACCCAATAAAATTAAAAATAATGGTTTCTTATATTGATTTAAAATACGCAAAACCCAGCTCTTTGATTCAGCTTTTACATTATCTATTTCCATTTTCTACCTACCTTATCTTTTACCAATAAGAAATTCCATCTTTTCCTCTTTTATATTTCTGACTAAACTTGTATACTTTTTCAGAGTAACTGTAATTTACTTCACAAAATGATAACCATCTTGGATTCTTAGTTCCTACCCAAGTACCACCTCTAACACAATGGCTTCTCATTTCTTTTTCTTCACAAGCATAATTTTTATCGGCAAGTTTAGACTCATGAAGAAACCAATATCCACCATTGTAATTACGATAAATGTCAGAGAGTCTTACTCCACATTTATTTGTAAATGTAAGCGGCTCGATCTGATATTTGTTCTTAAACTTGATACTTTTTTGCTTCATATATTTATCTTTAATTAAATGAATATAAAAAGCTTGTGCTCTAATATTACTTTCGGCGTTATATGGATTAACTGGAAACTCTTTTGATATAACGGCAACAATTCCAGTAGATGGAGTTAACTGAAATAGTCCGATCCCTCCATCAAAACTAACAAGATCTTGTCGACAATTAGTTTCTGTCATTGCACATCCAAGATTATACCAATAAGGAAATTCAAGTCCAAGATATCTGATAGCATTTGTTCTTACATTTATAATATGATCTTGACACCTATCGATAGCTCTCGCCGATAGAGGAAGTAGAAGAATAACAATTAATATTAATGTAATACCAATTACAGCTAAAATTTTATGTCGGTTCATATTTACCTCTACATATTAACAACCTCTTTAAAATCAATCTGTTCTGGAACAACATTTAATCTTGCAAATTCTTTGTGATATTGTACTGCTGCAACATTATAAGATATTGCAGCATCTGTCTCATCATCAAAATATCCTAAATTTATTTGTTTACCATAAATCACAATATATGACACCCATTTTTGATAATATTTCTGCCAACAAACACCAACATATTCACTAGAATACATACCTGTTTGTTTTCCTCTATTCATACCGTTTTGACTTGCATTACATATTCTTAAATTTGAAGATACATTATTTAGTGGATTTTCATCTTTATGATCAATATCAATAAAATCGTACAATTCAAAATTATTCTTTATAAACATTATGGCACGATGCATTAACATCGATCTTCTATTCATATTTTCATCAAGATAACTACATTTAACATATCCACAATTATTTAAATGCCACTTATATGGAGAAAAATAATTAATAAATTGATACTCAAAAATTGTCTCTGCAATCTCGTTACAATCAATATCATACAATTTCATTCGACAAAAACTACCATCTACAATTATCTCATTTGGATCATATTTTGTTCTATCTAAAATTTTTCCAAATTTTAATATTTGTTGATAGTGCCGTTTACAATATTGTGTAAATCCATAATCTGCTCTATCACAATTATTTGCTAAACACATTTTTGTTTCTCCATTTTATAAGAGCTAATCACCCCCCACGTGTCCAACCAAAAATGATTATTACATATAAAGCAATAATCATGACATTATTAGACCAGTCTTTTTCTTTACCGAAATCAATATAAGGAAACAATACTTTACGGGATATATGAGCATGAACAATAGCTGCACTTACAAGAATAAATTTAGTAATAAATAATGATAACAAACCAGCTTTAGCTTCAACTGGAAAGAAATCAACTGGAACAAAAATCATAAGTAAAACAATTGTAATCAATGCAATAACATCTAATCCAATTCGTTTTAAATTTTCAATAATTTTCATAATTTACTCCTCTTTAATTGACTTATCTTTATTTTCTTTACAAATTTCATCAATAGATTTATCATCTAAAATATTAAGAGATTTCTTGATATTTGAAATGATTGCATCTTTTAGTTGAGAGCCTCTTGAGGTTCCATAATAAAATTGTACGAGAGTAGATATAACAGTCCCTAATAGAAATCCGAGAACTGTATCTACAAATCTTGTATTCTCTTTTGGTATATCAAGAAATGAAGCGGCGAAGATATACAAAAATGTCATAGAAGTGACGAATACAGCATAAACGTGCAAGAAGTGTTTCTCAGGATCTTCAGGTTGTTTATCTTCTCCCATACTCTCTCGCTATTTAATAGTTAATCTAGTATATCTCTTCTCTGGTTTAGTTAGACCAGAAATCATCGTATAAACTCTAATCTTATCGTTCTTGTCATCTGCATAAATGTCACGATGAACTGTTGCGTTTCCAGTCAGACTAGAAATTGTATCGAATCCATATTCAATATTATCCATTAATCCTGGGATAGTATTAATAGCCGCACGAGAAGCTACAACAATAACTGCGGCTGTCTTAGCAGTTGATAAATCAAAATCAGAAGCAAGAAGTGTCTTAGCTAAATTAGCTTTAAGAGCAGTTGAGATTCCAGTCTTATCCTGAAAATCTGTAACAACTGTCACTCCCATTGTCATATGACCACCACATTGTAAAACTGTAATATAATCAGTAGCATCAAAAGTTACAAATTCAGAACTTGATTTAGCAATCTGATTAAATACGTTAAACATTTGGGCGATAGTGTTATTGATAGTTGGATAAAATTGTGCAACAGTTAAGCCCTTATAAAGATTCTTAATTTTATCATTATCAATAACTATTAGCGGCGAGATCTGGTTAGTGTCTGCAAGCTTTGATAATTCCTGTCCCTTTTTGAAAGCATTAGTGGCTACAATTGGACTAGACGCTTCACCAACTGTTGGTAATGTAACAATTGCACCGACTCTGCTGTTGACATCATCATATCCAATATATCGCATATACTTCTTAGCAAGATCAAGAACGGCAGTAATAGAACCTCCACCAGAACCTCCACCCAATCCAGCACATACGATCATATGATCAACTTTACCAATAACATGTGTAAAAACATTATAAAGCTCATCTTTGTTAGAAACGAAAGCATGTTCGGCTTCATCCATGTTCTTACCAGCACCACCTGGTTTATTCGCAATTCGGAAAACCAATTTAGTAGGAATATCATTTGTATCTTGATCGGTTGTGTTGATCGTGATAACCTTCTTATAGCCTAAACGATAAAATGCTTCGGCTATCTTTCCACCGCATTGTCCAGCACCAATAATACCAATCTTGAGTGCTCCATTACTTTCATCAACAACTTCTTGTTGCGTCTCAACTGGTACCTCATACTGTTCAATGTCAACTGTTGTGATCTCCATATTAAAGACTCCTATTGTAGTTATTTTACGCTTAGCATTAAGATCCATATAAACTCCTAAATGCTCTTGTTTATAGATTGAAATATTAATCTATATAGACGCTCAAATGCCCACGGATAGCGCCAATTCGTTAAAGTTAAATCTCTAGCTTTCTGATAGAAATTTATATCATGTTGAAGAATATTATCTCTCGAGACAGCGAACAATGAGCCGGAAACAAAAGTAAATTGTTCTGGAGCTGGTTGCTCAAACATAAGTTCATATAATTCTGCAACTGGCGTCCCAGAGTCTTCTCCTCTACCGTTGCCGTCACAATGAAATAATATACCAAATTCTTTAAAATCTATATCGTCTGGGAGAGCTTGAAGTTCTTTAATAAAATCTTGACAATGGTGTATTGGGTTCTCGTGTGTAAAGACAGTTATATTGTTCAAGTTATTATAATTATCACAGATATAAGAAAAGAATACATGAGCATCAACACCAATATTCGGATAGAAACCTTCAGGAACCTCTTTTAAATAATCTTCAAGTTTACCTTGATCTATTATTTCTTTAAATAATCTTGGTTGAAATTCTCTTATACTTTCCCAACAAAAAAAGCTATGTTTGTCATATTTCTGTAAGATAACTATATCATATTGATTTCTTAATTGTTCTACCCAACCAACATCTCGATTAAATCTACAGACCAATAAAGTTTTATCCATTTTAAACTCTCTTCAAATATCCTCTTGGATTAAATGTGAGCAAAAATTTCTCTCGAGATTTGTCTATAATAAATTTATTATTATCTTTTAAAAACTCGTCGATAGCTTCCATCGGTCCAGGACCATGTTTAGCATACACTGGATGGTTATTGATATTTGAATCTTCAACAATTAAATATGAATCTTTAGTTACAAATTTATTATATAAATCCAGCTCTCGCCGGACATGAGCTTGCGAATGATCAGAATCTAAAATAACCAACACATTCATATTCTTAGTAATTTTAGCTTCAAGTTTTTCTATAATTTTAGGATCAGTAGAAGATCCTGTTAAGTAATTAATTCTCGGATGAAAGGGTCTGTTCTTATTTAGATTAATGTCTATACTTGTAATTCTCCCATCCCCAAGGATATCACAAATATGAGCCATATAATATGTACTTCCACCATGTAATGTTCCTGTTTCAATAATAAGATCTGGCCGGACCTCATAGAGAATCTCCTGATAGATAAATAGGTCCATAGGAGTTTTCTGGATAGGTATTCCCATCCAATAAGTCTTTTGCCAAGTTGATCCTTTGTGGTAATACAATTTATGAAAATTATCTATAATTTCTTGTTCATTTATTTTGTTTATTTCATTCATTTTTATATTTTCTCACTCTAGATTCTTTTTATTTTCTTTAAAGAAATCTTGCCGATTGGAATAAAATTCTCCATCGGCAAGAGCTTATTTTAAAATTCAAATTCTATATCACAACTGGGATTATTCACTACTGTTACATGAGTCAATATTTAGCAGAGACAATCCAACATTATTAGATATAAACAATTAAGTTATTTTTGTTTATAAATTCCAGTAGTTTTTATTAATCTAAACAAGTTTCTTTTTAGATCATAATATTTAAATCTTAATAGATAAAATGTTTTAGCAAATATCCATTTCATATCTATATCCTATAAGATATCATACTTTGAAATCTTTAATGAGTAAATACTAAAGATCTAAATATTTTCACCCTCAATTTATATGAATCCGCCCACTTAACATGACCTAACCACGACATTATACTCGGATTTATATCTTCAAAACTAATTATTCTATCTTTATATAGTTTTTGGAACTTTTTAAATCTTCTTTTTGCTCTTTTCACATTACATTTTCTCAATAATCTATGTGTTGACCAGATCCTATAACCAAGAAAATCAACAGATCTTTGTTTAACTAAGAATATTTGTGTTTTTCCATTAAGCTTCAATTTTAATTCTTTTTGAAGAAATTGATAAATATTATTTAAAATCTGATTAAGATATCTTTTATCATTACTTAAAATTACAAAATCATCCATATATCGAATATAATATTTAACTCTTAAAACATTTTTCACATAATGATCTAGTTTATTAAGATAAACATTTGCAAATAATTGACTAGTTAAATTACCAATAGGCATACCACATTTATCACCAGCTTTATCTATAATCTCATATATTAAATTTAAGGTATCTTTACATTTAATTCTTTTCCGAATAAGATTCTTTAAAACTTCATGGTTAATAGATGGAAAATACTTTGAAATATCGCCTTTTAAACAATACACTCTCCCTGGATTTTGAGAAACTGCTCGAAGGAATTTAGTAGTTCTTAAAACACCAGACAATACTCCAAACCCTTTACGACAAGCATGACTATCATAAATGAATGATTTCTCAAAAATTGGTTCAATAATATTACAAATTGCATGTTGAACTACTCTATCTTTAAAGGGTAGAGCAGAAATTAATCTTTCTTTTGGTTCATAAACTGTAAAATGTTTATATTCTCCAGTTCTATATGTTTTAAGAATTAGCTCTTCGCGAATGTTTATTAAATTTTCTTCCAGATTTATTGAAAACTTAAGAACTTCATGATGATATCTTTTGTTTTTTCTTGCCTTTAAATAAGCACAATAAATATTTTCAAAAGAACAAATCTTATTATAAAGATCATTATAAGTTTTCATAATTTGTTTTTAAAAAGGTGGAGGTGTATGCTTCGATTTCTCTACCACAGACACCTCCACTGTTTTATTTTTTACCAGAATATTAAATATAATCTAGTAAGGATCATAGTTCCAAAGAAAAAGCTCTGTAAAAAGAAAATGTTTCTTCTTATCTGGCGCTAGTATAAAAATACTAGTTTACTTTGCAGGCCCGGAACCCGATGTTGTTGTTGGAGTTCGACGGAGCGTTGTTCAAATTCAGAGCAAACACCCCGGCATTCAATTCGTTGTTGAAGTTGCCACCCCAGATCGCGGCCGAAACAACTATGCCCCTTTAGATACCTTTATCCAACCTCCTAAGAGTTTTCCAATTTCTGTAATCTTTTCACAATGATTACCATATTTCTCACGACTCATAAAACCTAAATCAACAGATAAACGAATCAATAATCTTAATTTTTCTAGCTCAACATCCACATTATATAATTTTACCAATCTTTGACTATCACCAAACTTATTAGCATGTATCATTAATTTTGCAATCTCTATCATACAATTTTGAATTTGTTGACCTAATACAAATTTTTGTTTCTGTGGAAATCTATCAATTATTGGAAACGAATATAATATTAAATCATAAAATTTCTGATACACTATAAGTTCTTTCATACTTGGCATTTAGTTTATATCATTCCTTTTATTCTTTTATCTGTTCAGACAGAGGTTCAGATACCAGATTACAGAG
>Ga0172381_10002426_pt1 | contig 20561 bp, 41 predicted proteins | sample Leawel6488metaG_FD_119754 | JGI IMG/M metagenome (GOLD analysis project Ga0172381, IMG submission 119754) | Leachate microbial communities from a municipal landfill in Southern Ontario, Canada - Leachate well 64-88 metaG | ecosystem: Engineered > Solid waste > Landfill > Unclassified | place...
ACACCTATTACTTCCTCTTTCTTCCTTGCTATAGTTTCATATGACCACCTAGAACCACAGTCATACCATTCACATAGTGCAGCAATTAACTCTTGATTGTGGTATCCCAAGAAGACGGTGAACTCGGTAGAGAAAATTGTTAGGGATGAATGGTAGTGTTGTTCACCAGTTTGCATATCTACATCGGTTAGATTAGTTTCCTTCATTCGACGGATGAGTGCTTGAAGAGATGTTGCCTGAGCACTTAAACGGATAGAGGGAACTTGTTCTATTATATCAGCTGCAAATTTCATTGCAGTTCCTTTACCGGTTGCAGATGGGCCAACTAGAACAACATATAAGTTAGGATAGAAAGTTAAAGATAGACCTAAGTCAAGTTTAACTTTACGTTGAAGTGCTGAAGCTATCGCTGAAATCCCTGCCCATTTTCTGAATAATACAGGTGGTTCGCTATTATCTGTGAGCAACATGAAACTATCCAGCCAGTCAGATAGATTACGAGACATTTATTTTCTCCTGATTTCATCATAGATTTCCTTTAACTTGATTGATAACTTTCCAATATCATCTGGGATGTTTTTACTCTTCAATTCAGCCATTAGATCTTTACACATATTTGTCCCTATGGCTAAATCAACTGGTGTTTTAATCTCCATATCATGCCAGTGGAGTGGAGTTTCAAGTGACTTCTTAATCAATAATAACATCCTAGCGTGTTCTTCCCATGGAACTGATAGTGGAATTTGAAACACTATCGAGTCATGAACTTGAGCAAGTAATTCTAATGGTCTAAATAGATCTTGATTATAATAAATATATTCAAGTCCTTGCTCATTAACTTTATCAGCACAAGTTGATTGTGCAAAGTGTGCATAGGCTTGACGGAAGGTTTCTTCACAAGCGTATTGAGGGACGTTGGGATAAGATTGAAATACAGGACCTAGGAATAATCTAGTACGACCGAATAAGTTAGTCACAGTACGATTAGCTTTCAGCATATTCTGGATGATGATATGATAGCCGCCACGTATTTGAGGATAACCTTGATGGATACTCTCGAGAATACGTTTAGCATCATATTCAGGCATTTCGTTGACAAGGGCAAATTTCTTGTAGGAAACATCATAATTTGTAGCGTGATTTCCTTTCTTTCCCCAATACCTTTCACTCTGCCTACCATCACCTAAAGGTGATGAACCATCTACTTTAGATATCTGATCGTAAGGTTTACCGAGCATAATAGATGCAGTGAGTGTGTGGAGGTCTACTCCCTGTTCAAAAGCTTCAATTTGAGAAATTACTCCTCCAACATAAGCGACAATTCTATTTTCAATTTGCGAGAGATCAAATGAATATCCGATATATCCTTCATCGAAAAGGAAGAATCTAAGGAGATCATGCGGCCAATTCTGTTGATTACCACCGGTACCAAAGATTGTTTCCCCACTAGATAAACGTCCAGTCTCAGCTCCCACTGGTTTGTAGCTCGAACGATATCTTCCATCTTTATCCACCTTTCCTATGTTTAAATATGTAGAGATTCGTTTACTAAGACCACGAATATCTAACATTATCTGTGCCGCTTTAACTCCTTGACGCGATAGACGTTTGAGTGCATCGACATCTATGCTATCGTTGTATTGACCAGAGGAATTTTTCTTCTTGTATGCTTTATAGCCTAACTTTTTATAGAAGTAATTCATTAATTGCATAGGTGAATTATAGTTAATCTCATATCCAACTTCCTCATTTAACTGACCTGCCAAATCATCAAGTATATCATGTTGTTCTTTCTCATACTCCATCATGCCATTTACATCTACTCGTATACCACGTTCTCCCATATAAAGTAAAGGTTTGATTAGTTTGCTTTGCCGTTCATAGGTCTCCAAATTACCTTGACTTTTCAACGTATCAAGTTGTTTATGGATAGCTTCTGATGGTACTATAGTATCCATTCCATTATAGTTCCACCACTGTTCCCAAGTTCCCTGACCCATCTTCATCCATTGTTTACCATCTTGCTTATAATAAGGAATATCAGTATACATAGTGGTAACAGCGTCAAGACCTGCAGGAAAATCAGGAAAGGATATTTTTTGTGCGATTTGAGTGCAATGTAGTTTACCACGCGGCAGTATTCCATACTTACGGAATAAAAACTGAGTATCAAATATAAAACTAGCACCAACCTTGGATATGTTATCATCTTGTATTATCTTCGCTATCCATTTCATTATTTCGAGTTCTTCGTCAGGGTTAAAGTAATCACCGTGTGAGTGTCGAAATGGGATACAGATTGCGTTAGTTGGAGACCAGCTGAAGGCGATACAGTCAACTTCTCGGTTAATGACTTCAATGTCGATAGAAATAATTTGGCCTGAGATTCCTTGGGCATAACAATACTGCAAGTGTGAGATGGATTCATTATAAGATGGTGCAGTAACGATATCGCGAGCCACTCGTTTGAATTCTTTGAATGTAGACTCATACTTAGCCCTCATTAGATCTTCACAAATTACAGGTTTGTTTAAGTAATTAAACTTCGGAGGTATAAATGTAGAGGGATGAAATGTAGGAATTACTTTAAGTCCTGGAACAAGAGTAGACTCAAGTACAGAGCCCCTCCACTTAGTAATCCCAATACGATTAGTGAGAGCAAGTAAGGCAATATTGCCGAAAGCAACGATGCAATTAAGGTCGAGTGCTTTAAGTTCATTTCCTAACTCCTGTATATATTGAAATCCTTCTGGATGGATAGTGTATTTACCTTGTTTGGATATGTCTATGTAGTGAGCTAAAGGTTCATCGAGGTCCTTGATTACGTTGGTTAAGTACATAGAGCTACGGGAGATTTTAGTCATGATTAAGCAATCATCAAGACCTTGACCAACTGGTCCTATGAATGGTTTAGGTGGACGAGCTCGAATTTCTTGAAATCTAGGTTGTTCACCGCATCCGGCTAATTTGGCATTAGGGTCACCTGAAGGTGGGACGAATGTCTTTTTCATAATAATATCCTTATAGCATCTATTGTATCAAATACTATTGAATATAATAATACAGGAATAGCTACCCAAAGTGGCATATCTTTACTACCATCTAAAGAAAATGCTATACATAGTAAACATATTCTCATTTCATCTCCTTATTAAGATCGTAAAATTATTTTACTATCTTCCATAATTTCCATGCCTTTTCAATATCACTCCAAGCACGGCAAATAAAGTCAGCTATCATAGCATTAGACATAATAAATGTATAAGCATGGTGATCTTTTCCCACTGTATCCTCAGGATTATACCTACATCCTAATCTAGCAGATGCAAATTCAGATAATTCATGTATTAGCACATCTATTATTCTCCAGAAATCATCTTGGTCTGCACCTATTTTGATTCTAGGATAATTTATATCTCCAGGTAGAAAATAGAATTCACCACCTAGACCTTCTCTTATGACTAATTCAATCTTTTCATATCCCATTTTATAAGTACCTACAGTAATTTGTTTCATAGTAATCTCCTACTTCATCATAGAATTTACTTTAACCAAGAATGAATCCTTATAACCTTTGCCTAGTTCAAATCCTACACCGCTCATTCCTTCATTGTGTGCTGAGATTAAACCATTACCTGAGCCGAGGAATGGGATGAGTACACGTGATCCAGGGAAGGCAAATGTCCTATAGATATCTTGTATAAGATCAATTGGACGTTCAGTCGGATGAGTCTTTTGCTGTGGTACTATGAATGGATAGTTAAACACATTTCCTCCGCGTGGCTTAGCTATTGCTGGTCTACCTTTCCAAGCGTAAAAGAACATCTCATATGCGTTAGGAAGGTACATGGCAGGTTGGTTAGTCTGGCCGACGTTCTTATTCCATATACCGCACATTCTAGTGGTCTGAAATCCAGCTTTGATTATTGCGTTATAGATATCATTGATCCAGGGTTCAGGTGCAAACCAGCAAATTAACCAAGAGTGATCAGTCATTACTCGGTAACATTCTTTAAATACCGTATTCATTCCTAACCATAAGTTATCCTTCCCACCGTCCATATAGTTTGATGTTGGAACTTCGTTGTAATCTTCAAGAGTATAAATAGATTCACCTTCACTCTTTTTATTTTCCTTAAGTCCAATAGCATAAGGTGGATCTATTTCAACCAAGTGCATTGAACCGGAAGGGATTTCCTTTACACCTTCGAAGAAGTTACGAGTTATGTAGACTTTGGCTAGTTGACCTAAGAGTTTGTCGCTGTTGGTATCTAGTTCCTTGACAATGTTTTGTTTAATAATAGCTTCTTGTGCTTTCTGGATTACTTTAGTTGCATCGGCAGCGGTTTTACAACCTTCAAATAACTCAGGGCATTTCTCACGAAGTTCAGCACGTTTGATAGATTGTGAGACTGTCATTTTAGATACACCACCCATTAGATTGCCGGTGTCTTCTAATGACCATCCAGTGTTGTTAGGTCCAGGAGCTTTAACTCCCTTCTCAGCTTGTTGCATTCTAGTAATCTCAAGAGTAAGTTTATCATACTCCCAAAACTCCATGTCTTTCCTAAAGAAATTCTCTGATTTTTCAATCACCTTCATTTCAATCTCTGATATATCACCTTCATATATACGAACTGGAATTTCAGGTACTTCATTTTTAGTTAGAACTATAAATCTACGTTCACCAGCAAGAAGTGTATATGTACCATCCTTGTTATCTTTTACAGCTAATGGAGTTATCAAACCACTTTCTTTCATATTAGTTTCAAGATTTGTTAGATCACCCATCTCTTGTCTTATTCGATCTGAGACTATTACAGATGATATTGAGATCATTCCTACTCGTCCGACTGAGATCATTCTGTACCCTCCAATAGTTTGAGTAATTCAGCCGCATCATTAGGATTGATAGCGGCCTTTATTTTTGTCTGAGATTGTTTGATAGTTGATTTGATACTAGACTTTTTGTCAGGTACTCTACGTGATAGACGAATCTGGCGTAGTGTTTCAATAGCTTCATCATGAGTCATGTCTAGGATTGAGGTGTAACCGAGATCATTTAGATCAGCCATTTTTCTTCTCCTCTTCTTCTAGCCAGATAAAGGCGGGATGCTTGATCCTGCTTGTGCCATAACATAACGGACAAACTGTTTTTACGTATGATGGATTGCAACAATATCCATCCTGACAATCGAAGTTAAGGCACCCTGTGTATCCCCAACTCTCCCTATTGTTCGAGAGCCATTCGGCAAGGTTGAAGGGGTTAATCCATTTATCGAGTAATTCTACCCACGTATCGGTAACTTCTGCCGTATTGCGTATATATTCCTCCCATACCTCCGGCATTTCCTTTTCAAGGTAGTCAATCACTTCGTGGTTGAGGCGGTCGCCGTTGAAGGCGGAAAAGTTTTGAGCATCTCGTTCACCACACTTTGTACACGGTTCTTCTGCATAATCAGTACTATATTCGTGTTTCCAACATTCTATATTCATCACCTTCGCCAAGAACTCGTTCACTTTCTCTCTTGTCCAATTCATTTCTTCACCTTTTCTACTTCAGCCATTGAAGATATTATCTCTCTAGGCTTTATATCTGTCATTAGTATACCAATAGCCATACCACCGTGTTCTTCTATCATATCAAGAACATCGTCTAAGATTTTGGAAAATATAGCTTTACGAATACCATAGCTACTTAGATATTTAATAGATTTAATTCGTTGTTCTTCAGTAATTTCAAATGAGAAACGAGGTTTAGTTTCATCTGACATCTTGGGCCTCCTTACATTTCAAATGGTCTTATCTTTATCATATGGATTAAGTGTGATGAGTATTTATCATACACAGTTACATCCTTAACTACTACTTCCTCAACTCCAGCATTGATTAGAGTGCCGAGACAATTCTTGCAAGGGATTTTAAAGTTCATGTAAAGAGTTGAGTCAGCTACTGATACACCTAAACGCGCAGCGTTAGATATACAATTCTCCTCTGCGTGTTGAGCTGGGCATATATCTAATCCTTCACCTGATGAATGTCCAATAGCACGACGTGGACAGATGTTTTGACAATGAGGTACACCACGAGCTGGGCCATTGTAGCCGGTTGATAAGATAGAGTGATCACGTACTAGGATTGCACCTATGTGACGAGATAAGCAAGGTGAGTTTACTGCCACAGCATTACAGATACCTAGAAAGTAAGAGTCCCACTTTTGTTTGTATATTGAAGATGGTAGATGTTCACCACATATAGCACAAGTGTTTAGTTCTTTATTCACTTTTATTAATCGTCCTGGAAAGTTTAAACTTGAATCACAATTTGGACAAGTCATCTTTTTCTCCTTGTGTAAGTCCTAGTGACTCCATAAATATCTTAGTCTCATGAATAATCTTATTACAATCACTTATGATTAATTCCTTAGAACGATTAGATGACTTACGGCATCTAAATGCCCTCCGTATACAACCACTTGACCACCAATCTTGTAACATATCACCTGATTTGTATAAATCTATTGGTTCGGTTGATCCAGTTTTATAGTGATCTGATCCTTGTGATTTTAGATTTTCCATTAGATTATCTCCAGTTCTTTCATTTTTGATTCAAGTTTGTTTACAGCGTCGAGAGGTGATTTTATACTAGAAATTATTAGATATAATCCTTCATGGCTAACTTTAGCACTGTAATTAGTATTTATATATTCTTTTCCAATCATTCCTGTAGTCCATATTTCAGCTCTGAGTACACTATATCTACCATCTGGAATTATCTTCTTCATCTTCTCAATAGCTTTCTTCCATTCACTAGTCATATCTATTTTCTTATTCATCTTATCCTCCTATCATTAGTTATCAATTAAATCGTAAAATAATTTTACAATCTCCACCACGGACTCCTGACTCCAATACTGTACGCATACAGTGTGTACAAGTAATTATCCGCTCCCATGCCCCAGACCTTTCGATCGGTAGAGATTGTTGGTGCAAGTTACTTCTTCACATAACTCGAGATGATGTTCTGATCTCCGTATTCATCGGATTTCTTAATACCTAAGATCACCCATCCCTCAAGTCCAACCAGATCATCTTCCCATGAGAAAGGTTTGGAGAAATCAAGGCCAAAGCACTCGGCAAATTTCTTGAAATCCCTCATAGCATTTACAGCTTGTTTGTCCTCAAGCTTGTTACGGTCTGCCAAGTCCCAGAAGAATCCGTTGAACTCTTTAGCAAGTGGTTTGGCAGGGACATCGAAGACCGGCTGATACCATGCCGCTCCATTCTTGTCACTTACTCCTGATCGCACAGCTATAATGCGGGCTTTCTCTTCTGAACCTTTGGGAAGAATAATAGGTTCCGGTACATCTCTGATTTCTTTCTCGATGTTACTGTAGTCGGTTAATGACATTTTGTTACCTCCTTAGATTTGTTGGTGTTGGTGTCGATACTGATCCATCTTCATAATTTCTATCTTGTCTTTCTCTTTCTATACATGCACCTCCTCTTGGATTAAGCATATCATTTACTGTACATTCCTTAATAAATTGTTCCTCATAATCTTCTGGGTTGGCATAGTAGTTGCATATATGATCTACCATGTCGTGTATAGATTTAAATACAACTATTTGACAACCTACTTTTACTACAAAGCCATTTAAAACAGGTTCAATGTTAATACTTCTTATCATCTTTCTCACCTCCTTTATTTAAATAATCACTACATTGATAAGTCCGTAGCTTACAAAACTCCTCACATGAGATTGAATAGGTGTGAGGAAGCCTATGGATACATATTAGATTAGTGCATGAATCTTTTAATATACAAGGTTCAGTTTGCTCTTTCATAATGTTAACTTAGGTTTATCTTCTGTGCTATAACCTACTTTCTTAAGTATAGCTTTAATATCAGGTGGTTCGATGGAGTTAAGTTTACCATCTTGTTTGAGTCGACTGCGAGCAACATAAGTACCAAGTGAATCTATTAACATCTCCCGCTTAGGCCCACTTGATCCCTCAGTACCTTTGATTACATAGATTTCATCAAATAGTAGAGGTAATGTGATAACAGCTTGACCGGTGGTATAGAATCGATAGTTTACTTCGTCTCGTGAGACACCAGTCTTAGGATCAATGTATAAGACTTTGCGATTTTCCCTAAGGTGACCAGTAAGTATGAAGTCACAAGGTAAACGCATTAACTTCCGTATATAATTCTGCATGAATATTTTCTGAGGCATATAATCTTTATTACGCTGAGGTGCTTCACCTGCCCTGTTACCTAGATTAAGACCATAGTTCATTACTGCATCTCCGAATGTGGTAGCAGAGTCGAGACAGTAAGTACCAAACTGGTTAAAGTATCCAAGATGGAATCGAAGATCAATAGCTTTCATCCACCTAGCAAAAGCGGTAGGTGAGAATGGATCATCGTCTTCCCATGAGGTATCAGCGATACAATCACCAGAGTCGATTAGATCTTTGATGGATTTAGTACCACCTGGATCGAATGAATCTACATGGATAGGTTTTCGAGCAGTCCTTAATATAAAAGTTTTTCCAGCGTTAGTTTCTCCAGTGATAAGAGCAGAGAAACGCTTTTGGAGTGCATCACCCTTATAATAATCTCTTACTTTATTAAGTTCTTGTTGTGAATCATAGGGCATCTTATTCTCCTTTCATAAGTAATCTAGCATTCTCATTCCATTTTGTAATTGTAGGTTTAGTATCTTTATATGTATGATTAGGAAGAATATCTGCATATGACCAAGATTTTTTACCTACTACATGAAGTGTAAACATTGGATTATCTTTAGGCATCTCAGGATGATTAATTTCAATGAGTACCTTTTCAACTGCATCAGCAATCTTTTTCTTTTCTTCTAAACTAAACATAGTAGCCTCCTTTTTCAAGATCGTAAAATTATTTTACTAACTTCATCTATTCTAACAAATCAACATCTGGAAATGTTAAATTCTTAATCACTGAACTTTCCCTATCCATAGGATTCCAGAATCTCTGGACGAATCCGATAGGTGGTTCATAACATTGTTGGAGTGGATTACTCCAGGCCATGCAGTAGTCAAAGTAAGGACAACCTCTATATGCGGTACAAGATTTGTGATTCATCCTGAAGGCCATTAGAACTTGGTCATTCTCAGTACAATGTGATAGTCTATCCATATCCCTGTCGATATCATCTAGCAATGCATTAACAGTCCACAACCAAACAGACATTTGATCTGGTGTTTTAAATGCAGGGATGTGACGGATAGTTGTATGATAACCAGCTGGCCGTGCTGAGCTTCCACGTGCTAGAAATTCAAATCCTATTTTGACAAACTCCACACCTAGCACTTGTTCGATTGGAAAGATACAATATAGACAATGTGTGTAAGTACCGTTTTGGATTCCTAGGTAAAGTTCATTATCCCATCTTGAGTCGTTAACCCATTTGCCGGTAGTAGTCTTCCAATCCCAAGACTTGATCATGCTATCTTCACACTGGCGAATGATAGAGTCCATTCGGTAGTGGAGGACTCGGTGTTCATCGACTGGTACAGTTCCAGCTATTTCAGTCATCTTTTTACCGTCGAGTTCGACAACTTCATTATCTATGAGATCATGTTTGTGTTCTTCAGCAAACTTCATTATGGCGTTTAGAGCAGCTGTGGGATTTTTAGGTGAGTAGTATGCATCGGTAGACTCATCAAAGTGGAGACGGTAGGTAGATTCAAACTTATCATATGCACCTAAGATATCATCATATCCGTGGATAAGTTGATGTTCACGTGACTTGTGAATACACTCACCAAAGATTAGATCATGTTCTTCTTGGTCTAGTTTCCAGCCGAGTATATGACTGTAGAAATAGAATCTTGGACAGAGAAGGTAATCATCGAGTTTAGATGAATCTTTGATTTCATGAGTAGGATGAGATAGGATGTTAGACATTACTCACCTGCCTTTATGAGTGGTTCTTCATTCCAGTGTTGTATTATATCTTTTTCATTTACATTTAAAAATCTTTCAACCATCTCTTTTGCAGCTTTGATAGTCCAAGGATTAGTTTTATATCCTCGTTCAGTGCTATATAACTCTCCAGTTAATTTAAGAAATACAATCTTATCAACCCAACAATCATTAAGAACTGCAACTTCATATGTACCAATAGTCTCAATAACTGTCATTATATAACAGGTTTTATCTCCAGGTTCAAGATAACCAGCTAAGCATTTTAATTCTCTAAATCTATCCATCTTATTCTCCTTTCGTTTTATCTTTCATCAAATGTAGGTCCATTAGTTCTTGAGTGAGTTGAAGGATTTTATCTTGGTCTTCTATACACAGTCTAGCTAATCCATCAGCTGTGTGTTCGTACAAAGATGCTAAATCGGCTGATTTGTGAATGAGTGCTTTCCGTCTCCACTGTCTTAGTGTCCGTTCCGTTATCATCTTATAACCTCCCATATTGTTATTATATTGTACCACAAGGTACAATAATTGTCAATTAAAAAATGTAGTAGATGGTAAATTACAGAACGTGATTGCGCTCGATATATTTACCATCTTTAAACAAAAGTAAATTTAACTTCCCATGTTTGTGAGCAAATATTGCACAAGCTATAGAATTCATCACATTTAATGAACAGGGTACAATATAGTCATTTTCAGTAGATGATTTCATAACTTGTGCAAAATCTCTCACCATTGAGTTTGTAGCGTAACGGTTCATAGAGCCGTCCGATAGAAAGATAATCTTTCCATAAGCCTCAGCAGCAGAAAAATCATGAGATGATCGATTGACGATATATACATTAGCCATTTGTTACTCCTCGGATGGATCAGATGTAGGGATAGGTTTGTCAGGTTCAGAAGTATCCATTCCCTTAAGCATATCAAGAACAGAGTTAGGAGCTGAGGTAACTGGTGCTTTCTCAGTATGTTCAAAGCGTCGATCACGTAGAGAGTTTGAATCTACACCACCAATCTGACCCCTGACAGTCTCAGGTTTGAGCTTGTTAAGGTCACGAACGAACTTGTTGGAGTCCTTGTTAATATCAATAGGTTCATTTTGAACTGGTTTGAGATCAAAAGGAACAGGTTCAGGTAGACATTCATGAGGTTCGATGAGGTCTATTATAGTTCCGTAAGAAGGTAGAGCCTTACGGATGATTGGTAAGTGTTTGCCACAAGCAGAACAATAAATAAATTTCATAGTTTTTCTCCTTAGAAATCGTACTCGTCAGGTTCGACTGTATCACCTTTAATTTCTTCATCTTCTTTCAAAGTAGGTTCAGTAATAGTTACTTTAATCATCTCCCACTTTTTAGCTGATGGATTAATCTCTTCAACAACGCAGATGAGTTCAACTCCTGCTTCAAGCAAAGCTGCAACCTCAGCTGCATGACCCTTAGGTACATAGCCTATCATGAGATTGTTTGCCTTGAGAGCTATTGCGTTAGGATCGTATTTGTTAGTAGGCTCAGGAGTCATTGTTAGAAGATAAGGCCTACCGGAATCATTAGCAAGTTTTACAGCTTCTTGTAATGCTATAGCATTTTGACCTTTAGGTAAATCATGGAATTGGACACCAGCGATATAGAAAGATTTGTTCATTTGGAACCTCCTTAGTTTTTATTAATCTATAACTTCTGTAAATACAGGAAATCGTGGAATCTTTCTATCTGTAAGATGTTGATACTTTATTTTAGCAATTTTACCAATTAGGTTTTCTTTATCTTTCCATAACTGATATCGAAGATCATCAGTAAATCCAGTACCTACAAAGAAAGTATTTCCATCTCCTGATATACACTCTAGTGCACCAAGTGTATTTTTTGGGCTTCCATCTATTGTTATCTCTTCTTTATATCCTACTATTTTATAATCATCCTCACGTTTACCTTTGAACTTCATAATCAAAGTAGATCGTTTACGTTCATAAGGTGCTTGGTTATGTCTGACGATAATACCTTCATATCCAAGATTTATTAACTTATCATAAGCTCTCATTATATCATCTAACGATTCACACAACCAGAATGGTGAGACTTGGATATAGGAATTAAGATTCCGTAAGTTTTCACATATGATAGTTCGACGCATCTGAGGTTGGTCGTCTATTACTATGTCGAAGAGATGAAATTGAATAGATAGTGCATCAGGATGAGGATTAACAGTGCGAGAGGTGATAGATACAATCTCCTCAAATGACTTTCCGTGGCAGTAAAGTTCACCATCGAACTCGGCGTTTAAGTGAAGATTTGAGAAAGCTTGGTTGATGTGAGGGACAGAGTAGATAATGTTCTCCTCACTTGATAATAATAGATATTCATTACCTTTAGGGCCTATTTGGAGAGGAATTGCTCGACACCTTACACCATCAAATTTAGGTTGTACGATATAAGGAGGTTCCCATTTAGATAATCTATCTTCAGAAAATGGATAGCATTTCATTATACCTTTCCATCTATTAGAACTATTCACTTCTCACCTCTCATATACCAGAAGTATTTATCTTGAAGTTCAGACCAAGTTTTACACATTTTAGCTGAATGACCAGATAGCCAGATTGTATAGTAGATATCTGCCATGTTATAAGCTATTATGTATATACTAGCTGAGTGTTTATATCTTTTGATAAGATGTTTTGTCATACAGGAGATTTGATGAATAGATGGTCTTTTAGTTCTAAGTACTCTAGTTGAAGTTGGATGAGGTACTTTTTCATCTTTCATTAGCTTTTACTCCTTTCATTGAGATCGTAAAATTAATTTACTAACTTACGGACACCTACGATGGATTGTAAGTGCCCGTAAGGTTTACGGCGGACTAACCTTTCTGTGCTGCGAGCTTAAGTTCCTCCAACATCTCTTTCCGTTTCTCAGGTGTTGCATTCTGGAACATTGCAAGATAAGCCTGTTTCGGATCAACCTTGACACCGGTTGTAGCTACACCCATCTTTGCATTGCCGAGACGTGCCTGAAGTGCTTCGACCGACTCACCTTTCTTCATTCCAGACCTCATGTTAGCCTGGAGTGTCACGATCCAGTTGGAAATGGCGTTAGTTTTCACCGCATCATCTCCGAACATAGAGATGAGTTCGGCTGCTGTTTCACCAGACTGAACATTGATAGAAAATGGACCTACTGCTACCTGTGTTACGTTTCCTTCTGCGTCTTTCTTTTCCGGTACTGTTGCCTGCACTGTGATTTCCTTCATCTTTTGCTACCTCCATTTGGGTTTTAGTCGGGTGTAATACCCGCCTTGTTATAACCATATTATAAAGGAACTATGAAACATTGTCAATGAAAATTATGGGATATTTGCACCCTCTTGATTTGGTACAACCTTTATGCCAAAGTGCTCAGCCAATGCTAAAACATCCGCGAGTGAGAGTTTTCCTGTTGAATTACCAGATTTTCCAGGAGTTACCTTTTCAAACTTTTTACTCTCGAGTGCTAATTGATATGATAACTTTTCATGTTCAGTGTAAATCTTCAGCCATTCAGCAGAGTACTTTCTATAAAGTCGTTCAGCACGATCTTTTTTCTTCCTCACATTGATTAATAAGGTTGATAATTCACTTTGTCGAAAGAGTTTTTCTTCATGAGTCATTGACATAGTTAATCCTCCTTCCTAAGTAACAAAGCCCTTGCAAGCAGATCATTGCGGAGTGTTAAACAACTTGAACCATCAGAAGGTGCAAAGATACCATTGTTTAGTTTAACAAGATATTTTTGCATCTTCACACCGTTAGCGTTAGTTATATAATCAGAGTTTTGCTTTTTATATAGTAATCTACAAAGTATAGAACTTTTACGAAGTTTAGACCAAGTTTGACTATACATCTTTTACCTCCTTCCTAACTACACACTTACCACTTGATATAATACATAGTAAGTTTGATTTGTTGATAGATTGAATTACTAATTCCTTCAATCGTTTGTAGGTTGTGTATTCTACTCCCCAAAGTTTTATCTCATTGTCTTTGAGTTTAGCTATAAGACGCTCGATTAAGTCGTTAAGAGATAAACATTCGCGCTTTGATAGATTGAATTCTTTTAAGATTAAGTTAAAGTTGTGATGACAGTTTCGTTGAGAGTTAGACATGGAGTACCTCCTTCTTATAAACAATACCTTTCCCACGACGGAATTTTGAAGCTTGACGTTTGGTAGGTTTGATTCCGGCTGATTCACAACTTTTGATGAATGATTCTTGTTCTGAGAACTTTTTGTTAGTTACTACTGTTTCATTAGCCATAACATCCTCCTAATATAAGATAGGCTGTACTGTGTATAGCCTTAAAGCCAAGAGTTTAATAATTTATTAGAGTGATTGAGTGTGTTTATGAGTTGGTAGATATTAGTTATCTTCTTACTCTTCCACATAATCCAACCGAACTTCCTCTCATTCTCAAGTTTTAGTTCTTTCATCTTCAACCTCCAGATCGTAAAATTTATTTACGAATTAATTGTTAAACTATTCTCTCACCATGAGTTTAACTCACTGAGAATCTTTCCTGTTTGGAGGAGATAGTTTAATTCGCTCCTCCAACGAATTTAATAGTTCAATGGATCATCTTTTTTACCTTTAATGAAACCTAAACATTTCATCCACTCAATAGCAAAAGATTCATATTTAAAACCTTTTGCGAGTGTATAGGTATTACCTCTCACTATACACTGGACATTTGAGTATCTTGTCATGGTATCAGATTCACTGTTAAGTTCACCATCTACCACTTCAACAGTTGAAATGTGAGATATTCGGATAGCTTTCTTACCGGTGTAGTCAAAGATGAAAGATTTCATAACCTATCTCCTGTTTAATAGCATCTATTAGCTCATCATTTTATTTGCTTGTTTTTTTTTTTAAATACTCTATTCCATATACTTATTAAATATTTTGTTTCTTCTTTTGTTATATCCGCTTTTATATAAGCTACTTTTTCTCTAGGGTCATACCCAATCTTCTTGATTATACGTTTTAATTTTTCAGTTGTTCTCATTATATCCTCCTCAATGATCTATCCATAGCCATATAATACTTTCTACCTCGGCTATCTACAAACTCATTGTTGGAACAAGGTGTGAGCGGCTGATAACCAGCCGGATATTCTCTCTCATTCTTTCTCAAATCACCTACTGGTTTAAGTACTAACTCCATAGTTTCTTTGACTTCACTATTACTATCGCTGGATAACTCCTCCCTTCGGTCGACTGATTTATTTAAATTTATTGGAAATATTTCCATTGACTCAACTGTCTCATCCATCGTAGCAAACATATTATCTAATGCGTTTTTATCTTCCATGTTAGTTTACCTCCCTTTCCATATCTACTATCTTGGTTGCAGGAATTGAATGAGCTATGTTCATTATCTCTCTCAACCATTTATTTCTATCTGCTTGACATTCGTTGATAGTTTTGGCTGATGTTTGAAAGTGATAGTTTGTATCCTTGATTGAAATAGCAGATTGAATGATGAAGACTTTACCAAATAGTTTACTATGAGTCTGTTCGATAGTCTCAACCATCTTATGTTCGGTTGAGAATGCTTTGAGTTCTTTACGGCGCAGTCTGTTACGTGCTGCAGATGCTTTCTTTAACAACTTTACTCTTTCTACTTTTGTTAATGTCTTCATTGTGTTTCCTCCAATGAGTTTATTTGAAATTATATTACCTGATTAGCTTTATCAATATAACCTATAAAGAAAGCTATTTTTCCTGTAATAGGATCTTTACCATACTCTACTGCTACAACTTTGGTTCTTTCTTCATTCATGATGAATTCCATAGGTTTTCCAGGTTCATCAGGATTAGTTAATGACACTGCTGCATATACAGGTAGTTCTCGATGCTTATTGAGAAAATCTGCCACTTGTCCAGCATTTAGCATCTTTCTAAATCTATTCATTTTAGTTCTCCATCCATTTATTTGAAATTAGATAAATCCGGTTGACCGCTAATTCATCCAATCCCATGTAATAATGTACCATTTCCCGCCATAATTGTCAATACCATTGCCATGCCAAATTTAATTTACAGTATCCCAAAATAACAGTTTGATACTATTACCTTTAATATTAATAGATTGCAAATTCACCACGCTAATTCGGCCTCTTCGATGTCGGCTGATTGACTATAAACTATTGTGTTCGGCTGAGATAGTAAAATAATTTTACTAACTCATTCATTAGACTTATCACCATCAATACTATCATCACCAACATCCTTATTCGGATACTTCGCATCCGGCAGATTGGTTTAACTAGCTAAAAACTCATCCATTAATCTCTGCTCTTCATCATCATGAGCTTTAATCTCTGCTGCTTTAGCATCTATCTCACTCTGACTCATTTTGTCTTTTATATCAATATGATTAGTGGATTGTTGAGATATAATCGGCTCTACATTTTTTAAACTATTATATATCTCTGTAGCCCTTCTAACTTTATCACTAATAATACTTCCATTGTAAGGTTCTACACTCTTCTCATTATGTAACATATTATACTTTCTAGTCACATTACTATTAACTATATCTTTTCCACTACCTATTTTAACACTAGGATCATCTCCATTATCTCTCATACCTTCGAATGTTATAGCTGTACCTATCTTTTGAAAAGATCTCTTCCTCAAACTCGGTTGATAAAGATTTCTACTCAATAGATAATTATTAGCTTCAGTAATTGAATCTATTTGATGCGGCAGTTTTCCATTAGATCTAAGCACTTCACACAATAATTCTATTCCCCATGCTACTAATCTACTCATAGTTCTAATATTATTACCTTCACTCATCCAGTACATATCTAATTCAGCCAAGCTAATAACACTAATCCTTGACTGAATAGGAACACTTGCTTCTTGTTTCTTCTCTCTATCTAAACTCATTACTTAGCCCTCCTATACACTGATCTAAATAGAGGAGTGAAACCCATTATCTTTAATACATCTCTTACCATATTCATCTTTGCAAAGTATGTATTAGTTCCCATTTTCTTATCTACTTGTTTCATTATCTCTTTAGCAAGTTCTTCATCTTTAATCTCCTCACCAAAGTAGTCCATTACATCTTTAACATCCCAACTATTATCTCCACTCATTTGATACCTCCTATTTATTTAATCTATTGATTCGGCTGTTATTATCACCATCTATCATCAATCATCTATTGATTCGGTTGCATTGATTGCATAATTTGCTATGTTTGTCATTTTGTTTGCGTGAACAAAAAGGGCATGACCAAACGCCCGAACACAAACGAACCTTGAGAGAGATTCTCTCTTAGGTGTATTATTATTAGTACTACCTATCTCTCTCTCTCTCTCTTCCTCCTTCTTCTTCTCTCCCTACGTATGCGTTTGTATGTTCATGGAGGCTCTTTTTGTTCAGACAAACATTTATGCAAACTAAGCAATCAATGCAATTAATCATAACATATCATACCATACATACATTTTATTGTCAATGTAATACATCGTACATTTAATCCATCTAATAATCTCAAGAGGTTAAATAACCTAAAAGGTTAGGTCTTCGCGCAATGTGTAATGTCGAACATTTGATCTAACGATTACAAACTATTAGGTGATAAGATAGTAAAATAATTTTACGATTTAATGCCGAATGGCAATTCATCGACCGTCAATATGCCATTCAATTGTCCAAAACGCCCCGTGGTGCATATTTGACCATTGACATGGATAAATACACGTTGGATGTGTCAACGCACGTCACAATCGAAATGTACATTGTTTGAATGATAGATCAATGAACAAATGAAAACGGCCAAAGGTATTAAACCTCCAGCCGTTCATTAAATATAAATATTAAATGTGATTAAATTTCACTAACCATTGCATCGGCTAGCAATTCGGCTTTCTCATTGGACATACCTAACTTTACCAGATCATCCATGATCTCATCCTTACTTTTCCCTGAATACGCATTCAATACCGATTTGATCGTATCAACCTTTGATTTTGCCTTGGTGCCGATGGTAGTCGCATCAAACGTCTGACCATCGAGACCTTTAATCTCATCAATTGTCAATAACCTTGTTGGTCGTTGAAATGCGATCACACGGTCAGCCGCAAGCCATGACCTAACATCCGTATCGGACGCATTGCTAAAATCAATCTCAATATTAATCGTTGCCGATTCACCTGAACCAATTGTAACCTTACACGCTTTGCTCACTTTACCGATTCGTTTACCTAATGATGCCATACCATCAATTATTCTTTTTGTTTCTACATCAATCGTGTTGTCCATTTGAGGACCTCCCTAATTTAATTACACGTTACATGAACGTGTTGTTACATTACATTATATCACAAATGGTGCATTGAATGTTACATTAATCCTCGATTATATCGGCTTTATCCAATACGTTTTTGTTGATTGTTACCGAATCAACAGAACCATCCAATAATGGTATTGTTATACCATCCTCAACGCGTACAATTGATACAATAAAACCATCATCATTTACATCAATTGATAAATCAACCATTTGTAAATCTCCATTGGTTTGTATCAATGCACCATTTGCCATATTCAATTGTCAATACCAACAACATACATCAACCATGTTACATACATATATTACACCATCCGTTACAATATGTCAATGTTTAAATGTTAAATCATCAACGATGCCGATGGGGAGTTTTACTTCCGTAGTGCGGCGGGTTAGCACTCTCACATTTTGGTCAAGTTTTTACATAAAATGTACAATCATGTACGGTTGATGATAGTTAGTAATGCTCTGGTGAGCAAGATAGTTAGTAAAATAATTTTACGATTTAATGGTTAAGATGAATCTGCCACCTACTTTAGTTCGGCTGTTAAGTTCAACTAAATACACAATAAATTACATTGACATTTTACTTTGGATATGGTAAAACATACGTATGAGTGAAAACAATATCAACATCCAACGCCGCGAAGGTCTCTATGGATTCGAGTTTAGAGATGTAGACCTACGTCGGGCTGAAGAAGGTGAGAGGAAAACTTATAATATCAAGTCACTTTGGCAGCGTAGTCATGAGATAATTAACTTGGCTGCACAAGGTTATAAAGGTACTGATATAGCTGAAATCTTAAACATCACTCCAGCTTGTGTTTCCCAAACTTTAAATTCAGACCTAGGAAAAGTTAAACTTTCAGAAGTTCGCCAAGATCGTGATAATGAAGCGAAGAAAAATTTAGAAAAAATTAGAATTTTGACTAGCAAGGCACTCGCAACTTATCATGAAATCTTTGACGATGAATCTGGGCAAGTAAACCTTAAAGATAAAAAGGAAGTAGCTGATACGGTAGTGTTGGAATTGTCAGGACTTCGCGTTCCTACCAAAGTCCAGTCTCAGTCAGTAACTACCATGTTAACTCCTGCCGATATTGAGGCGTTTAAAAATCGAGGAATGAAAGCGGCTGCTTCAGTTGGAATAGAGATTGAAGTTGAAAGTAAAACAGTCGAACCGAAAGGCGAGGAATTTCCCAGTGTTGAGTCAACTAACAATCAGAATATTGATGATCTATTTAATGATCTAGTGGAGGCAACTTTATGACAAAGGTTAATTTTCTAGATAATGTAAAGTTTTACTTAAGTGCTATGTTAGCCTACCGACCTCAATCTCCAAATACAGCTATTTACATACTAGTAAAAACTCAGAATGAAATCTCATCTCTCATCAAACTATTCAATTCTTACTACAAAGGCAAAGATGAATACAATGGAATTATTTCATACTGTGAATATCTCCTAAATCCACAAAATCCTAAACCTAAATGGTTGTGAGGTGAAATTATGAAAAGATTACTAGTATTAATAGTTGCACTTTGTATCTGCGGAATGTTAGCTATTTTACTCGGTGGATGTGTAAATGCTAGATGGACACAGAACACAGATGGTTCATCTACCATTTCATACACCAGGTTTTTTGCTGGTGCAGATTCATTAGCAGTAGATATCAAAGATGGAGATAAGAAAAAAGCAACTGTTGCTGTCAACGGTCAGAAATACGATACTGCAATTGCACTTCAGGCACTTCAACTTGCTACGTCACTTGCAGCACCAGCCGCAGCAGCGGCTAAAGTGGTGCCTTAATGGAAAGTTTGAACCAAAAACAACTTGATACTAAATCCAAGATTGAATCTTTCTCACATTTGATTGGTATAGATTCATCTTGGGCATTATCAATAGCAATGGTAGAGTCATCTCTTGGATTAAATCAAAGATCTCCAACCGGCTGCAAAGGTGTATTTCAAATGTCCTCCATTGCCATGAAGGACCTCCTCCTTAATATGGAGACGAAGGACGATGATCTCATCGACATACTCTGTGGATTACTCTTCCTTCGTCTTCTCCTTAAACGTCATAAGACAATCGATGAAGCAACCAATCACTTCTGTGATCCGGCAGATAAAGATTTCTATCTAAAACGAGTTCATAAATATATGAAGGAGTTATAATGAAAGGTGATAAAATCTACTATAGAGAAGGTTATAAGTATCAACTTGCTAGAACTTACTCTTTAGATATA
>Ga0172381_10002427_pt1 | contig 20559 bp, 13 predicted proteins | sample Leawel6488metaG_FD_119754 | JGI IMG/M metagenome (GOLD analysis project Ga0172381, IMG submission 119754) | Leachate microbial communities from a municipal landfill in Southern Ontario, Canada - Leachate well 64-88 metaG | ecosystem: Engineered > Solid waste > Landfill > Unclassified | place...
TGCTATTTGTTCTATTTTGTCTAAATCTTCTTTTTTCACGAGCATGCCCATACGCTCTTGACTTTCATTACCAATAATTTCTTTTGCGCTTAGAGTGCTATCGCCAACAGGAAGTTTTGATAAATCAATTTTCCCTCCCGTTTTTTCTACCAGTTCCGAAATACAGTTTAAATGTCCGCCGGCACCATGATCGTGAATAGATACAATTGGGTTTTCGTCAGACTCAGCTAAAGTGCGAATTACATTGGCAACACGTTTTTGCATTTCAGGATTGGCACGTTGTACGGCATTCAATTCAATACCGGATGAATATTCGCCGGTATTAACAGATGATACAGCACCACCACCCATACCAATTCGATAATTGTCGCCACCCATCACCACTACTTTCTCGCCCGGCTCGGGATTGCCTTTAAGCGCATCGCGCTTATTTGCATAGCCTATTCCTCCGGCAAGCATAATCACTTTGTCGAAACCAAATTTTTTGTTGTTTTCTTCGTGTTCAAATGTGAGCAACGAACCACAAATAAGCGGTTGCCCAAACTTATTACCAAAATCGGAAGCTCCGTTAGATGCTTTTATTAGTATTTGCTCAGGTGTTTGATAAAGCCAATTCCGAGGATTTATTGCTTGTTCCCACGGTCTGTTATCTTCTAATCTTGGATAGGAAGTCATATAAACAGCAGTTCCCGCAAGTGGCAAAGATGCTTTTCCTCCTGCCAATCGGTCACGAATTTCTCCACCCGTACCGGTTGAAGCACCGTTAAAAGGTTCTACCGTAGTGGGGAAGTTGTGAGTTTCTGCTTTGAGCGAAAGAACACTCTCTATCACTTTGGTTGAAAAATAATCGGCTTTATCACCACTTAACGGAGCAAATTGTTCAATTCGTGGACCTCCTACAAAAGCAACATTATCTTTATAAGCGGAAACCAGCGTATTGGGATTAACTGCTGAGGTTTTTTTAATAAGTTGGAAAAGAGTACTCTCTTTTTCCTCCCCATCAATAATAAAGAGTCCGTTAAATATTTTGTGTCTGCAATGCTCGGAATTTACTTGCGAAAAACCAAACACTTCGCTATCGGTTAATTTTCTTTTCAACTTCGCACTTACTCCTTCAAGATATTCAATCTCATCGGGACTTAATGCAAGTCCTTCTTGTCTGTTATATGCAGCAATATCCTCGATATAAAATATTGATTCAGGTTCAATATCGACATCGAAAATCCTCTGATCCAATTGTTGATAAACTTCTTGGAGCATGGGATCGTGCTCATGGGATTCAGGGGAAGGAAGATATTCTTCAATTCTGCGAATATTTTCTATTCCCATATTTTGAGTGATTTCTACCGCGCCCGTACTCCAGGGTGTTATCATTTCACGACGTGGACCAATAAATGGTTCATTAATTTCAGTTACATCCAGCTTTTTGGAACCGCCAAAAAGCCAATTCAATCTGTTTACATCTTCACCCGAAAGAACAGATGAAGATTGAACCGCTATAATGTTTTGTGAAGGAGTTTTGAAAAATGATATCATTACTTATTAAGTTTATTTGAGAATAAAAAAAGCGACAAGCCCTCTTATTATTACAACCTGATTAAGAAAAAACAAAGTTAATGAAAAGGGATGATTCTCACAGAATTTTATCTTCATTTTGTATGTTTTAAATATTGAATGTATCTTTGTGCATTAACTACAATCCATAAAAACAGATTCAATTGGAGTATCTGATAAAAAAGCGTGGGAACAAACATTACTTATTCTTTCGGAGTGATGCCGGCTACCTTTCAGTAAATGAAAGGTTTAGCAAACAATTAAAAATCTTAATTGGGCTTTTTGTATCTAATTTATCAAACAATAAAGTTGTGAAAATAACCTCTGCTCATGATTGAAGTAATATACAAAGGAATCATCATTGGCATAATTGTCTCCGCGCCCATGGGTCCTATAGGGATATTATGTGTGCAGCGCACGCTGAGCAAAGGAAGGATGCATGGATTTGTGACCGGAATGGGTGCGATGTTTTCAGACCTTATCTATGCTTCCATTACGCTTATCGGGATGGGATTTGTCGACGATTTAATGCAAACCAACCGGGCGTTAATTCAATTTATTGGAAGTATTGTAATAATCCTGTTTGGTGTTGTCATATTTTCGACCAATCCGTTAAAAATACTACAACCGACATCCAATAACTATGAAACACGCTATTATCAAGATTTTGCAACGGCGTTTCTTCTCACATTGTCCAACGTGGCAATCATTTTTCTTTTTATCTCTTTGTATGCTCGTTTTCAATACAGTCCGTTGGATAAAAATTGGTTCACTTTTGCTGTTGGAATAACTTCAATTGGTGTTGGCGCTCTCGTCTGGTGGACTTTTATAACTACGTATGTATCAAAACTAAAACGGTATTTCAACCGCCAATCTCTCAAATTTTTCAATCGTATGATGGGCATTATTCTAATGCTTTTAGGTGTTTTAGGGATTGTAGGAATAGCGTTTTTTAATCTTTAGCCTTTTTGTGTACTCTCGACAACGATCTGTGACCACACTTCAACAACGTTCAGTGAAACCCAAATGATAGTTGTGATATCTGTAGAGGCACAAGATTTTATGTCTCCAAAATTAAGAGTGAAAAGTCGTACATCCTTATTCCTTGTTCCTTCTTTCTATTCCTTGTTCACATACAACGCATGTATCACACCCGGCACCCATCCCAAGATTGTAAGTACAATGTTGAGGATAAAAGCAGTGCCAAAGCCTCTTTTCATAAGAACGGCAACCGGAGGAAGTAGAACGCTGAGAACAATTGTAAGTAATGACATATTTTCTTTGGTTTTATCTGTTAAATTCGATTTCCAATACGACTTAGTTCGAAAAAGCAAAGCACACAAATATTTTCATTTGTTATGTAGTATAACACGCATGTTTTAGTTATTGTTTCGTCAAAGATAAAGACTTAGTTGATAGATAGAGAATGCAACAGAATAGTCAGAACGAAATAAGGTAATAAGCTCGGGTTTGTAGTGGTATTGCACAGTTAGTCAAGGTTGTTGTTTTGGAATAAAATAAGGTTTTTATCAAATAGCTACAGAGTCTGAGAAATTTTGTATCTTTGAACATGCAAATCAATTGTCAGAAAAGACAGTTACAAAAGAAGAAGATTATTAACACAATAGCAGTAAACAACCACTGCAAATATGCCAAAAATAACAATAGTACGCCCATACGAATGGACTAATCAAGAGAGAAAGACCAATATCTATATTGATGGAGAGAAAGTAGGATGTGTAGGTATTGACCAAACAGTACAATTTGAAGTATCGCCAGTGAGACACAAAATAGTACTCAGACAAAAATGGTCTGGCGGAAGCAAGCCACTCGAGTTGGACTTGAGCGACAATAAGGATACAACCATAAAAATGAGAAGCTTTAAATATAACTGGTTGATATTAATAATCATTTTTCCTTTGATAAATAGTGCCTATCTAACGCTAATCAACATCGATAGTTTTATAGTAAAGTTTATGGGCAATCTTCTTGTTGCAGGATTGTTATATCTAATTATTTATATCTCATTTTTAAGAACGCGGTTTATAAAGGTGAGGGAGATTGAGGTAGTCAACTCTAAGAAAATAACTAAAGAGGAGCAAGCACGCCTAATAGGTAAAATTATGGAAGCAGATGAGAGAGACGGATTGTATGACATTTGAAATATAAAATAACAGTTCATCAATAAGCTTAATGTAAAGATGCAACAAATCGCGTTTCTACATTTTCGGCCTGCAACTAAATCTGTTATATTACAGAAACCCTTTGCCATAACACCTACAACTTGCATATATTTTCAACTTACTGCACCCAACGGAATCTGTTATATGAGCAATTAAAAGTAAGCCCTTAAGAATAAAACTACAGAATATTGCAACTCACATCTAAACACCTCAGCATTTCGGTTTTAACTGTTAACTTTTAACTGTTAACTCCCGATTCTTACTTCTTAACTCTAAACTCTAAAATCATTTTCTTATCTTTGCATACTAAAACAAAAACATAAAACTAACAACACTCTACATCATACATTATGGCAAAGGAATTGAAGGATTTAACTCCACGCAGTAAAGATTATTCGCAATGGTATTTGGACTTGGTAATTAAAGCTAACTTGGCAGAAAATTCTGCCGTGCGCGGCTGTATGGTTATCAAACCTTATGGCTATGCCATTTGGGAAAAAATGCAACGTCAATTAGACGATATGTTTAAAGAAACTGGGCACGAGAATGCCTATTTCCCGCTCTTCATTCCCAAATCTTTCCTCAGTAAGGAGGCCGACCATGTGGAAGGCTTTGCTAAAGAGTGTGCGGTTGTGACACATTATCGTTTGAAAAACGATCCGGAAGGAAATGGAATTATCGTTGATCCCGAAGCTAAACTGGAAGAAGAGTTGATTATTCGTCCTACTTCCGAAACCATTATATGGAGCACCTATCGCAACTGGATACAATCGTATCGCGACCTGCCCATTCTCATCAACCAATGGGCCAATGTGGTGCGATGGGAAATGCGCACACGCCTGTTTTTGCGTACTACCGAGTTCCTTTGGCAAGAAGGACACACGGCTCATGCTACAGAAGCAGAAGCATTAGAAGAAACACGCAAAATGTTGGATGTATATGCTGAGTTTGCCGAAACATACATGGCCATGCCCGTAATAAAAGGTGTGAAATCTGAGTCGGAACGATTTGCCGGTTCAGTGGACACATACACTATTGAGGCATTGATGCAAGATGGGAAAGCACTGCAGTCGGGTACATCACACTTTTTAGGACAAAACTTTGCCAAAGCTTTCGATGTAATGTTTTCCGATAAAGATGGTGAAAGAAAATATGTGTGGGCTACTTCGTGGGGTGTTTCTACACGACTTGTCGGCGCATTAATTATGGCACACTCCGATGACAATGGATTGGTGCTTCCTCCACTATTGGCACCCTATCAAGTAGTGATTGTTCCGATTTATCGCAATGAAGAGCAACTGAACCAGATCAACGAAAAAGTGGCAGGCATTATTAAAAAGTTGAAAGCTTTGGGCATTAGCGTGAAATACGATAATTCGGACAACCGAAAACCGGGTTGGAAGTTTTCGGAATACGAACTGAAAGGTGTGCCCGTACGTTTAGCAATGGGTGGACGCGATTTGGAAAATGGAACTATCGAAATTGCGCGTCGCGACACATTAACCAAAGAGACACTGCCACAAGAAGGCATCGAAGAGCATATCAAAAAATTGCTGGAAGAGATGCAGCAAAACATTTACAAGAAAGCATTTGATTACCGTGCATCGGCAACACGCAATGTAGATAGTTACGAAGAGTTTAAAGTGGAAATAGAAAAAGGCGGTTTTCTGATGTGTCATTGGGATGGGACCAATGAAACGGAAGAACTCATTAAGAACGAAACAAAAGCTACCATCCGCTGTATTCCTTTGGAAGGTGACAAAACTCCGGGCAAGTGCATGGTAACTGGTAAGCCGTCTAAACAACGCGTTGTGTTTGCAAGAGCTTATTGAATCTTCTTATAAAAAGCTACTAAATTAAGGTGTATATTTACATGTGGGAATGATTTATCTTCATTCTTAGATTCTAATTTTGAACTTTACTAACTCGAAGTAAAAGTGAATTTAATCGACCATATTCGTCCTTGGATTTCAGCCTTCCGCCCTCGAACACTTTTCTTAGCCGCAGCCGGCGTTATCCTGGGTAGCGGTTTAGCGATGCATATCGGGAAATTTGAAATCACTACTGCTTTGCTTACTTTGTCAACTGCATTACTCCTGCAATTATTGTCTAATCTGGCAAATGACTTAGGCGATTACCAAAAAGGGACTGACCAAACGGGATTGCGTATGGGACCTGTGCGCAGTGTACAAAGCGGCAAGATAAGCCCTTTGCAAATGAAAAAAACCATCAGCATTGTTACATTGATAACAATGTTTTCAGGACTGGTTCTATTGATAAGGTTGTTTCATACAATCGGATTTATGGTTGTCATACTGTTTCTGAGTGTGGGCGCTTTATCTCTTCTCTCTGCTCTATTTTATACTTTGGGCAAGAGACCATATGGATATAGAGGGTGGGGCGATTTTTTTGCTTTTCTCTTTTTTGGACCCATTGCCGTAATCGGCACATATTACTTGCAAGCACAAATCATTGATTTCAGATCACTATTTCCGAGTATTGGAATGGGCTTATTGAGCGCCATGATTTTGAATGTGAATAATATGCGTGATATTGAAAATGATGCACATTCGAATAAACGAACCATAGCCGTCAGGTTGGGATTGAAAAATGCCAAGGTGTACCACTCCACCCTGATGCTGGCAATGTATGCCTGTTTTTTGATTTATAGTTTTATGTATGCCGATACTCCTTGGTATAGATTTGCGTATGTGATTATCTATGCGTTACAATTTATCCTGTTGATTCAGATCTTCAAGAAAAAAGATAAAGAGTTGGACCCTTATTTGAGAAAGACAGCGATGTCGGCATTTTTGCTAAGTATTGTATTTTCGGTATGTATAAATTTGAATTAAGAATTAAGAATTAAGAATTTGTGGAGGCGCACCGTTGCAGCCGTCCGTATATTATACCCAATAACACCCTTATCTATCCTTGAAAAAAAACGACAACGACAAAAAAAAGCCGCACAGCAAAACAAATTTCCTGTGCGACCTCTCTTTGTGATTTCAAGAATTAGATAAAGTATCTCTATCGGGTTACACAACTCCCTGAGCCATCATTGCATTCGCAACTTTTATAAAGCCTGCAATGTTAGCGCCTTTCACATAGTTGGTGTAATTTCCCTCTTTTCCGTGCTCAACACATTGGTTGTGTATGTCATTCATAATTTGGTGCAACCATTTATCAACTTCTTCATTGGTCCATGAAATATGCATGGCATTTTGTGTCATTTCTAAACCTGAGCATGCAACGCCCCCTGCATTTACTGCTTTACCCGGAGCAAACAACATTTTGTTGTCCAGGAAAAAGTCAACTGCTTCAGCAGTACATCCCATATTTGAAACTTCAGCTACGAGTGTTACACCATTTTCCTTCAATTGTTTGGCATCGTCTAAATTCAATTCATTTTGTATGGCGCAAGGTAATGCTATATCTACTTTGCACTCCCAAGGTTTTTTGCCTTCAAAAAACTTAGCATTCGGAAATTCTTCGGCATAAGGTGCAACAACATCATTCCCTGAGTTGCGCAATTCGGTCATATAAGCAATCTTCTCAGGAGTATTAACTCCATCTTCATCCAGGATATAACCGTCGGGACCGGAAATAGCAATAACTTTTGCACCCAATTCAGTTGCTTTGGTAACAGCACCCCACGCTACATTTCCAAAACCGGAAACGGCAATTGTTTTGCCTTTCAAGTCGATATTGTGCGTGTCGCACATTTGATTCACAAAATAGAGCGCACCAAAACCTGTTGCTTCGGGACGCAGTTTTGAACCACCAAACGAAAGTCCTTTTCCTGTAAATGTACCAGTGTGTTCTCGAGCCAATTTTTTGTACATACCAAACATGTAGCCCACTTCGCGAGCTCCTACTCCTATATCGCCGGCAGGAACATCGGTATCGGGACCCAAGTCTCTCCAAATTTCTGTAACAAATGCGTGACAAAAACGCATTATCTCAGCATCTGAACGACCTTTGGGTGAAAAATCGGATCCTCCTTTGCCACCACCCATAGGAAGTGTTGTGAGTGCGTTTTTAAAGGTTTGTTCGAAACCTAAGAACTTTAATGTGGAAAGATTCACGGAAGGGTGAAAACGGATTCCGCCTTTGTAAGGACCAATAGCACCATTAAATTGTACCCGATACCCAATATTTACATGAACTGTTCCGTTATCATCAACCCACGGAACACGAAAAGTAAAGATTCTGTCCGGTTCAACAATTCGTTGCAAAATACCGGCTTTTTCATATTCCGGATGTTCGTTGTAAACATCTTCGATGGATAATAATACTTCTTTCACAGCCTGATGAAATTCTGGTTCTCCCGGATGCCTTGCTTCCAGTTGATTCATTACGTCTTTTACATTCATGTTATAAAGGTTTTTGTATTTATGATAAACATTTTTTGTATTTATATGTCTCAAAGGTAAGTATTAAATTGATACTTGCACAAATTATAATCGACTTAATTCTGAAAAAAAGAGCTGTTGATTGTTGTTTTATTCTTTGCTCTTAGAATTGTTACAACCAATATGTTAGATATAATCAGAGAAAGGCTCAAAATGAAAACAATCAATTCAATTATCACACTTTCATTCTCAAAAATCACACATACTACTTACAAAATGAAAGCATGTTTTATTTCGTATTTAATTTAATTGAAAACGTCATTTAATGGGAGATATATGCCGATTGAGAAACAGAATTTGATAAAAGAGGCATTTATAAATGACAAAAAGCGAATTGCTAACAACTGCAATTTGTTTAACTTTGTTGAATATTTCAAGTTAACACTATGAGAAAAAATAAACTGACAAAATTTGCCGAAATAGCAACCTATAAAAATGTTTTTGAATATACTTTTCAACAACTGCAAACAAAAACTTTTCTTTTGAAAGGAAAATGGAGAGAAGAGTATTTCAAGAACGACAATCCTATTGTGCTGGAATTGGGTTGTGGAAAAGGTGAGTATACTGTTGGTCTGGCACGCTTTTTCCCCGATAAGAATTTTATTGGGATGGACATTAAAGGTGCGCGTATGTGGACAGGGGCAACCGATGCCATCAAAAACAATTTGGTAAACGTGGCTTTTGTTAGAACTCACATTGAGCTGATTGCACATTTTTTCGACCCAAAAGAAATATCGGAAATATGGATTACTTTTCCTGATCCACAAATGAAAAAAGTAAACAAACGGCTTACCTCTTGCCGATTTATGAAGGAATATAGTAAGCTGTTGAAAGACGATGGCATCATTCATCTCAAAACGGACAGCAACTTTTTGTATATCTATACAAAAGCTATGATTGAAGAGAATGAACTGAAAGTTCTTTTTGATACCGATGATTTATATAATTCAAACATTGAAGATGATATTTTATCGATTCAAACGTTCTACGAAAAGCAGTGGATTGATAAGGGTCTAAACATCAAGTACATCAAATTTATGTCTCCCCAAAAAGAAAACTGGATTGAACCGGATATCGAAATTGAACAGGATTCCTATCGGAGTTTTGGACGGAATCAGAATTTAGAATCCATTAAAGCAGGAAAATATTGACACGTTTGTCGAAAAAGTCGTAAATTGCAATTTATTCAAAGAAAAGATATAGAAAAAAAATAAAAAAATAATCATAAATTAGAATCCATCACCTAAACGTGCTCAACGTTATAATGTTGATGGATCGATAATAAAACAGAAAACTATGGCAATATATCCCCAGTTGATTTTAGATGCGCTAAAAAATGTACGCTATCCCGGGACGGGACAAGACATTGTGGCTGCCGGAATGGTGGAAGATGATATCAAAATTGAAGGAAAGAAAGTGAGCTTTTCGCTCATTACCGAAAAACAAAATGACCCGTTTATAAAATCGGTTGTGAAAATGGCGGAGCAGGCAATTCTAACTCATGCCGATAAAGATATTGAGATAAAAGGTAATATAGCAGTAAAATCGAAGCAAGCCCCACGTCCTGCATTGACAAAACTATTGCCGGATGTGAAAAACATTATTGCGGTTGCATCGGGCAAAGGAGGCGTTGGCAAAAGCACCGTTTGCACGAACCTTGCCATTGCACTGGCGCAAAAAGGATACAAAGTGGGTTTGTTGGATGCGGATATATTTGGCCCGTCCATCCCTAAAATGCTTTCGGTGGAGGACGAAGCTCCAATGTTGGAAAAGAAAGATGGTCGCGATCTGATTGTACCTATTAGCAACTACGGAGTGAAAATGCTATCGATAGGTTTTTTTGTTAAAAAAGATGACGCTGTGGTTTGGCGTGGGGCAATGGCAAGCAATGCATTGAAACAACTGATTGGAGATGCAGATTGGGGAGAACTTGATTATTTTTTGATTGATTTTCCACCCGGAACAAGCGATATCCACTTAACGTTGGTTCAAACATTACCTATAACCGGAGCTGTTATTGTAAGCACACCTCAGGAAGTTGCTTTGGCAGATGCCAAAAAAGGAATTAGTATGTTTGCCGGTGATAAGGTAAATATTCCAATTTTGGGTTTGGTAGAAAACATGGCATGGTTTACTCCGGCAGAACTCCCCGAAAACAAATACTATATCTTTGGAAAAGAAGGGTGTAAGAAACTTGCCGAAGAGAAGGGTTATGAACTATTGGGTCAAATACCATTAGTGCAAAGCATTCGTGAAGGTGGCGACGATGGAAAACCTGTTGCATTGAACGCTGACAGCGTTACGGGAATGGCCTTTAATGAGCTGGCAGACAACATTGTGAAGGCTGTGGACAAACGTAATAGAGATTTGCCTCCAACAAATATAGTGCAGGTTACTATGAGATAGTTCAACTACAGTTAATCTTAGCAAGAAAAGGTTGAATACCGATTTATTCAAGTTTTTACAATCAATAATAAAGGAAATTATTTACTAAAGTAAACTCCTCGATTTTATCCCGCCACGGCGGAACTGCAGTCACTGAGCTTGTCGCTGTGTTGCCCTTTTCTTATCAAAAATTTAAAAAAAGCACTTCTCTTACAAACGCAAATTAAAAGAGATCTGAAAAAATATATAAAGATTTAAAGTCAACAATAGTAAATGAAACTTAACATCTAAAATTGAGATGAAAACGAAGAGTACACAAAGAGGTGTTCCTGTGTCGATGCGGCTTTATTCGCTTGACGCATTACGTGGTTTTGATATGTTTTGGATTATGGGAGCAGGTGGCGTTTTTAGCAACTTAGCCAAAATAACCGGTTCTCCTATTTGGGAAGGAATTGCCAATCAATTGACACATCCCGCTTGGAATGGTTTTCATATGTACGACTTAATCTTTCCATTATTTTTGTTTATGGCCGGAGTTTCTACACCTTTCTCTATTGACAGTCAGCGAAAAAAAGGCAAAAGCCGTGAACAACTTCTTCTGCGAGTAATTAGAAGAGGATTGATTTTGGTTTTATTAGGTGTTATTTATAACAATGGTCTCCGTTTGATGCCTATTGAAGAAATTCGCTTTCCAAGTGTGTTAGGAAGAATAGGTTTGGCCTATATGTTTGCGAACATTATTTATCTGTATGCCGGCAAAACATTCCAATATATTTGGTTTATTGGAATATTAATTGGGTACTGGTTGATATTGAAGTTCACATCTGCACCGGGATTTACGATGGGTGACTTAACTATGGAAGGCAATTTTGCTTCCTATATTGACAGAATGATTATCCCCGGCAAACTCTATTTGGGCATTCATGATCCGGAAGGATTGATTGCAACTATTCCTGCAATAGGCACCGGCTTATTGGGGATATTTACAGGCAACTTACTTAGGAGTGAGAATTTTACACCAACACGTAAAGCAATAACAATGGCTGTTGTAGGAGTTCTTCTTCTCGGATTGGCACAACTCTGGAACCTCGATTTTCCTATCAACAAAAACTTATGGAGCAGTTCTTTTGTAATGCATACAGGTGGAATTAGCTTACTCTTTATGTCTTTCTTTTATTATGTCATCGACGTTTTGGGATATAAAAAGTGGGCATTCTTTTTCAAAGTTGTTGGAATGAACTCTATCTTAATTTATATCTCCGGAGTGTTCATTAATTGGGGATACACTACAAATGCATTCTTTGCATGGTTTGGTCAATTGATTGGTGAGCCATATGACATTGTTGTATTAGGCATTTGTGCAATATTTGTGAAATGGATGTTCTTATATCTTCTTTATAAGAAGGAAGTATTTCTTCGGGTATAAAAAAATATGATTTTAGACCAAACCTAAAGGTTTGCAATGAAATAAGGTGACTGTTTGAAACGAAGCTATTTTATTCGTTAACAACTTGAGAACTCTGCGAATAGCGAGCTATTTAATGAATTTTCAAGGAAGTTAAAGGACAAAAGAGCAAGTTTAAGGCGTCAAGTTTTTTCGGCACAATCCCTAAGTAGTGTCTGCCAGAAAAACATTCTTTATTGAGCATTTGATAAGAAAGTTAGTTCGTTGCAGAAATTAAAAAAGGATCATAAGATTTAATACTTTCAGAAAATAAAAGTTGTTTTTATTGAGAATCGGAATCTTCTTCATAGAACCCGCTAAAGACATTTATTAAATATTTTATCCACAAAAACTCAATCAAAGCAGTTTCTTCAAAAACATTCTATCAAAACAGACGTTTATATTGAGAGGGCTTAACAGCTTCAAAGCTCTTTTTTGAAGCGCAATTGCGCATACAGCATTTTTAATAAAACAGATTAAAAAAATTAAACTATGGCATTAAAAGAAACTTTACAACAATTAGGGGCAGAACAAAACAATCCGTGTGTTACTATATCGTTTAATACACATCGTGCACGTCCTAAGAATGCACAAGATAAAATACTTCTGAAAAATTTACTGAAAGAGGCAAAAGATAGAGTAACAAAAGAGTATGATAAGAAGTCTGTTGAAAGTTTATTGAATAAAATATCAACAATCAAAGACGAAATAGATTGGAATGCCAACCTGGATAGCTTGCATATATTTTTGTCGAACGACACAAAAGAAGTTGTAAAATCACCCTGGGAAGCAACCACCAATAGAGTAAATGTTTCACCTCGATTTGCTATCAGACCATTGATTAAAGCATACAACAGAAGTGAACCATATCTAATAATGGTTCTATCACAAAGTGAAGTTAACCTATACGAAGCAGTAAACGACGGAATTATCCAAGAAATTAAAAACGAAGATTTTCCATTTACGGAAAATATACCTTACACTCTTTATCCTGAGAAATTGGGTGATGCGAAGTATGTGGATGATTTAGTCAGAAACTTTTTTAATCGGATTGACAAGGCATTGGTAAAGGTTCACAGCGAAACCGATTTGAATTGCGTGGTAGTTAGCACCAATACCAATTACAGCTTTTTGATGCAAGTAGCTGACAAGCCAAGCGTATATCACGGATATGTTACTGTAAATTACAATAAATCTGCACCTCATCAAGTGGTAAAACAAACGTGGAAATTCATTGAAGAGTTGCAATCGAAACGACGCACAAAAGATATAAACACTGTGAAGGATGCCGTTTCGAGAGGTAATGTTCTTACAGATTTGAACGAAATCTACAAAGCTGCTGTTGAAGGGAGAGGAGAGCTGTTAGTGGTTCATCAGGATTTTAAACAACCGGTTGTAATGACTGAGCACAATAGTTTTGACTTAGTAGACGATGTCTCAACTCCGGGTGCTATTGACGATATCACCAGTAAAATTGCATGGGAAATTATTTCGAAAAAAGGAAGAGTAATTTTTACTCAGCAAGAAGAAATCAATGATTTAGGTGAAATTGTTTTGAAAACAAGGTATTAATCAGCGAAGAACTAAGAACTAAGAATTAAAAGTGAATAGTGAATAGTTCAAAGTTCAAAGATGGAATGACAATGCGCAACGTCTAAGATACGGGAACCGTTTGTCGTTTCTTGTAAAGATTAATTAACTCATGCCCGCTTTCAATTGCGTTCTCAACAAGAAGTCAGGATGAGTTTTTGTATATTTGCATATTCTTTTCTTATGAAAGAAAACAAAAACTGACAGATTATTAAAATAGATTGATTGGTTTCAGCTTTAGGGTTGTAATGAAATAAATTAACAGTTTAAAACGAAGTTGTTTCGGCACAATTCCTTAAAAACACAATCACAAAATCATCTATTACAAATGATAGCGCTGAACCATTCACAATTAAAGATATCAGTATAAAAAATGAACCATCCTTTTTCTCTTTTTAAGTTTTGCCCCAAATGTGGATCAAATGAATTTAATGTTAACAATAAGGATTCTAAGAAATGTAACAATTGCGGATTCACTTATTATTTTAATTCCGCAGCGGCAATAGTTGCTGTGATTGAAAACTCAAAAAATGAAATTCTTGTTTCTCGCCGGGGTAAAGATCCGGCGAAAGGAACGTTTGATCTGCCGGGTGGATTTGCCGCAAGGTTCGAAACCATTGAAGAAACTGTTCACCGCGAGGTGTTGGAAGAAACACGTTTGGAGATAACTTCTGTGAAATACCTATTCTCAATTCCCAATATTTACGTATATTCGGACTTCGAAGTTCATACAATGGATATGTTTTTCGAGTGTAAAATAGATGATTTCAGCAACATAAAGGCTCAGGACGATGTGGTTGAGTTACTTTTTATACCCAAAGAAGAACTAAATCCGGATGACTTCGGTCTCACATCTATTAAAAAAGGAGTTGAAAAACTACAAAAATTGACCATATGAAAAAAATTATTTTGTTGTTAAGCGTGTTAGGCATCTTTTCATTTGCATCAGCACAAAAAACGGCTTATCATAAAATGCCCGAAAAGTTGTTTAACGAAGGGAAAGAAATGTTTTTGGAAGAAAATTATACGGGTGCTCACGATTTATTATCTGAATACCTCAACCAAGGAACCGACTCCAATTTACGAGAAGAAGCTGAATACCTGTTAGCAGCATCTGCTTATTATCGAAACAGCCCAAACAGTGGAGATGTAATGAAAGAGTATTTGGATACGTATCCTGAAACTTTGTATCACAACAACCTGAAATTTTTGATCGGATCATTTCATTTCAATGAAAAAGAGTGGGCAAAAACGCTTTTTTGGTTGGATCAAGCCAACATCGATTATTTAGGACTAACTGAACAAGAGGATTACAGTTTTCGTTCGGCCTATGCAAACTTACAAGCCGGGAACAAAGATGAAGCATCTCGCTTGTTTGGTTTGTTGGCTCAAAATAGCAAAAAATATCACGATGCCGGAAATTTCTACTACGGATATATCGAATATACCAATGGGAATTACGATGCCGCACTCAATCGTTTTCAACAATTACAAAACAATCCTGAATACGCACAAGAAGTATCATTTTACACTGCTCAATCCACCTTTTTTAAAGCCAATTTGGAAAATGCAATCCGCTTAGCGGATGCGTATGTGACACGATATCCCAATAGTGAACACACGACGGAAATGTATCGTGTTTTGGGAAACAGTTATTACCGATTGGGACAATCCTCACGCGCAATTCCTCATTATGAAAAGTATCAGCAAAGTGTGGATGAACCGCTGCGAGGCGATGCATACTTTTTGGGTCTCTCTTACTTAGACGCTAATAAATTGGCAGAAGCGGTTAAAATGTTTCAATATGCAACAGGTGAGAATGATGCTTTGAGTCAAAATGCCCATCTTTATTTGGGACAAACCTATCTGAAAATGAACGATAAACCAAAGGCGCAAATGTCTTTTGCCGCAGCTTCACGCGTAAATTTCGATCCAAAAGCGCGCGAAACGGCAATGTTCAATTACGCACTGCTGACACATCAAACCAACTTCTCGGTCTTTAGTGAATCAATAAACTTGTTCGAAAATTTCTTGCGCGAATTTCCAAATTCGCAATATGCCGATCAAGTAAATGATATCTTGGCTGAAACATTTCTTACAACCAAAGATTACAACGCAGCTCTTTTGGCAATTAACCGGATTGACAAACCCGCTCGACGCATTTTAGAAGCCAAACAGATGGTTTTGTTCCAATTGGGCACACAGCAATTTGTGAACGGTAATATTAGTCAAGCCATCGATCTTTTCGATCAAACCATCAATTTAGGAACCTACAACAAGGAGGCACGCACCAATGCGTTCTTCTGGCGCGGAGAATCAAAATATAGAATCAATAATTTCTCGAGCGCTGCGGCAGATTTTCAAACCTTCACACAAGAAGCATCTCCATCTAATGAGAATTATGCGTTGGGACTATACAATTTGGGCTACGCCCGATTTAAACAAAATCAATATGCTGCAGCACGAACCGCATTTCAGAATTATCTAAATGCACAAACCAATCGGAATGCACCTGAATATGCCGATGCGCACAACAGAATTGGAGACACCTATTATTTTAGCAGAAACTTCTCCGATGCAGAACGCTACTACGCCTCAGCCTCAACCTTAAATCCGGCAAGTGCCGATTATGCACTCTACCAACGAGCTTTTGTGATGGGCTTGCAACGCAACTATCAAGGTAAAATAAATGCTTTGGAAGAATTGATGCGAGCTTATCCTAATTCACATTATTACGATGATGCATTGTACGAAAAAAGTCGTGCACTGGTAATGCTCAACAGAGAAGGAGAAGCTGTTACCGTTCTTAACAAACTTATCGCCGAATTTCCTCAAAGTCCTCTTTCGAGACAAGGTGGTATTCAATTGGGACAGTTGCACTACAATGCCGAACGCTACCCACAAGCCATAGTAGCTTACAAGTTGGTGATACAAAACTTCCCGGGCTCGGAAGATGCCAGAGCAGCTTTGCAATCGCTTGAGACTGTTTATAAAGATATGAACGATATTGATGCATTTGTGCGATATGCTAATTCCTTACCGGGAGGAATGCGGATTACACCGTTGCGACAGGATTCGCTCACCTATTTAGCAGCAGAGAATTTGTACATGCGAGGATCGAAAAGTGATGCGCAAAACTCATTGAGCAAATACCTTCAGAGTTATCCAAACGGTGCTTACAGTAGCGATGCAAATTACTATTTAGGAGTAATAGCCAATGAGAATAACAATACCGATAAAGCGATGTCTCACTTCCGAAGCGTTGTTGACGCCAACAATGGCAAATTTCTTGAAAGTGCATTGGCCTATGTGGCGCAAACAGAGTACAACAGAAACAACTATCAGCAAGCATTGCAAGATTACGCTCGTTTGAGCAACGTTGCTCAATCTCTTGCACACAAACAAACAGCGCAACTGGGAATGGCTCGAGCCAACTCAAAATTGAATAATTATCACGAAGCAGCGCGGGCAATAGATCAATTGCTGGAAAATAAAAATCTATCGCCCGAAACACTTACCGAAGCACACTATTTGCGAGGCAAAGCGTATCAGCAGGTTCGCGAAGTAGATAAAGCTATGGCCGATTACCAAGCCATTGCAAACGATACACGGAGTGTTTATGGAGCAGAAGCACAATTTCGTTTGGCAGAGGCTTACTACAATTGGGAATCGTATGATAAAGCCGAAGCACAAGTGAAAGAGTTTATGCAAAAAACTACACCTCATCAATATTGGCTGGCACGTGCGCTCATTGTTTTATCGGATACGTACAAAGCAAAAGGCGACAATTTTCAGGCACGACAATACCTCGAGAGTTTGCAAGCAAATTACAAAGGTGATGAACCCGAAATTAAAGAAATGATTCAGGAAAGACTCAAATAATGTGAGAATTCAATCTGAAATTATAATTTGCTAATAAAAAACAGACATTTTGTATCACATTAGACACTCAAGAAAAAAACAAGAATAAAATATGAGAAAAAATATATTCACTGTAATTGTAGGATTGTTTTCAACAGTCGCTCTTTTTGCTCAAACTCCCAAAGACACGGTTTTGACACGTCAGTTGGAATTGGAACGAGAGTTTAATCCAACCTTGCAAGATGCAAATAAAATTAATAGTTTGCCTGCAATTCGTGAACCTCAGGTACCAAAAGCCAATACAGACTATGCAACCTGGTCCACCCGCGCCACTCCACCGCTTGAAATAGCACTCCCTAAACCGGGTGAAATAATGACAGATATTCCGTTTAGTTTACACAAAGGTTATTTATCCTTACGTGCCGGAAACTATGCAAACATTGATGGAGCATTGGGTTTTCGCTTTTTAGACAGCGAAACGGATAAGCTTAATTTCATGTTTTTACACAACTCAACCAATGGAGATATCGATTATAATCAAGTTTCTACTCCAAATTGGATTAAATCGAAGTATATGGATAATTTCGCCAAATTAAATTTTCGTCATATCTTCGAAACCGTAAATTTTGATTTGCATACCTCTTATTTGCATTCGCAATTTAATTACTACGGCAACAACTTTGGAAAAGCACGCATGCACGATGACAACAATCAAATATTGGGTGTTTTCAATTTAAAAGCAGCTTTGCAGAGTACGCAACCTGACTTACTGAACTATACCGGTTCGCTAAACTACCATTATTTCACAACGAAATATGGCAGAACTTTGAGTGATGAGAGTTTGAACGGTAATCAAATTGAAACCGAAGTTGATTTGAATAAATCTTTTTTGGGCGGAGACAATTTACTTGGTGTTAAAGGAAATCTCACCGGCGTTTTTTATGATAAGTTTGAGCAGAATGAAAACGAAGACGAGATTTCAAATTTTCTGATGCTTGATGTAAGCCCATATATCCACTTCGAAGGGTTTAACTGGAAAGTGCGATTAGGGACCAATATTGATTTTGTATTTGATGATGAAAATCAATTCTATATTTCCCCAAATGCATTACTCTCTGTAATGCTCACCGAAAACACATCGCTTTATCTGAATGCCAACGGAGGTGTACAAAAAAACACCTATCTCGATATGTATAAAGAGTCACGTTACCTACTTCCTAATACATTAGTAAAGCATTCATACACGCCTTATGATTTTGTTGCCGGAACAAAAATTGGTGCAATCGATGGTTTTAGAATCGATCTTTTTGGAGGATACAAAAAAACAGAAAGCGAACATTTTTTATTGTTGAATCCGGTCTATTCTCCCGATAGTACTCCATCAGAGCAGCCGAATTATCAGGAGTTTCTTTATCCTACCCTGGGAGATTTAACCCACTCGCACATTGGTGGTATAATTCACAGCAACATTTGGTCGCCTTTGGATCTGTCTGTGAAGGTGAAGAAAAATTTTTACTCCGTAAGCAAAGTCAAAGGCTTAGAGGTTGTACCAACAGAATTGAAAGCATGGAACAAACCGAGTTTTGAAGCAGATATTAGAGGAACGTACTCTGTAACTTCAGATTTAAAACTAACGTTGGGATATTATTTTGCAAACGACAGATGGACGGTTGTAAACGGTCAAAATGTGGAAATGGATAATTTAAATGATCTGAATGCAGGAGCTATTTATAACGTAAACGATATGTTTTCTATCAACGTAAAAGCCAACAACATTCTCAATCAATCGTACGATATTTGGTACGGTCATCCTGCACAAGGTGTAAGTATTTTGGGTGGGTTTACGTTTAAGTTTTAGTGGATAATCTAAATCGGACAATGCGGATGGGTGCCGCAATGTGCAATTAGTATTCCAGACATTTGCTGACGCGCTTTTGTAAAACGTTAGCAGCGAAACTAATTCTTTCTTTGCTACGGCAGATACTAAATACAAACTCGCGCCAGCGATCAGGATTCGTATAAATTCTATAGTAGGTTTAATTCGGGACTTAGCATATTATGCATTTTTTTTGTATGTGAGAGAAGTTAGAAACCTTATTTTCCTTTTCTCTGCTCTTAGTAACCGTCACATAACTAACTTAATCCAACCTTATTACCTTATTTAAGAACATTTTTATTTGCTCAATCAAAGGACTTAGAAGAATCAAGTCTCTGGAATCTGTAAAGGACTCAGAATCTCACATTTTGATAAACATACAAGCACGAAAAATGTTAAAGACACAGAGAATACTTTGAAAAAGAATGAATCGCAACAACATACAATCCGAACCTGAAAAGGAAAAGAACACCAATTTATTTGGTGTTCTCAAGCCCTATAAAGGGATGGTTTCTATGCTTGTCATAATTGCAATGACAGCAAGTGGCATCAATCTGGTTATCCCCAAAATAATTGGTTCGGCAATTGATGCTTTTTCTGCCAATAACTTCGATATCGTCAAAGTTATAACTCAATTCCTGCTTGCTGCAACGGGTATATTTATTTTTACTGCGCTTCAAGGCGTGCTACAAACTTTTACTGCGGAAAGAGTTGCACGCGATCTGCGTAACAAAATCGTTGCTAAGTTGTCTCATCAAAGCCTTTCATTTATTATCGGTTCCAATCCATCCAAGTTGCTTACAAATCTGACTTCTGATATGGATTCAGTAAAAACATTTGTTGCACAAGCTTTTGTTGCCATCATCTCTTCTTTCTTTGTCATTATTGGTGTAGCAGTTTTAATGTTAATGATCAACTTGAAATTAGCTCTCGCAGTACTTGGGATAGTTCCCATAATTGGGACTGCTTTTTATATTGTATTCTGGAAAGCGAGGAATATTTTCAGAAAAAGCCGTCAAGTAATTGATGCACTCAATAAGATTATAAACGAAAGCATCTTGGGCGCAGCCCTCATTAGGGTATTGAATTCACAACAACCCGAAAATCAGAAGTTTCTTGAAAAGAACATGGAGTCGAGAAATTTGGGACTTTCTATTGTTCGTCTTTTTTCAATACTTGTTCCCAGCATTATGTTTGTTTCAAATCTTGCCATCGTTCTGATTCTTGCGTTAGGTGGCCATTACGTGGTAA
>Ga0172381_10002428_pt1 | contig 20552 bp, 15 predicted proteins | sample Leawel6488metaG_FD_119754 | JGI IMG/M metagenome (GOLD analysis project Ga0172381, IMG submission 119754) | Leachate microbial communities from a municipal landfill in Southern Ontario, Canada - Leachate well 64-88 metaG | ecosystem: Engineered > Solid waste > Landfill > Unclassified | place...
AGAAAACGCTTTTGGCGAAAGCTGACCCGTTTTTTGACTAAATCGCCTCGTGTGTTAGAATGAGACATAATTTACCATTAATTAATCATACAATATGGAAGAAGAAAAAAAGGACAATATTGCCGCCGAGCAAAAGTCCGTTGAGAACGCAAAAGAAACCAAGGAAGAAGTCTCCGCCGCATCGGAAACGGCAGTGAGTGAAACCGAAACCGGGTCGAGCAAGAAAAAATCCAAGCCTGTCAACAAGAAATTCCTTGCCATCCTGATCATAATCGTAATTGCGGTTGTGGCATATTCCGGATACAAGAACGGCAAGTTTGACAAAATGCTGGGTATTGAGCCGAAAATGACTGTCGCTGAAGCCGAAAAATTGATCAACGAAAATATCATAAGCGAAGGATACACGGCCACCGTCACGGAACTCACGGAGGACAAAGTGCACAACCTCTGGAAACTGAAACTCAATGTAGGCGATCAGGAAGTTACGGCTTATATGACCAAAGATAGAAGTATTTTCTTGGCAAATCCGATTGTCATCGCCGAAGTTCAACAGCAAAAAGCCGCCGCAGCGGAGCAAGCCAAAACCGAACAAGCAACGGCACTGGCAAGCCTCACCAAAACCGACAAACCGACAGTGGAGCTTTTTGTAATGAGCCATTGCCCGTACGGAACGCAGGCGGAAAAAGGAATTATCCCCGCCGTCGAAGCTTTGGGCGACAAGATCGATTTCCAATTGAAATTCTGTGACTACTCAATGCACGACGAGAAAGAGTTAAAAGAAGAAATGAATCAATATTGCATAATGCAAAATCAGGGAGACAAACTCATTTCTTATCTCAAATGTTTCTTGGCCGACGGTGACGGCACAAAATGTTTGGCACAAACCGGAATTGACACCGCCAGCCTCAATTCTTGCGTCGCCGCCACTGACAGCAAATACAAGATTATGGCAAACTACGCCGACAAGACCACCTGGAGAAACGGACAATATCCGACATTCCCGATTTATCAGGCAGACGTCGACAAATATCAGGTCAGCGGCTCGCCCACTCTGGTCGTCAACGGCAAACAAGTCTCCAGCAGCCGCGACTCTGCCAGCTACTTGAAAACCATCTGCGCCGGATTCACAACCGCTCCCGCAGAATGCAACCAGAATACCCTCAGCTCCACTCCTCAATCTTCAGGATTCGGTTACGCCGAAGGATCAGATTCCACTGCCAGCTGCGGATAATAAAAAAGTTTTGCAACAAAAAAACAGCCTCGACTAAAGGGCTGTTTTTTCTTTGCAAACTTAAACAGAGTGTTTAGCAAAGTGGCATGGCGGAGTATCGGGCGGAGTAGCATGGCTTCAGCCTGCGCCGCTGTCCCACGCAAAAATAACAAACAAAATAAAGAGGACTGTCCTTACAGTATCAAAAGAATAGTCCTCTCTATTTTTCGCACTGATCAAAAACTCAATTTTGTATCCGGACCACACCAGAAATGGTGTGAAATGCTACGCAAAAACGCTCTGTCCCGCGTGGTTCACGCCATCTCTGGCGTGATCCAAAATCCATAAATTCATAATTCAAAGTATCCAACGGAATATAAAACCGGGTAGCAGGCGGAATAGCAAACGGAGTAGCACGGCTTCAGCCTGCGCCGCTGCCCCACGCGAAAAGAACAAACAAAATAGCGAGGACAGTCCTCTTACGGTATCAAAAGGACTGTCCTCGCTTTAATCTCTCACCTTTTTTGTCAGTCCTAAAAGCTTCTTCTCCTGCAATAAAACTCACATTTTGTCATCCTCGTAAGGATCCCACCTGCACTTTGAATCGCTTCTTTTAGCCAAATCAAAAAGTAAAAAATAATTTGTTTTGTCATTCCGGAATTTCGGATTCTGCATTTCGGTTTTTTGGTTCACATCAGAAATGATGTGAACCACGCAGGACAAAAATGTTCTTATATAGCATTTCACACCATTTCTGGTGTGGTCCGAATGCAAAAATGCATTTCGGATACAAAAATACAAAGCTGGATTTCTGTTGTGCAAATTCCGGGACGACAGCTTTTAGAAAATAAAGAATAGGAATTGGGAAATGCAGGTGGGTTCAGCATAAAGATCCCTTAAACTTTCTATGACTTAAGATAAGAGCTATTGTAATATTGATAAGAAGGACAAAGGGATTCTTACAAGAATGACAAAAATGATTGTTTTATAGCGGGAAATATTATTCGTTGGACTTGATAGAGCAGTTTCAAGATTTATACATCCGAGAAAAAAATATGCGAAACATTGTGTGTTATGGATTGGATTTATTCGGCAATATGCCTATCCAGTCGCCGTAAGGAAATCCTCCGACAACAGATAAATATCGACAGTGTACCTTATAGCTTTTTAAAACAAAATAAAACAGCGCGCAGAAAGTTCTTCTTCCGCGGGCTGCTATGTTAACCGATAAGCTTATTGATGTCTAATTATCTTCAATAAGCTCGAATCCTTCTGCTGCCAACATGCCAATAATTCCCTCTATTGACGAGGGGGCAGCAGCACTATTTCTTTTCTCTTCTTCTACAAGATTTAAAAAATCTTGTAGAGTAAGAGGAATATCCGCATAAGGATCTTTAACTTGATCCTCATAAACTTTTGCATATGCCTCAATAAAAGAAAAGGCAGATGCAAATTCTGAAGGAGGCATTTCCTCCTTGTAGGTCATCCCCATCATTCCAGATGCTTCCCATCCCTTTTGGATGAGAAGCTTGTCCATTTCGTGCTTGTATCCGTCCTTGCAGAACGGAGTCGGCCTGGTAAAATATAAGTCCACCAAGCCGTTTTTTATCTTTATAATGACTTTCCAAGTGGCCTCATTAGGACCACTATTTCCATACTCTGAAATTTTTTTCACAAATTTCATCTCATTTTCCTCCTTTTCTTCCTATCCATCGCAAGCCGTTTTTATTTATTTTTTGTTTATAATATTTTTCCTTGCGACGCTGGACCGTATCTTCATAAAAACTAAAGGCACAACCCAACATCGCAAAGTTTTTCTTTGCTTTATTATATTTTTGATTATTTTTTTAAAGAACATTCCACACCCTCAATTTCGAAAAACTATTTTTTTCAAAAAATAACTTTCCGGAAAAAGGTTTGGAAAGCTTGATTGAACTGGTCAAGCTTTCCGAAAACATAAATTCAGTATTTCACACGCTGATTCTTCAGCGTGCCCCCCATGGACATTCTGACGTTTCAGTCCCAGGCACTATGGGCTCCGTACCCCACACCAGAGCATGGTTAAGCCAATATTGATATGATGCCTTATTGGCTCTTTTATCCCATGGTTCCGGATGACCCAGAACTCCTACGAATAAAGTCACAAGGATATAATTCCCACGACCGCCTTTTCGCAGGATTATTACCGCGGAATCGGAGAGTTCAGCCTCTCTGTTTTTTACAAACCTTGTGAGACCTTTTCTTCCCGGTCTTTGCGCATAGGCGATTTCATCCCCGTCCGTTGTGCAGACGCAGGATGTTTCGCCTACGATCCTTTTAAATTTTATTTCCTCAGTCAGGCGTTTTTTTCCGCCTGACTCGATCTGAGGGAGAATCTTCGACAATAACCACGAAATCTTTCCGTGGATATGCGAATCCAGTAGTATATCTACCGGCTCTCCGGATTTTAGTCTCCTTGATGGAGATCTTCTTTCTCTCATGTTTCTGCTTCCCCCTTCTTGCAGAAAAAATTATACAAAGCCTCTATTTCCTTCACCGTTTTTTTATCGGAGACAATTCTTTTCCCCATATGCCAACCTTCCTCATCAAGGAAGAAATAAAGCCACATTCCATGCGGTTCAGGAGTATACCTGGCACGGAATGACTTTATGCAGTTTCCTCGATATTCTTCAAGGCCGTCCAATCCGTTGACGACCTTGGGAGATGGAAAGGTGTTGGTATCGGCAGTCGCAAATTCATATCCTGCGACTGAAAAAAATACCTTCGTTGGAAGAAAAGGAAATCCATTCAAATCTCTAAACTCTGCCAAAGATCGAATATTTTCTTCAATTTCCTTTTGTTCCTCCGAAGAAAGATTTTGTTCCTCCGAAGTAAGAAATTTAAAATATCCTTTTTTTCCCCACCCTATCTTTTTTTCTCTTTCGTGGGCTTTTATTACCTTGTCCGGGATAACCGGAGGCATCTCCAGCAGGAAAAGTTCTTGGGGGCTTGCCTCAACCTGAATTAAGTCGAGGCGTTTGAGGAATCTTTTATATTCCTCGAGAGTAACGCCAATCTTGTCGGCGTCTCTTGCGCGAAGAATATCCAGCATCTCCGCGTCATTTGCTTCCTCCACATTTATTTTTTCGCGTTCCTCAATCCATAAAAGGAACGCCTCAAGCGATTCCGGCCAGATATGCATACTTTCTCGAACCACCTCCGCTTTGTTATATGAAACTTTCCCGGAAAGAACTTCTGTTATGAAGCTTCTCCATCTGGGATCATCAACTTCCATTGTTTGGAAGGTTGATTTGTATTCCTCAAACCATTCGAGGAATTCTGCTTCATTCGCTTTAATCTCATATTCCCCGCAGGAGATATTCTCCGGCACAAACCTTTTTGTAAGCTCTATACAAAAAGGACAATCGACGCCATAGCAACAATGGCAACTGCAAGTACAAAGCCCTGCAGAAACTGTCAAAACCTCTTCAGATTGCACATATATGCCAGGCGCAATCTCTTTAGCTTCTTCCATTTCATTTCCTCCTTTATTCCTATCCGCCGCAAGCCGTTTTTATTTATTTTTTGTTTATAATATTTTTCCTTGCGACGCTGGCTCGCATCTTCATAAAAACTAAAGACACAACCCAACGTCGCAAAGTTTTTCTTTGCTTTTTATATTTTTGATTATTTTTCAAATAACAGTCCACATCCTCAATTTCGAAAAACTATTTTTTCAAAAAATAACTTTCCGGAAAAAGGTTTGGAAAGCTTGATTGAACTGGTCAAGCTTTCCGAAAATTATTCAAAACACTCTCTTAACTCGATAATACCTCCTCCCTTTGAAAGCACATATCGATTTTTTATTCTTTTGCACCTATCGAGCCGGAAAGCTCCACCCTTAGGGTAAAGGTCCGGATAATCAAAAACAGTGCATATATCCGGACAAATTGCGACATAGGGGCACAATACTTCACGGAACAATTCTCGAAGTTCCTCTATTCGTTTTTGAAACTTTCCTTGAACTGTTTCGTAAAATATCCCTTTTCGGTCCCCCCATCTGTCAACAATCGGAATCGACATTTTCCCGAAGGAGCCGTGTTGGTGCGGCTCGCATCCAAAATAATGCATACTTGGCGAAACCGCCTTTTTTTTGTTTATGATTCCTATAAAGAAATCTTTATAACAACCGGATTGGGGCAACTCCACCTGTAAGCGTTGTCCATCAATTGATGACTTGTCGTTATCCCAAACAATTTTCTGTCCCAATTGTTTCTCCGCTTCGGAGAGAATCCTCTGGACATCTGGATCGTCCATAATTGTCTCAGCGAGACTATTATGAAACTTTAATATTCCCCCCCTGTGTTTCTCAGCTTTTGCTCTTGTGTTCATAAGCTCCACCTCCGTGGAAATTAAGAGTCCATCCCGCCAAAAACGGAACGAATCTTTTCGCGCTAGTTCTTCGCGCATCCTCCGCCAGTTTCTTGTCGAAGGATTTTACTTCTGCCCGTTTGACAGAAAGCAACCTTCTCCCGTTTTTTAGAAAAACCGGAAAAAATCGCTTCCTGCCAGCTCGGCACAGCAGAGATAGATTATGAATTTGTTTTTTTCAGAGCCTTCAAGATTTATTTTGAATCTTCAAGGCTTTTCTAAACCCGCAAATATTTTTGTGAGCTTGGAAATCGTGAAGGAGATAAATAAAACATAAATCTCCCTCTTTGAACCTTTTTACCTTTTCATTTTTATTTTCACATTAGCTCCCCCGAAAGCTGCTGCCAGATGGGAAGCTATATCTTCTATATCTTCTATGTTTCCTCCTTTCTGCTCCTTATTTTTCTTACTTTCACTTTCAAGATAAGCTTTGCTTACCTTGATTGCGGAAGTAATGTCATCGGCATAATGGAGATGAGAAAACCATTTGCCGACCTCGATCTCCTCCAGCCCACTAACGAACTCGAGGAATTCTCTCTGTTTTTCATATTTGCTCTTATTCCCTTTGGTTAAAGACCGCAGGAAATAAAGAGTGTCTGTTTCGCCGACCAGATTCGAACAGGCTTTTGCCATCTCGATTCCTTTGTTGGCGATTTCATCCGGATTATCCGAAGCGCAGCACGAAGCCGCTTCCCAGACTCCTTCCGGATATTTCTCTCTCCGCGCCTGCTCTCTTTTAGCGCAGGTAGCGGAGATGCTTTCGATCCGGGATTTGATTTTTGGAACTCTTTCAAGGACAAAATCGAAATTATTGTCCCTCAGAGCCTCATAAATCTCATTCTGGATTTTTCCGGCTTCCGTTCTTTCTTCCTCGGTCGCTTCTCTGAAAGCGCCTTTACCTTCTGAAAGATCATAGACGTATTCTCCGACTGAGTGCCATTTTTCATTGGCCCTGTCATATGCCCCTTTTCTCTTTCGAGAAAGAGAATCCAGGGGCTCTGCGATCGAAATTGCAGACTGGCAGGCTTTCCTTGCCTCCCGGTATTTCATTTCTCCGAGAAGCGTTTTCGCTCTCTCCATTGTTTCGCGAGCCTGAGCGATCTCAGACTTCACAAGGGAATCATATGAGATGGAATAGATTCCTTCTTCCATCTTTTTCTCTTGAGAACTTATGAATTCCTCAAGAGAAATATATTCTTCTTGGAGAGAGCTTTTTATGCTCTCAATCTCTTTTTCCGCCCACTTGACTTTCTCGGCATAATTTTCCGAAGAAAGCCCATCCAGAACAGAAGTCATGACTTCTTTAAGCTTCTGCTCTAGAATTTCCCCAGCCGGCCTCTTGTACCAGATGTAAGAAGGGCAATACTGCCAAGGTTCTTCTTCCGGAACCGCAAACAAATTCTTGCAATCCTTGCGAAGAAGTCTTTCGAGGCCTATTAGTGTTTCCTTTCTTGCATCTTCTTCCGACTCCCGAAGCCTGATTTGAAAATCAGGATCAGAGTCGGAATAAAGAGAAAGGTAACCGAAGACTGGGTCTCCGTCTAGCTTTTGGGCGATTTCCGTCTTGCCCAATTTGGAAAGATATGGAACGACCTCTCTCGGATTCGATATCCAAGAAGTGTGCTCCATCTCCCTTCTTTTTTCTTCCCAGGCTTTTTCAATCCTGCGTTTTTCCAGTTTTTCCACCAATTCCGGAATGGAGTCGGCGGAATAGCTTCCGCAATCAATCCTGACGCTGCGCCCACCTGGAAGATAAATATTATCAACCGAGGTGCGGCGAACAAACTCTTCGGAAATTTTTACTGAGCAGATAAATTGGTTATTCCAATCCTGCTCATATCTAACTTCCAAAGTTTCTCCCTCTATCTCGACGATATCGGGATTTTCCGCCATGATTTTTTCAACCATAACGGGATCCAATGGAGGCAGAAACAAAGAATCAAGATCCTTAATTTCTGCGACAGAGCGAGCGCCCTGTATCTTGCCAATAAGCCACGTCTTCCATTCGGAGCGTGACATTATGGGAAAGATTCTTTCCCCGGCACGGATATTCAGATTCCGTGTCTGTCTTTGAATCTGGAGGTTAGTTTCAATAGCCTCCTTTAATGGATTATCCAAAAAACCAACCTCCTTTTAAATACTCATCTTTCCCGCAAGCCAGTCCGCGAAAACTTCGCTGGCTTTGGGATGTTCCGGCGTCGCGATTCTTTTCTCTCCGATCTTTTGATCTTGGAAGAAAGTTTTTTCAGTCGAGTAGCAGGAATCATAATCCGGAATATATGCCGGATCTATCCCCGCTTCAACCTTGACCAACTGTGGTGCCACCTCAGCCAGCCACTCCGGTTCCACTTCCGTGGCCATCGTGACTAAGTTGAGAGTCATCTTTCCTCTTCGAGTGGTAATTTCCAAATCGAAGGGAATTCCGACCAGCCATTCGGCGTCTTCCACAATGGAATTTTCCGAAAGCTCCCGGTCTTGGCCATCGCCATTCCTGTAATCGCCACCATTGTAGCGATACAGGTGATCGACCATCCCGGCACATATACATTTAAGTATATCCTGCCGGTTCCCATAAGACCCAAATCTGATTTTCCTTCGAAGAGAATCGGCCAGATGCCGGCGCTTTTCCTTAACCTGATAATAGGCTTTGGCGAATACGCCGTTCTTTGCCATATCTTCTTTTCTCATCCCTTCGGCAGCTTTGTAAACCGCCGATTGGGCCATCACGTCCGATTCATTTTCTCCCGGACATAATCGGCTCCAGGTGCGCTTGCCCGGCACTCCATCAATTTTTCGAGCAGTTATCTCGCCCTGCTCTAGAAGTGCGGCAATGGTAATAACATCATCAACCACCCCTCTTTTTCCGGCTTCGATAACCATCCGCCCGTATTTGACAGAGATGGGGAGCTTGGCAACTTTATGACCGATTTCAGTCACATTGCCATTTTCATCCATACAGCCCAGCGCTTTCAAAGCACGCTTAGCTTCATGGATTTCTGATTTGTCGGGCTGATGGAAAAATTCAAGGTCTTCCACATCAATCCCGACGCCTGCCAGACGAAGAACCGCCTGGTCCAAACGAACTCTTAGGATTTCCGCTCTTGGAAATTCTAAGCGGTTGCGGGCATCACAATAATCTATGTAGATGCCCGGCTTCGTCCTACCGGCTCGGCCTTTCCTCTGCTTGGCATCAGCAAGAGAAACAGGTTTCAAGTAAAGCCCTTCGACGCCGTCGACAAGCTCAACTCTTCTTTCCATTCCACTATCGACAACTGCGTCGATATCTGGAATAGTAACCGAGGTCTGTGCAACATTAGTTGCCACTACACACTTCGGTTTTCTATAACTCTTAAAACAGGCGTTCTGCTCTTCCGGGGTAAGCTCTCCATGAAGAGGCAAGATTTCCGCATCCAAATCTGTAATGGATTTGAGTTTGGAAACCAGCTCCGCTATTTCAGCCTTGCCCGGCTGAAATAGCAGAACATTGCGTCCCTCCCGAAGGAGCTTCACAATGTCTTCTTTCATATCATTCCCAGCTTTCCTTCCCTCAACAGGAAAGAGTCTGCCGGGAACATCAATTACAGGAGCACCGCCGAAATATTCGGAAAGTTTATCGGCTTCCATCGTCGCTGACATAACAACAACTCTGAAATCCGCCCCTGCCTCAATCTTGCGTTTGGCCCATGCAATCAGAACCTCCATATTGAGATTCCACTCATGGACTTCGTCCAGTACGAGGACATTGTGCTTTCCGGCACCCATGAGCTCACGAACCATTGCAAGCCCGTCGGTTACGAACAGGCACCGGGTAGCCGGTGAATCCTGTCTTTCATAAGCGGTACGGAACCCGATAATGTCGCCAAATTCCGATCCATATTCTTCGGCCACTCTCTGAGAGACAGTCCTCGCCGCCAATCGACGTGGCTGGGTCACGACAATGTCGTAACCTTCATCTAACAGATATTGCGGCACCTGCGTCGATTTACCGGCACCGGTTTCAGCCGTAACAATTACCACTGAATTATTTTCAATCAATTCCAGTATTTCCTTTCTAAATTGAAACACTGGCAAAGTTTCATTTACCATGTTTATATTCCTCCAAAATATTTTCCGATATAGGAATACAACCGCAAATCTTGCGACCATATTCCTATACCGAAAATATACAGGCGGAATAATATTTTTATATTGACTCCAATTGTCAACGAACTGAGCCTTCAATTCATAAAAAATTCAAGACTTTTCTAAACCCGCAAAATAGCTTTTGTGAGTTTGGAAAAAAAGAAAAAGGGAGAAAAAGATGAATTATTCACAACAGCACTTCCTCAATTTTCCTCCCTAATAAACCTCATGGGCAATTTCCATTTCGGTAGCAATATCTTCGATACTGCGCTTACAGAATTCTTCTGTAAACACAGATTCCTCTGATATTTTTACTTTCCCCCTCCAATAGAAGGGTTCGTTTTTGCTACCGACCCCCATGACCTCCTCCCCGATTGTGGGAAAGTCGCGACCTTTTCCGATCACGAATTCTCCCATTTTGGCGGGAGGTTCGACGCCGCACTGCATGGCGTCCTCATTATCTGTTTCAATGACAGCAAATATATTTCTGCTGCCATCATTCTCTTCCGTCGGAACAAATTGCTTTCCGACAATTTTAAAAAATTTTCTTACTGTCACTTTTGTTTCCTCCATTATCAGACAGAACTCTCCATCTGAAATATTTTCGAGAAGCCACGAAGTCTGCCGAAAGAAATCCGACACAAGACCCTGAAGAAGCCTTTTTTGCTTTGCGACGCTCAACCGCGATTCTAAATGAACTAAAACCGCAATCAAGCGCCGCAAAACAGCTGTTTTTTCATAATATATTTTCTCCCTTTTTCAATGAACATTTTTGAACCAGCCTTCAAAATTTTTTTGATTTTCAAGACTTTTCTAAATCTACAAATTTAATTTATAGACTTGGAAAAAATTTGGAGGAGCAGAAGTCTTAACAACTTTTGAAAAAATTATTAATGACTTCCACCCTCCGTGACTCCGTGAACCTTATGAACTTTTTATTCTGTTTTCTTAATCGCCGCCTTTATAACGGCGATTGCTTTTTCTTCCTCCTCTGGAGGAAGGTTTGCTTTCTGGGCGAACCCAGAAGCATTAATCCCAGCCGCCTGGAGCGTTGCCAGAATATCCATTGGATATCCTGGCTTCAGTCCGACAGAAATCTGTCGGACTTTCGCTTTTGCCGACGGAGAATAACTTTCCCCATCAACAATAACTATTGGAGCTTTCTTATAAAGCTCCATCATCAAGGTGGTCATATCGATCACCTTGCTAATTGTGTTTACCCTGATAATTTCAGGGTCAATCTTTTCCGCAGAGGAAATAATCTCCTCGTGCGTTTTAAGGATTGCCTCATACTCGGCAATCCATCCGAGAATTTTCTCGTCGGGCCTTCTCTGCGAAGCGAAATGCTTCGCCAGATAAACCCGGCGAGAATCGTCGACAATCTTTGATTTAATTGCCATATTTACCAACCCACCGAAGTGGGTCGAAAAATCCATCCTGTCACCGGCATCTGCTGCCTCACACAATTCTTTTGTGCGAGAATCAGCTTCTTTCCCAAGATAGGAAAGAAGCAGTGCGCCCGATGACTTGATGTTACAGGTTTTCTGAGATATTGGCTGAATTGCCATATCCTCGATTTTGAGGCCGTTGGTCTCAAAAACTCGAGACCACGCCTCGGCATCATGCTCGTCGCAGATGCCGACGATCTCGTGCCCTGCATCAACGATGCGGGCCACAAATGCAGAGGTCATTGCCTCGTCTCTATTGTTGACTGCCAAGTCGACAAAGAGAACTTTCCTGCCGGGCTCCCACTGCTCAACAGGAATTCTGTCGACCGTGAATGCCTGGCAAAAAATAATTTCGGCATCCTTGAGCCCGAAAGCTCTCAAGACGGCGGCACTAGTTAGAATCCCGTCAACAGAGCCAACAGCAACAATCAAATTAATTCCGTCAACATCCTTCATTCTTAGATTTTCAAACATCATATATTTCATCTCCATTTCTTTGTCAAACTAACTCAAACCTTATCTGCACAACCTGCGCAAACAAAGTCCAAGCCCCCTCCGCACCGCTATTGGATGCTTCGGTATTCCGTGCCAGAGCTTCTGTCTGACAGAAAGTACATCTCCCTCGTTTTTTCACAAACAAGAAAAAATTACTTTCTGCCAGATTTTGTCATTCCGGACTTGATCCGGAATCTGCGTGATGCAAAAATAAATCTTTACAATAAGCGCTTGGCAAAATACAAAAGGAGATAAAATTATGAATTGTCATTTTTTTAATGTGCTATTCTCACTAGCCTTCAAGATTTATTTTGAATCTTCAAGACTTTTCTAAATCTACAAACCATTTATAGACTTGGAAGAGTGGAAGTTTTTATTTAAGAGACTTCCGGAACTCTTTTTTGAACTTATATTTTTTTTATCTGTTTTTTTACCTCTTCTAAAAAAGAAGAGAACATTTTTTCTGCCTCTGATTCAAGGCAGAGCATTGCATACTGCCATGCATTTGGTGTCTCGAATTCATAATCCGGGACCATAATTGCCCATGGCGGGATGGGTAGCTGCACTATTTTTTCTTCCGTTTTGATCGTTTCTTCTTTAATTTCTAATTCCTTAAGAATTAAAGATTTTATATTTGGAAGCCCAGTGCTTCTACAGAATTCTCCTCTCTCGCTAGAGAGGTTAGGAACTCGAATCAGTTCCCCGTTTCTAAATTCCAGTGTCCAGTATAGTCTAGACACTCCATTTTTGAAATATTCTTTTCCGTAGCGATCTCCCTGAGATACTGAGACCTCAAAAAAATCGCCTTTTGTTCTAATTTTCAATCCTTCCACTTTTTTGGGGATTTTTACTTCCCCATCTTTCATTTCCGGAAGGAATTTCTTAACTCCTTCCGACAGCATTTCTGTCGCTATCATCTAGACACCTCTTTTATACTTGTAATTAAGAATCTTACCATAAATCTTTACGATCAAATTCTTAATTACAGACACAAGAGACATCCAGGAGAACAATAACTAATATTTTTCTCAAAGAACAATCTTATTTTTCACTAGCCTTCAAGATTTATTTTGAATCTTCAAGACTTCTCTAAACCCGCAAATAATTATTTGTGAGTTTGGAAAGGCGGAAGATGAAATTGAACTTTTTCATCCTCCAATTTAAACTTTATAATGATTCCAGACCTCTCTCATAATCGCCAAGTTCTTCTTTGAACTTAGTGATTGATTCTTTTGCTTCTGAAACGAACCTGTATCTTATCCTTATTCCAGCATTGCTATAGTCATCTGGACCTTCTGGATATGGTTCAGCCCAGGATGGAATGGGCAGGTCTCTTACCACCTTCTCGGGTAGCGTAATTTTTTTCTGCACAACTCCCATTTTACGAAGCAAGAGAGCTTTAATTGCTGTTTGCTTCGCATTATTTGTATGCGAAACTGAAATCACATTCTGGACCCAGGGCACTTCATAAAGATAATGCCCTATTACATAGACGGGCCAGGATATTTCCATAGATTCTCCTCTAAGGAGAACCTTTTCAATCCTTCCCTCAAATTCAATTTCGAAAGAAATATTTTTTTCTTCCTGGATAATCTTTACGCCATCAATCTCCGATGGCACTTTTTTCTGCAAATGAGAAGTATACCCATTCTCAGAAAAGTACGTTGTCAATGCGGAATCTACTTTCTCAGAAAATTCAAAACTCATTATTTTTTTCCTCCTAATATTTTTCCTTTAATTGGAAACCTAATCGCAAATCGTTCCGATCAGATTTCCAACTAAAGAAGTTCTGGAGTAGCAGACTTCAGTCCGCGCGCATTTTTGTTTTTCTATTTTAAAGGTACATTCCCTTCTACTTGGGAAATTCCCGGGATAAAAGTGGTTCAGGCTTTTATTCCCGGCCGATCTCCTAAGTAATAGTTTCTCGGTTGATGAAGCTTCTTTTGGGCGGGACTTTTCGCTTGAATTTTTCAAGCGATACGACCACGGCTTAATGGGAAGCGACGTTCTCGGAAAGAAGTTGCTTGCTGCCTTTCCTCGAACATCTTTTTCACCGGTTTTTAATTTGCAAGCTTTGAGTAAGTAAAGCTCATACACTTGAGAATAATCTCTCTCCTCTCTGTTTTCATCTCTCAAATGGACGAACCCAAACTTTGTTTTTTGATTTCTCTCTCAAGTAGAGAGGATAACGAAGGCGACTTTTTCAAAATCAGTGACAGGAAGCATTTAAAGTATTCAGCTTTTTTATAATTTTGTTCCTATGTGATTTGTTTCTCTCTCCTCCGTAATCCTTCCCACTTATCAAAAAAAGATAACAAGTGTTTTTCATTTTCCCCTTCCGGTCGAGAGTTGGCTTGAAACTTATTATCTTTTTAGATATTCGTCTTCAATAGCTCTCTCCTTCTATTGGATTCTTGTATATTTAAAGGTGCCCTTGTTTTCTCTATCTTCATCGTAACTGCGTATGATAGCATAGTTTTAACTATTTGTCAATACTCTCAAACTATTTATTTCTCTCTATCCGTTTTTAGGCTTATCTATGCCTTTTTGTGCCATTTTTCATCCCTGCATTTTATGTCATTATTTGGTGACTTGTTCCAATCGGGATTAAAAGGCTCAAATCCACTTTTTTTTCTTTTCCTCATCGTAACTGCCTATGTTAGCATAGTTTTGTTTATTTGTCAATACCCACATACTTTTTACGCCGGTTTATGTTCCAATTTTGGCTTATATATGCCCATTTATGCCATTTATATCATTGTGCCTTTCTTGTCATTTTTGCGTGACAAGCTATAATCGAAACATAAATTCTTCCAAAAACAAATTTTCAATTCCACGCTATTTGGTGTAGAATAGGATAAAGAAACATTAACTTAAAAATATGTTTGAGAGATTCTCTCCGGAACAACCTTCGCTTACCACCGAAAATTTTGAAGAAGCCCAGCGTATCTTAAAAAATATGCCGAAACGGACTCTAGAATCGACACGCGGATCCGACCCACTCTATTTCAGTCCATATGACGAAGAAAGCGAATGCATAACAGCCATATTTCATAATCGCAAAAGTGGTAATGTAAGCGAAAAGAACTTGGCGCTCTTAAGCAAGAAGGAACAAGAATGGGATGTGGAAACATCCGACGCGCAACAGCTCATAGCCTATTTTGAAAAGAACGTTTCTTCGAAAGAAAAAGAATTTTTGTGGGAAGAGGATTACAGCAGGAATCCTCGTCTTTTCTTCGAAATAAACAATCTAAACATACTGGAAGCTCTCCCGCAAGAAGAAAGAATTTTTATGCTCGCCAAGGCTAGCCGCCATATCGAGAATACCCCTGACGACTTTACTGCATATGCAGAAGCTTTTCCAGAAGATATTCAAAAGATAAAGGCGTTATTCATCAACGATTACCGGCCAAGAGAAACTCACATCACCAGAGATAGCAAGAACGAAACCTTTAGCGGAGATTATCCGGACGATACTTTTACCGCGTTCAGTTTGAAAGAAGACATTTTAGATGAGGATCTTAAAAAGAAGCTTTTTTCCCTCACCGCTGGCGAGATGAACAAAATAGATCCCGAATTAAAAGATCTGTTCCGATCATTCGACTTCTTTTTGCGTGCAGCTCAAAAGAGAGATAAAGCTCCGGAAAAACTTCCCGAAGGCTTTTCGAATGTCAGAGATTCTTTTGTCAAAGACGAAAGCGAAGTTTCTAAAAATTTTATGGAGATAATCAACAACTCGCAACCATTCAGACGAAGAGTGGAGAGGGAGGACCTCTTTGACAAAAAGTACGAGGAATTTGCCCCGATCGACAAAGCAAAGATACTGAGAGATTTCTTGGCTTATACGCAATATGCCATGGTCTACAGCGAGACTTTCAATCGTCCGGAAATTACGGAAGAGTCAGTCGAACAAGAAAACTATCTGGACGTGAAAAATCAATACGGCAACGAGGAAAATTTCAACCCGGACCGGCAGTCCATAATTTACCCGACCAAATATGAACCGATCGCGCTCAAGAAAGAAACCGAAGAAGAGAACAAAAGAGCCATTGAACAATACCTACGAATAAATCCTCGTTATAAAATATCCGGATTGATTTTGGAAGAGTTCAAAAACGTGACGGACGAGAACGAGAAGGACCAAAACACAAAGGCTATTATGGATTTTTGGAATAAAAACAGATCGCCGCTATTGTTAAAAAACGTTTGCGATGCCCTGTCCTCTCAAAACCCCAAGCTGGCAGCTTCCGAATTATTGGACTTGATAAAAAAAGAGAAAGAAGACGACAGCGTTCTTTTGGCAACCCTTTATCGGTTGGAGCTGGGCAAGATGGGAATTTCAGAAAAGGGGGTGGACTATCTGGGCACAATATTTGACTTGGGAGAAACGTACAACAAACCGGAAAAATATGACGTAGAACGCATAAGCAAAGACGGAGCCATGGGCATTTACGAGAAGGGACAAAAAGACGAAGAGAGGAAGCTTTTATTGTATTTTTATTCAACCGAGGGACTGAAAAGTGATGAAAATAAATACCTTGCGGAATTATTGGAGATTACATTAGACACTCTCCATATGAGAAAACCCGGCGACACAGAGGAAGACTCAGCAAGAAAAGAAAAATGTCTTGAGGAATTAAAAAAGAATTATTATAAGATTGCCAACGATAAGATTTTTCAGGAGACCGGAGTCAGGCTCAATAATCTCTCCTTTAGAGAGCAAGGTAACTTCGCAATGTATTTCAACGAAGCCGACGAAAACGCGAAAGGTGAGCTTAGGGATTTTGTAAAGCAATATGGAGAAGAAGGAATTATATCTTTTCTTTCTCTTGAAGCCGGAGACAATATGGGAGATAAGATCCTCGGCATCGGAGAAAAACTTGATCCTCATATCGCCAAAGCTATCTTTGAAAAATATGCGAAAATAGCCAATTTGGCCGAAAGTATCCAAGAATATATCGCAAAGATCTTTGAAGATCGCAAAGATGTCAATGAAGAAGAAATGGGTAGAATTAGCAATGACCTTCACCAAAGAAATAGCAAGATGCTTATAGACTTTTCTGAAGATATCGACAATTATGGATTGAACCGTGAAATATTGGAAAAATTAGAAAATTACGAGGGAGATCTCATGCTCACTGCCAGTATGTTCCACACATTGATAAAAGAAGAGAAGAGGGCAGATATCAAAATCGAAGACTTCAATAATCTTCATTTCCAAAAGAACACCGCTCAAGAGCTTTCAGCAAACGGTAAATTAATAAAATTTTTAGACAAAAAAGGGACCGATGAGTTAAATGAACAGGAGAAGAAAAATCTACACAAAATAAAAGAGATGATAAAAATCTATGAGAACAACTACAAAGACAAACCTGAAATTCGAGATAGCATTGTCGGCGGACTAAAAAAAATACTGGAAGAAGGAAGGAGTGATACGGAGATATACACCCTCTTGCAAAATGACAAAGTTATGGCCTTTTGCAGATTTGACGAAAATGAAACCGGTAGATTATATTTTGGATCGTTCAATGTCGACGATATCCTAAAAAGCTCAGCGATAGGTACAAGCTTTCTGCAAGCATGCCTAAAAGAACAAGAGGAGAAGCAAAAGACCATAGAAGCGGATTGCATTTTTACAAGCGCTATAGGTGAGTGTTATATCGATAAGGTGGGATTTTCCGCCAGCGAAGTTTACCCCATGAGCAAAGAGATTCTGCTTAAGATTGAAAAAGAACCGGACGAAAAAAGTACTTACAAAAAAATGACGAGAGAAGAAATTATGTCCTCCTATGAAGAAAACTTTGAAGGCAACCGCTACGAAGAAAACAGTTCTGCCATTATCCTTCGTTTTGACCATTCTTCGACAGAGATGATTGCCAAAGCCTCTGAACTGGTAAACGAAAAAAAATATCGCATTACACGATATTTCTCATCCCCTGGAAATGATAAACTTGCAGCTTATCTGGTTTTTGAAAAAACAAATTAGCTCACTATCTCCGCGTGAGACCAGACAAACTCGAATACCGACTTGTGCATCTGATAGATATTTTCATCTTGGATAATAACTCCTACCATACTGACGTCGGAAAGAGTAATATAGGAAACTTTGCCTTCATAGATTTGCATAACACAATTGAAGGGAAAAAGTTCATGATCTATGAATCTGACATCCGTAACTGCCTTATAATAATCCTTCAAGTATTTTTTGGCGAATGGCGAGTCTATAATGACCGCCATTTTCTTTATTCCCATATCGTCCCTTTTCTTAACGTAGCTCTGATTTGTTTCATCTATATATTTACAGATAGCTTCAATGTCGGCATAAGTATAAATAATATTCTTGCTCGTCAATGAATCCTCCAGTACTTTTCTTATCCCCTCCATTCCTTCAAAGTACCTCACCCCCGGCCTGCCCGACACCAGACTGAAATCCGAGATAAGAGACGAAATATTTGCTTCCAGATTTTTCTCCGCCTTTTCCAGTTTTTCTTTTTCATTTTCCAGATAACTTCTCAGATTTTCCGGATGATTGGGAGAGAATTCCGCAATAACATTTTTACCGCGCGCGCCCTTGGTCTTGATCTTGGTTTCGCTTACCAATTTTTTTGCAACAAGATCGGCCAGCGTGTTGTATGCCACCCCTCTTTTAACGGGAGTGTTTTTTATTATCTCCCCCGCTGTCGCCTTTCCGGTCTTGAGCAAAAATTCATAAACGACCGCCTCGTTGTCATTAAGTCCGGAACTCAAAAATAAATCTTCATACATAAACATATTATTATTTTTTATCTGCCTTCATTATAATTTCACATTGAGAAAATATCAAATATTTTTGACAATACCGCCGGATCAAAAAAACGGATTTACTAAACGGAGTAGCATGGCTTCAGCCTGCGCCGCTGTCCAATGCAAGTAGGACTTACGCGATTAATACTGTTTGTCATTGCGAGGAACCGATACTCCGGGCGACGTGGCAATCCCGATACCGGAGCTTGACTAATCCTATTTGTCATCTCGAAGGAGTACTCGACTGAGAGATCTGGGAAATGCACGAGACTCTGTTGATATTATTTTTTACAGTAAGATTATATTTGCATAGTATTATTCCCGGATTTCTCAATCGGAGTACCTCATTTCGAAATGACAGATATTGATTATTTCTTTTAGCAGGTATTACTTTCTAAAAAGCTGTCATCCCGGAATTTGCGCAGCAAATATCCGGGATCCCGTTACTAAGCCAGTGGAAATGAAATACAACGCTTGCTTTGTATAGCTACGGGATTCCGGATATTTCGGAGTACCGAAATTCCGGAATGACAAATAAAGAAAGCTTGACTAACCCTATTTTTTGTCATCTCGAAGGAGTACTCGACTGAGAGATCTGGAAAATGCACGAAACTTTGTTGATATTATTTTTACAATAGAATTATATTTGCATAATGTTGTTTTTATATTTCTCAATCAGGGTACCTCATTTCGAAATAACAAATATTGATTGTTTTTTTTAACAGAAGCACCTTCTTGCAATGACAAGCTAAACCCGTAAGTCCTAACAAGAAAGAGCAAACGCACATGCCGCATTTTAGGCTTGGGACAACCGCGCAGGTTGAAGCCATGCCACTCCGCCGCTTTTGCCGGAAACTATGATAAGGGACAAATATAAAAACCGCCTCTGGCGAGACGGTCCGTTAATCGCACTGTTTTTAATATCCGCATTCCATCCTTTTTTTCAGTCGCATAAATTCCTTGTCAACGTCCGCTTGGATTTCGTCCAGAAGTTCTTTATTCTCCGGCGCCAAGAGATGCTTGAACCTCTTTTGCAGCTTGAGCCATTCCGCAACCGGCACTTTCTCTTTCGGCTCATAGCTCAATTTGAATGTTCCGTGATCGATTTCATAAATCGGCCAGAAGTTGGTCTCCACCGCCATCTTTGCCATCTGAACGGTCTTGGCGGGATCAAATCCCCAACTGCGCTGGCAGGGACTGATAAGATTTATAAACGACGGCCCCTCTACCGCAATCGCTTTCTTCACTTTCTCTGTCAGATCGGCGTAATGCGAAAGAGAGGCCTGTGCCACAAAGTCTATATGATGCCCCTCAATAATTGCGGTCAAATCTTTGCGGCGCTCTTTCTTCCCCTGCGAGTTTTTCCCCACTGTCGTAGTCGTAGTGTTCGCGCCGCGCGGCGTCGCGCCGGATCTTTGGTTACCCGTATTCATATATGCGCCGTTATCATAGCAGATACTGAGAAACTGATGTCCTCGTTCCATCGCGCCCGACAGGCTCTGTAGCCCGATATCATAAAATGCGCCGTCGCCGCCTATCACCAAGAATTTCACATTAGCCGGCAAATTTTTCGCCCACTTCGGACGATCCGCCGGACTTTTTTTGAGCATCGCGTGGTAAGCCTCAATCACTCCGCTTGCCGTCGCCGGCGCATTCTCAAAAGCATTATGTATCCAGGGCGTCTTCCAAGAGGTGTAAGGATAAATCGTCGTCGCCACCTCGAGGCAACCGGTATAGTTGATAATTACCAGCGGCTCTTTGATTGCCGCCGTAACCAGCTTAATATTTATCGGCTCGCCGCAACCGGGACACATTCGATGCCCCGAAGTCAGCCGTTCATTTTCTTGCAAATTTTTCGCGATTTCTATCAGATTCATATGGTTGTTTTTATTTCTTATATTTTCATTATATCACTTCCGCGCAAAAACAAAAACCGGCGAAGTTTTGCAGAGCTTCAAGAAAAAAACGATTTGGGGAGAGAGATTCCAAAACGTTTCTCCCCCTTTGCCCTGCAAAATTTCACCGGCTTTTGTATCTATATCTAAACAACCGATATTCTCACTTGTAAAAGTTTTAGACCTTAT
>Ga0172381_10002429_pt1 | contig 20551 bp, 7 predicted proteins | sample Leawel6488metaG_FD_119754 | JGI IMG/M metagenome (GOLD analysis project Ga0172381, IMG submission 119754) | Leachate microbial communities from a municipal landfill in Southern Ontario, Canada - Leachate well 64-88 metaG | ecosystem: Engineered > Solid waste > Landfill > Unclassified | place...
CTGTTCCAGCGCATGATGGCATCGCCTCTGCGAATATATGCCACCTCTTTGTTCGGATTGAAGAGCGCAAAATGCGAGAGGATTTCCTGTGGATCGCTCTTACACGGCAGAAGATACTTTAATTGTTTCAGGCTGAGTTCCGGAACCAAACGCCGGGCAGCTTGTTCTACCGTGCGCTCCTCGTTATTCACAATAATGGTATCTATGAAGATCTCACCGTCATGCGCACGACGATGCGGAACAACCACATCGTTTTCGCTGGCTGAAGCACTACCAATGCCTCCTCCTCTTTTTTGCTCTATCCATTTTTTTACTGAAAGGAAATACGGATCACCGTCCTGTGTGCGCTCCGGATGCGGCATCAATGCAACCACATTTCCCGCTCTGTTGCAGATGCCGGCGGCTCCAAAGAGCGAACCATTTGGGCAAATAGGAGAACGACCGGAGATCTTCCCCTCACTATCGCAGTAAGAGAATGCAATCTGATCGTTCGCTTTTAATTCCTGAATGACGTCCTTGTCTTTTGTTGTGAACCGCCCTTCGCCGTGTGCAATGGGCAGGTGCATTGCGCCTTCCCAATCGGAAGTAGCGCAACGGTCACGCGCGCAACTCGGTGTGATCCACACCCACTGATTCAGAAAGCCGACGGCCTCACTCTCCACAACGTTGCGCGCAAGGCTCATTCTGAGCTCCTTGTCCAATGGGATGAGTCCGCTCTCCACAAGTACTTGAGCACCATTGCAGTTCCCTATGACCACTTTCCCCTTTGCCGCCTCGTCCGCAATGAAATTGAGAAGCGGATCCCGCGCCGCTACCATTCCGGCTCTGCCACGATCTTCGTAACTGAATCCTCCGGGAATGAAGTATCCATCAACTTCGGCAAGCTTCTCTGTGGAATCATTCCACTTGAAGAACATTGCCTCCATTCCGCAACGCTCAATGGAGCGCAGCGATTCCACTTCACAGTTGTTGCCGGGAAAGGAGAGGACAGCAATTTTCATAACGCTCCAATGATACCCTAGCCCCAGCCCCAACCCTAGCCCTAACAATAGCCCTACACCGTCATTACTTCCTCTTCCTTCTTTTTCATCGATTCTTCAATTTTCTCGTTCGCTTCTTTCACTGCTTTTTCCAGATGCTCCAGAGCGGTGTACCGAGCATCTTCATCCTTCTCCTCCTCCTTGATTTTGTCCTGCATAGCCTGGCGTTGCTGACGAACAGAGATGCGCGCTTCTTCCGCATACTGGTGCACGATCTTCTTCATCTGTGCACGGCGCTCCTCCGTCATTGGGGGGAGTACGATGCGGATGATGACGCCATCATTGGAAGGCGACGTTCCCAACTCTGCCATCTGAAGAGCACGATCAACGCTTGCCAGAATGGACCGATCCCACGGTTGCACCACAATTGTTCGCGCATCCTCCACGGTAATCCCCGCAAGAGTCTTGAGCGGTTGCCGCTGCCCATACGCTTCTACTTCCACATGTTCGACCAACGAAGCATTTGCTCGACCCGTTTGGAGCTTGGAGAATTCGCTATGGAGAAATTCCATAATCTTTTCGATTTCCTTCTTCAACGATTCCATGCGTGCATCAGCCATAAGAAAATTCAGGGAAAGGAGAAAACAAGAACTATCCTAGCGGGCTTCCATGACTGCTGACAATGCTTTAACCATGCACAAGCGTTCCGACCTTCTCCCCCTTTGCAGCCTTGAGGAGATTATCCCGCTGTGCAAAGTTGAAAACTCTAATCGGCAGTTTCTGATCCTGACAAAGGCTGAATGCTGCCTGATCCATAATATTGAGGTGCTTCTCAATTGCTTCCTGATACGTCAAAGATTCGTACAGTACAGCATCAGCGTGCTCGCTGGGATCTTTGTCATAGACACCATCGACATTCGTCGCTTTGAGGAGAATTTCACAATTAAGCTCCAGTGCACGCAGCGCAGCGGCAGAATCCGTGGTGAAGTATGGGTTCCCCGTTCCCCCTGCACAGATCACCACCCGACCTTTCTCCAGATGACGCAGAGCCCTGCGTCGCAGATAGGGTTCCGCAAGCTGTGGAACATTAATGGCGCTGCAGACGCGAGTGAACTGATTGACGGATTCCAATGCTGACTGCAGGCCGACACTGTTCATAATGGTCGCTAGCATGCCCATGGCATCGCTTGCCGTCCGCTCAATGCCGCTTTCCTGCGTATCGCGGAATCGCCAGATATTTCCCCCACCCACAACCACCACAACCTGGATCCCCTCATCGGCAACGCTCTTTATATTCTTGGCAACATCCAGCAGAACCCCTTGATTCAGACCATATCCGCCGGGCCTTGCCAGAGCTTCGCCCGAGATCTTGAGCATGATGCGTTTGTACTTCATCCATACTATTATACCAATGAGCTCATCAGAAAGCCATATTTAGTGTATAATAGCGTACACGCCCCGGCCCGCCTGCGTCCTGCTCCTACAGGACTTCGGCGAACGAGTAACTCTGCCACTTCACGTTCTTGTTCCTTTTTCCCCGTCATCCTTGCCCCGGTAGCTCAGTTGGATAGAGCGGAAGCCTTCTAAGCTTCAGGTCACAGGTTCGATCCCTGTCCGGGGTACCACGTAAAATTGCTCGCTACGCTCGCAATCACGTGGCACCGCCAAAAACAATAATATTCATAAGCAATTTTACGTGCCACGTGGCGACGAAGTCGCTTTACGTGGCTTCTTAGACGCTCCCACGTGGCACAGCCAAATTAATCGCAGGCGATTTTACGTGTCGCGTGGCGAACGAAGTGAATATTTTCTACACCAAGTTGGTGTAGCACGCCCATGTGACAATCGCAGAAGATTTTATGTAGCTTCAATAGCCAAACAAATCTGCTACAATTTTCCGCTATGTACCACGTCTACATCATCGAGAATGAGTTGAGAAACTGGTACATCGGTTATACAACCAATCTGCATCGAAGAATCTCAGAGCACAATCATCACAAAAATGTATCAACCGCCAAAGCAAAGAAATGGAGGCTTATTTACTGCGAAACCTATGTGAACAAGATGGATGCACTTGGTCGCGAGAAGTTTTTGAAGAGTGGTGCTGGTCGAAGATTTCTTAAGAAACAACTTATGCACTATCTTTCAGAATCAGAAAACAATTAGCTTTTTTAATTTCCTGGACAACTAGCACCTACTAAAACATTGTACCAAGCTCCATTCCATAATTTCTTTTCATATTTTTTCCAACAATTAATCTCCGCAAATCTCCGGCAATAAGCTGGATTTGCGTAACAGTCCTGAGGAGAAACATCACTGCAAAAAGCGGTGGGATTTCCGTCACAGTCTAAAGCATAAACACCACTCTTTCTTGACCATGACCCGGCATACCACTCACACCTTGCATTGCAAATAGACCACGGAGGCGAAGGAGGAGGAAGAGGTTGAGGAGGGGTAGGGAGAGGAGAAGAAATGGGACCACGTTTTGCCTCCTGGTAATCATCCCATGCAGCACCTTTTGTTGCCTGGTAGGTTGCCCATGCCTGATCGCGCGTTTGGTTGTACTCCTGCAGTGCTGCACTGCGATCCTGCGTGTACGTTGCTTTTAACTGTGCTTTTGTCTGGTCATATTCCTCTTTTGCAGACGCTTTTTCTGCATGGTACTTGCTGAGCTCTGTCTGTTTAATTGCTTTGTATTCCGCGTACGCCTGCTTTTTGTCTCCACCGGATTCCTTCACCGCAAGGTAGGCATCGTATGCTTCCTGCTTTGTTTCCTGATAGGCATCCCAGGCATCACTCTTCTGTTGCCGATATTCTTCCAGTGCTGCAGCGCGGGATTCCTTGTACGTATCAATCACCTGTTCCTTCTGTTCATCATAGACGGCGCGTGCTGCCTGTTTGCTTTCATCGTATGTGCTGCGCGCCTCTGCTTTGACTTCTTTGTAGCGCTCATAGGATTCAGATACAGCATCATCTGTACTGACTGCCGCGCTGGGTATGTGGAAATCTCCATCCTGCTGAATGATGACAACGGAAAGGAGCCCCACAGAAGCTGCAGCAAAAAGGGTAATGAGTTTTGTGGTGAGGAAGGAAGACTGCATGATGGGAATGTGTGTAGGTTTCGTATATATTATACTGTATTTTTGTAGAGCATGCCATATTGCTTAATATAAGCATATATTGTATAATATAATATATAACAAACCACTACCACAAAGCCGGGGAAGTGCTCAAAGAAACGGTCACAAGCTCTGTTGACCTGGTTTCACGCATGCCGCAGGAAACCCTGATGTCTGTACTAGATTTGGATCCGAGCACCAAACCCACAGAAGCCATCAAGCGCTACACCAAGAACGCCGTGAAGAACGTTCTGCTCTTCCCTTTCCGGGAAGTATGGCATCTGGGCGTCGGTTCCATCATGCTTGCGACACGTACAAGCATTGATCTGGCGCTCAATGCGCCCATTGTCCTTGTAAAATCGCACACCAACCAACGCCTAAAGGATTTGAAGGAATCTATGAATACTGCTGCGTAAATTATCGCAATGTCGGCAGAGAACCTGGATTCTCCTGCCACACATCAACAAAGTTCCATGTATCCATGGGTGCATTCTCTGCACTATAGAAGTAGCTCTGATTATCTGAGATCACCGTGCAACCAACATTTCCTCCGCTGTAACAAGAATCAGGATTGCCACTGTGATTATTCCAATAGATATTTGTTATTGTTCCGGAAACCATATTCCCCACAACGGAACCGAGTGACCACCCACCGCTATCTATACCTGCAACATCTCCCGTCGCAAAGGAATTATTAATATTCAACATATTGAAACCTACAAGTCCTCCAACGCTACTTTCACCCGTAACATCTCCTGCAGCAAACGCATTGTTGATAGTACCACCATTTGTTCCTGAAAGACCGCCGATTAGGCCACTGCTTGCAATAATCGTACACATAGAATACGAATTCGCGATAGTTCCACCGTCCCTGTTTTCGCCAACGAGCCCGCCAACCCATGTCTTTCCATTGACGATTCCTGTTGTATACGCATTGCTCACATTCCCTGTATTGTACCCCACAAGCGGACCAGTGACGTCCGTTGCTGTAATATCAACATTCTCCATGCCCACATCATGAATATTCGCTTCGCTCCCTGTAACCCCAAACATTCCAAAATACTGAATGGGTGAGTATCTATTCATATACAAATTACTGATCACGTATCCGTTTCCATCTAATGTCCCTGTAAACATGGATGTGCCACGCTCATTGCCCACTGGATCAAACCCTTTATTATCTTCACACACACTATCGACCCACGATGTTCCTCCGCACCATTCAAGACAGCTGATTTCATCAAACGAACAGCCTGGCATTTCCTCTCCAACACACCATCCCACTTTCCAATAACATCCTGTTTCTTCTGCATTGCACGTTGCCATTGTGGCGTACGTATCACAAGCATCGATGTCCCAGTTGACCGTATCGGAGCAATCAATGTCCTGCCCCAGGATATAATCAGCTGTTAAATCAGCCTGCATATTCTGCAAACCCGTACAATCACAAATCACCATAGGATCACCGCCGGGCGTACATGATTGTTCACTGCTTGTGCTGCTGCTACTGGAAACAGAGCTCTGACTGCCTCCAGCTGTACCCTCGTGCAATGCAGTGACATGGGAACGACCAGAAGAATCCTGATAGATGGTGTATCCCGTGTGCGTTTCTTCCGTTGGATCAACGGGAATGGCGGCGATGTATTCCGGAACGAGCATATCCAGATTCACGCACGTAGGATCATCGGTAACCCCCTGTTGGCAGATCTGCTTGGCATTCCCCTCTCCTATCGGAATGGTATCAATCGCCTCCCATTCATCAATGAGCCGTTGATACACCGCATTTTCCATCTGCCGGACAGTATTCTTTCGTGTTGCATCCTGCGCATCAGAAAGTTGCTTTGCAGGATTAATCGCAATGATCGTCACAGAGGAAAGAACTCCAATAGCGCCCAGAACAATGAGCAGCTCAATGAGAGTAAAACCATGTGGTGCCAACGATGGATGTGTTCTTTTGTGCGACATAGAACATCAATACACTATTAGAAATACAACAAAAGCCACATGATGAATGTTATCAAAGACATTGCAGGCACCCGCTTTGAGCGTTCCGGTGCCATCACAATCCACGAAAGGACACAGGAAGCAATGAGTAGCAAGAGCAGGATAACGGACAGTACCGGTCGGTTCTGCGGAATGGTGTACTTGAGAACCAGGAAAAGCAATGCAACAGCCGTACCAATGAGAAATGCGAACCACACATCCCTAGATCCTCTCCACCGTAATTCTGCGAGGACAGCAGCAGATCCCGTCAGAACAAAAATTGCTGCCAGATACAAAAATTCATATGGACCATCGAATGGCGGACGACCGTTCATTGTCTGTATAGCAACAATGAGGAGTGCAATTGCCGTGAGAAAAATGGTGACAATGACTTTGAGTGAAGGAATATGCGGATGCAGTATTTCAATCTTCTTCAAAGAAATCGGCTCAAGGAGTTTAAGGTGGACAGCCTGAGACCACACCAGAATGCTCAAGCCCGCCAACAGAACCAATGTGCTGATGACAAAGATTTGTACGGAAAGCGATGTAGTAAAATTTACCCATACCAGAGCAATACTATCCATATATTCTTGTGAAAAGATATTTCTAGAGTAAAGGGGTAATGCACAGAGAACAAGACGCATTTCTATAGAGGCACATGCAAAGAGCATTCGTGTCAACGATGAATACCACCATGGTGATACCTGTTAGCAATATTTCCTTTTTCTTCGTGCGAAGATACTAAACCCGGCAGCTGCACCTGCAATGATCGCCGCAAGAGCTCCCGGTCCGGTTTCTGCGGCAACAGGCGTTACAGGCATGTACTGTTGTGTCGAGAGAGGTGCGATCGTGACGATTTCCCTCATCTGTACATCCTGTGATTCCTGTGCGGGAAATGCTCCCTCTTCCGGAGAAGCACCATGCTCGAGTGATTTCTCTTCCAGAATGCCTTCCGCAGCACTAAAGAGCGCCTGCGTTGCAACATCAACGCCATCATCGGTCACCATATCAACAGAAAGCGTGTAGCGATGTTGCGGATCAAGGTCTGATTCCACAACAAGTTCCACAGTATATGGATCAATCCAGCGTACCGAGAGTACCGGAATGACCGGCGAGCCGCGCAAATCATAGCGTAAGGGATCCAGAATATGTTCCAGATCAACAGGACGTACAAAACGTATACGCAGCGTGCGTGGACTAGAGACTTCGATTGTTTCAATGACCATACGTTGTGTTGCAGCACTACTGGATTGTGCTTCTGTCTCATATCTACACAGAGAAGAGCACCCATCGCCATTTGTGGTGTTTCCGTCATCACACTGTTCTCTTGGCTCGGTCAGACCATTACCACATACCACTGAATGCTCCGGCGCTGCTGGCACCAGGTGCTCCACTCCACATGTCGCAGAACAACCATCACCATCCGTGCGATTGCCATCATCGCATTCTTCATGCCTGTCGAGTACATGGTCACCGCAGTGCGGCTGTGTGCAATTCTCCCTACAAGCATTCGCGATACTATCGGAATTGCTGCCGCCATCGTCACACTCTTCTCCGGCATCAAGCTTTCCGTCGCCACACTGCTCAGAGCCGGCAACGGTGATTTCCAGACGACACTGCGATGAACAGCCGTCACCATCGCGAACATTACCGTCATCACATTCTTCCGTAAGATCCAAACGCGCATCACCGCACCCTGCTTCCAGCAGCTTAATGCGTTGCGCAACCATATCGAGGATACTTACTTCCAGCTGACAGATATCAGAGCATCCATCACCGGATATTCCGTTGCCATCGTCACACTGTTCGCCACGTTCCAATATGCTGTTGCCACACCCTCCGGCTGACAAGCGCAATGGTGTAGAGAGTTCAATTTTGCACGCCGAATTGCAGCCGTCTCCAGAAATACTGTTGCCATCGTCACATTGTTCACCACGTTCCAATATGCTGTTGCCGCATTCCCACACCGTGACTGCCGGAGTATCCATGCCCACCACAGTGGAAGACGTGTTCTCTGTTTCACCAGGGAGCGGAGCAAAATGGCACGTGTTGGTACATCCGTCATCGTTAGTGGTATTGCCGTCATCGCAATCCTCGCCAATGACCTCTGTGACTAGACCATCACCGCAGTACAGGATTTCACACATTACCGAACATGTGCCAATACCATTGAGAAGACCAAGATCGCATTCTTCACCGGTATCCAGAGAACCGTTTCCGCAGAGATATTCCACGGAAGAACCCGACATGCTCTTGAGAATTTTTTGTACACGCTCATTCTCCTTCTTTTCCTGCTCCGTTTTTTCATTGCCTCTCTGGAACGGAGTTAACTGGCACTGTTCTGAGCAACGCATAAGCTTTTCCGAATCATTCGGATCAGGCACAACACGAAAAGGGGGCTCGCATTGTTCCACAGCTTCCCAAAGATGCCCGTCACCACACGATGCGCGACGACAGATATTCAGACATGCGTCGTCATTGCTCGTATTTCCATCATCGCACTCTTCGTTTGCTTCCATCATTCCATTGCCACAGACCTCTACCGGCGGCGGTAGCTCTTCTGATCCATGTACTACCGTGAGCTGTCCGCGAAGTTCGCCTTCCGGATAATCCGCTGTCGTTACTTCAACATATAAGCCGCCATCTTTCAGAAGTTCCCTTTCTGGTTTTTCCAGAATTCGTGACGTGCCGGAGAATCCGGAAAGATCCATGAGTACCGGGCCGTTCACCCCGGAAATACCGTTATGCACAGCAACACTTCCTTCCGCAACATCTTCCGCGAAGACGCTGTACGTCAGCGATGTATCGGAGTTGACGCGCACAATGACAAAACCCGTTTTTGGAGTTGCTACAGGAGGCACCTGTGCGTCTCCTGTTAATTCTGCAGCATAAAAACGTCCGTGACATGCGTCCAAGTCAAAGACGCGCTTGCCACAGAGAAGTTCACATACGGATGGTTCCCCCTCACACGCATATCCTTTCTGTAGGGTACAACGAACAGAACAGCCGTCTCCATCCTCAGTGTTTCCATCATCACACTGTTCCCCGTTATCCAATGTACCATCACCGCAGAATGCTTCTCTTGTACAATCCTGACTGCAACCATCACCCGATACGGTGTTGCCGTCATCGCATTCCTCACCGATAACAGACTGGAGAATATCATCGCCACACCGTGCATTCGTGCACGTTGATCGGCACGCATCCGTATCTTCTGCATTGCCGTCATCACATTCTTCCGTGCCAGCAATCACACCATCTCCACAAATCGCCGTGCACATGCTGGGTTGCTCCTGACAGGCGTATCCGATTTCTATCATGCATGTGGAAGAGCATCCGTCGCCATCTGTCGCATTGCCATCATCGCATTCCTCGCCGGCAACAATGAGTGCATCCCCACAGCCCGGAATGCAAAGACTTGGTTCTCCTTTGCATGAGAACCCCGTCTCCAGTTTACAGAACGGTGAACACCCATCGTTTTCTGCAAAATTGCCATCATCGCACTCTTCTGAACTTTCAACTTTGCTATTCCCACACAGAGTCGATGGCGCGCTGCAGCCGGTCGCAGCGAATGTCCAGTTGGTGTTTTCGCCGCTATCAATGCAATTCTCTGTACATTCGAGGGCACGGCTCCCGAAGGAATCCACTCCACGCACATCCAGTGTGGAGAGAGAGGATGTCCGCACGCGCTGCAATGTCCACTGTTCCTGCGGATCGGAAGATCGTACTTGCAGGAACGTACACTGTTCTCCTTGGAGTGTCAGTTTTCCATCAATGGATTGATTGCTACCAGATGCGACAATGAGCATTCCCTGCGCATCTTTCTGAACAAGTTTCTGCACATTGTGGAACGTGTTGTTTCCTTCAATATACTGCGCTTCGCCAACGAGCGAGAGCGTTCCCGTACCAGCCGCAAATTCCCCTCCCTGCAGAAGCCACGATCCTCCCAACACAATGAATTCCTCTTCCGGCACACGCAGAGTACCTCCGCGCACCGTGATATCGCCCGCAACAGAAAGCCCCGTTTCCGGCACAATGAACTCTGCATCCGGTACTCCATTAAGCACCAGATCGGTATAGGCAAAAGTGTGTAGTACTTCTGTTGCCGCTTCCTGCAGAATATAGGACACAGACGACCCATCCGTCAGCTCCGGTGTTGATACAACCTCCCCACCGCGGAGAAGGAGTGACCCCCCATTCATAACAAGGAATGAATTTGCGTCCACGCTATAACCGTTGAGATCCAGTATTCCTTTTTCAATGACCACTGCCTGTTCCGACAAAGGCAAGCGGAGATCTGTCAGCAGGATCACCGCTGTATCCGGATTCTTCCGTACCGTCAGATCGCCACTGAGAACCGCTTCGCCCGCAACGGACAGGTGCTGTTCGCGATTCCCTGTACACAACCACGAAACCGATCCTCCATCGCTCCCCTCTTCCACCAGTACATCACCCTGCACTTCCAGCGTTCCCTGTTCCAAACTACCACCCGCCAGTATGACATCCCCTTCAACCAGCACTCTACTGCCATCGGTGATCACCATTCGCTCTCCTGAATTCTTTGCAACACGCATGGTGTACAGAGCAATACCATTGGCATCGAGTGCTTTGGATGTGCCAAAGAATTCAATGGTGCCTTCATTGTGACGAAAGGATCCACTCAGACGACGCATATCCCCCGCAATGCGCAAGAGCGATGACGGTGCCGTGAAAGTGCCGCCACCGATTTCGAGCGTACCATTGATGGTAATATTCGCCTTCCCACCATGAAAATTACCATCACGCATGGTGAGCGGTCCGTTGATTTCCAACACCGTTTCCTGCATCTCTACACTGCCGCCATCGAGCGTCAGAACAGCATTGACTGTAAGATTACCTGCCGTACCAGTCACGACACCACCTCCGATGATGAATGCGCTATTCAACGCCACTGTTCCCCCTGCAATATCCAATGTCCCACCGGTGATTTCCACTGCACCATTGAAGAGGACATCTCCCTGCACAACGTTCAACGCGCCACCATGAATGGTAACCGGCGCTTCTGTAATGAGTGACCCCCCGTTCACCGTTATGCTTCCCCCATCCACAATCAGATGTGCATCGCTCCCGCAGTGCACAGCGCCTGCATCTATAATGAACTGGCCATTGAGAATATGGATATCCTGCGTACAAGAAACAGCAAAACGTTCGTCGTTCACTCCATTTTCTCCGTCGGAAAACGCAGAGTTCGCCACTGCCTCCGATGTCCGCATGATGACATTGGGAGCATTGAGTACCACCTGAGGAAGCGTTCCTCCGTGGGAAAGGAGAATTTCACGCTGCGATACTCCTTCTATACGCAGGAGTGTCGTTCCTCCTTGGAATGATGCCGCATGAACGAGCATTCCTTCTACGATAACCGTTCCCTCATCAATACTTCCGCTTGTCAGTGTCAGCATCCCCTCTACGATGAGCGTTCGACCATCGGGAATAATGAGGCTTGTCCCATTCTGTTTTTCCACCACAACATTATGAAATGTTTCCTCTTGCGGAACATCCAGCACATGGGATGTTCCCGCAAAGAACACTGTGCCATTCTGATGCTCAAAGGTGCCGCCCGTTTGAGTCCAGTCCGTATCAATACGCAAAACCGGTGGCGCTTTAAATGTTCCACCCTGCATCTTCATTGATCCAATAAGATCAAAGTTCAGTTCTACTGTTCCCTCGCCACCATCAAAGACGCCATCCTCCAAAACAACATCGCCTTCAAAGATTGCATTTCCTTTCTGTACAAACAGCGTTCCACTCCTTTGTCTATAAGAACCGTGAACCGTGCATGTGCTGCTTTGCAGTGCAAGCTCTCCTTCCAATAAAACATTCCCCGCATTGAGCGACTCTGTCAGATCGAGCCGACTGTTCTCTTTCAGGAAAAGCGTCATGTCGTTCTGAACGGTAATCGCTCCATCTTGCACCATGAATACCGCATCAATATCTACATGAGCAGTGCCACCAGCTGATGCCGCACGCATCAGATCGTCATTCGAAAAACTATCAGTACCTTCCTCCTGCCACAAAGTAAGATGTCCTCCAAAAATATCGATGGTGTGTTCCTCCCCTATACCAACCCGAAAGATTGTCACAGCTTTCTGCTGCGCTCCTTCCAGGAACGCTGTGACAATATCTCCGGCTGTCAGATCAAGACTTTCTACAGAGAACTCTCCTTCTTTTTGCGTTGTTGCCCTGGCAAGTACTTCTCCGCCATTCACGCTGATGGCGACAATAACATTTTTCTCCGCAGGAGTTTCTCCGGCATCCCGATACACTTGCCCCCTAATACTGACCTGCGACTGCCGATCCTCTTTTGTATCATTCTGAGACATTCCATGTGTGGAGAGTGTGTTCTCCTGTAACAGATCCTGCTCCAGATTTTCGGTGACCTGATCAGCATCAGATACTGCTTCGGCTTCTGCTGTTTCTTTCCATTCGAGCGCACGCCCATTCAGAATACGCAAAGCCGGATACCCGTCATCCCCCATCATCCACACGCGATTGAAATCCCACCCCTCAAATGTTTCTTTGTTCTGCAATTGAATACTGGTTCTTGCACGGTCTTCCCGCTCACTCTGTATACCACCAACATCCTGGTTGTAATACACAGAGAATATCGATTGTACATCATCATCCGCCAGCCCAACGATCGCACCGGCGTTGCGTTGCGTACATTGCTCACAGAGCACTTCACCACGCATCAAAGCATTTTCTAATGTGCCTTTAGTGCTCTGCGTACCCAGCAAACCGCCGACCGTGGATGCACCACGGACAGAGGTACTGGAAACAACATTGGCAACCCGGCTGCGCTTGTTGGCGCCAATAAGCCCTCCGACTTCGTAGTCGGCATTGACCGTGCCTCCCAACACTGCAACCTCCTCCACTTCTGCATCGACACTGCTCCCTGCTACCGCACCGACAACGGCAATGCCGCTGACAATGCTGTTTTGGATCTGCGATGCGAATATGCCACCTTCTCCTTTCCGTCCGTGATTTGTGCCTACCAAACCTCCTACTGTTCGCACTCCCTGCACTTGTCCATCAGCTGCATTACATCCATCAATACGCGAAGAGACGCTTGCACCAACAAGCGCACCAACATTTTCGCCGCCACCAGTGACACGTGCACCAACAAGCGAAATGTTCTTTATTGTTGCATCGAGCGCATATCCAATGAGCCCGACGGAAGATTCCTGCGGTCGATGAATTGTCAGATGAGCAATGGTGTATCCATTGCCATCCAGAACACCAGAGAACGGCTCCTGGTACGATGTCCCTATTGGAGAAAAACCGTACGCATCTTCACAGGCCACAACGGAGTTCCATGCCGTGCCACCACACCAATCCATACAATCTTTTTCATCACTGGCACAACCTTCGAACATTTCTCCGATACATTCCGAATGATCAACCCACGCACATCCTTCGGATTCCGCCTGACAGGATTTTCGATCGGTGAATTGACTGCAATCGTTGGTATTCCAATCGGCAGATTGTGCACAATCGATATCAGCGACAAGAACGTAATGCGCATCAAGATCATCACGCATCATCTGTAATTGCGTACAATCCGTAACCTGATACGGATCGCTGACTATACCTGAACCGACCAATAGTGCGGGACCCTGTGCACGAACAAAAAGAATTGTCAGAAGAGCAATCATGCAGAGCGTGCCATTGTTGATGAGTCGATTACGCACGATTCACAGAGGAGACAATGAGGAATATGCCAAAAGTGCATGCAATCGCCGCCGCGAGTGCAGCCCATCCAGAACCTGTACCAGCTCTTGTCTTCGTAAACGGCAGAATGCTCGCTGTTATGCCCGTTCCATCATGCACACGAAAACTCATTCCCTCGATGCGGCATTGCGCACTGCAACCATCGTCCGACTTGGTATTCCCATCATCACATTGTTCACCCTGTTCGAGAATGCCATTTCCACATTGGCTAAAAGATGCCGGTGCTTTGCGATTTTCCTGTTCCTGCAAAAACAGTGTGCATGTATCCGGTTTGGATTCCGTAAACGATATATCACTGATGATCTTCCCATCAACAGCCATAGCAAACGCTTCGTTGGAAAGACCGGTAAAGTACTGACCATCGGCAGTGCCAACAATGACACTCACCGTGGCAACTTTGTCGATACCGGCATTGTAGTGCCTCTTATCGGTTAGCACAGAAAGAATCTGCGGCTGTGCCTCTTCGAGATTCTCTCCAAGGACATGTGGCTCGAGTATGGCGTCACTATGAGCCATAGACGCTCTAGCCTGTCCCAATAGAGAATAGGAAATACTGAAGTGCGTTTCTTTTACTTCGGATGCACCACCTGCCGTCCGGACTTTGATCTTGAGTGTATGATCACCTTCCCGAAGATTACGAATATCGAACGCAGCCGTATAAAGTCCCTGGCACAATGCACAGTTCTGCGTACAGACAACGTTTCGCTTTGCGTTGAAAATACAGGTATCCCCCGGATCACAATCAGAATCCCGAGAGCAGGATAAGTACTGCGCATTTTTGCACACACCTCCATTATCGCAATCTTCCCCTGGTTGCAGCGTGCCATCGCCGCAGAATTCCACACGACACTGATGATTGCAGCCGTCTCCTGATTGTGGATAGACCTTGCCACCACGCAACAGACACAGTGCTGCCGCATCGCGATCCTGAATGATGGCGTTGTGGTAGCGACCCCCCCAACACAGCCCACCATCATCACACTGTTCTTCTCTATCGGACTGCAAAATCCCATCACCGCAGAAAGGAGCAATATCTATGGATTCTTGCAATCCCGGACCGCACGGCGGAACCATCACGAACCGGCAAGCACCACGGGGATCTGTTGCCGACGTGCAGAACTGCTTATCTGTTTCACCTTCAATACATAAAGGCACATCTTCATTGCCAGTATCACATTCCTCTCCAAGGAGAGGCGTGACAATACCGTCTCCGCAGAAATAATCCGGGCATTCGCCGTTCACGGAGAGCATACCGTTCTTGCAGAAGAACGGTAAATTGATGATGATCGGCGGTCGCGGAAGGATCACGCCACCCGAATTGCCAATGCCGCCAATGTGTCCGCCACCGCCAGTGCCACCGCCAGTGCGGAATAGGCAATTATTGGCACAGCGCTCCGTTCCGGGAGGTTCACATTCTTCTTGACCAACAACCACCCCGTCTCCACAAGATGTCTGGCAGGTGCTTGGCGTTCCACTGCATAGGAATCCACTCTCCGTGTCGCACGTTGCCGAACAGCCATCACCACTGCTGGTATTGCCGTCGTCACACTCTTCCGAATCATTCACAACCCCGTTACCGCATCCTTCACTACACACGCTCGGTTCGCCCGTACATGTCCAGCCCGATTCCTCCGCACAGACACTGGAACAGCCATCGCCATCGGTCAGGTTTCCATCATCGCATTCTTCACCATTTGCAGCATTGATAACACCATTGCTGCAGAGAGAAACTGTCACTTGCGGATACACACTATATGTATCCAATGCTGCATCTGCAGTAGCATCATATACACGGAAACAGTACGTTCCATCGCTGGATGTTGTGGCCTGCAATGCATATTCCACTTCCAAAACCGTATGCACAGGCAGCGGTCCTATAGATCCTGACGTATCCGCAGTATCCAAACCGTCACCTTCCACAAACGCATAACTCTCTGTATTTTCCAGCAATGCCGTGGTTGCTTCTGCATGCGTGATGAATGCGGAATCGACCATCTCCCATGATGTGTTGGTATCAATTCCGGTCCACACTGCAACATCGCTACAGGATGACACACCGGATTTGCTACCCGCTTGCAGTTTATATGCTGCGGCCGACTTCTGTGCTTTGCCAATGTTGGCAATGCCCACACGCAATCGTATCGGCTGCTCCTGTAATACAGAAGAAGAGAGTGTGTTGGAATCCTCCACAGCCAGCCAACCGCCATCGGTATTGAGCGCCGTGGTATCATCACGCCAGCGGAAGTGGAGCTGTGAACGGCTGGAACTGCCAATGGTCAATTGAGCATACTGATAACTATCAAGGACGCCGGGTTCCGCCGTATCGTACAAACGGAAACAGTACGTCGTATCAGCTGTACTGGTCGTTGCCGGAGTAATGCTGTATTCAAATTCTGTGTAATGGTATGCCTGAATCTGCCCAACACTCGTACTAACGTTGGCCGTATCCAAACCTTGGCCTGCAACGAATTTGTACGATCCGGAGCTCGAAAGCAGTGCTGTTGTTGCGTCACCATTCGTGAAGTTGACTGAACCGCTCATGGTGAAAGTGTTGCCTGTATCCACATCCGTCCAGGAGCCGATGGCACCGCACGTCGTCGCCAATTCTCCAAACTGAAGTTTATACGTCCGATTGACGGTATCCTGTGCGCCACCATCGTTGGCAACGGCAACGCGTAAGCGATATGCCGTGCCCTGTACGACATCGGCAATAGTTGTATCTTCTGCAGCAAGCCATCCGTCTGTTGTATTCAGAGCATTCGTTCCATCCGCTCTCCAACGAACAACCGCTTGCGCAATGTTCGGCACGCCAATGGTTATTTCCGGATATTGTGCGTATGCATCCAATGCTGCATCCGCAGTGGTGTCATAGAGCCGGAAGCAATACGTTGCGTCTGCCGACGATGCGGTTGTCGGTGCAATGCTGTACTCCACTTCCGTATATCCGTGCGCATCTAACGCTCCAATTGCAGCAGTGGTGTTGGTAACATCCAGTCCATTACCCGCTGCGAATGTATAACTCTCGTCATTGACGAGCACGGCGGTTGTCGCTTCGCCATCGGTAATATTGAGTGATCCCGTCATGACAAAGGCATTCCCCGTATCCACATCGGCCCAGGATCCGATGGCACCGCACGTCGTTGCCAATTCTCCAAACTGGAGTTTATACGTGCGTGCAGCAAATTCCTGAGCACCGCCCGTGTTCGCAACTTCCATACGCAGACGGTATGTAACCCCCTGAATAGCAGACGTAATGGCAGTGTCACTGTTTGCACGCCAACGACTGACATCCGTACTGTTGAGTTCATAATTGTCATTACTCCAGCGGAAGTGGAGCTGCGTCGTATCGGAGTTGCCGATGGTGAACTGCGGATACTGTGTATACGTATCGAGTGCTGCTCCAGCTGTTGTATCGTAGAGACGCAGACAATACGTCTGACCTGCCGATGCCAAGTACGATGCAAAGAGGGAGAACTCTATTTCCGTGTAGCTATCTGCACTGAGCGGTCCCAGTGAGCTCGTGGTGCTACCTGCATCTTTTGCTTTACCGGTTACAAACGTATAGCCTTCGCTATTTGTGAAGAGTGCCGGTGTGACATTCTCTCCATCGGTAATCAGATCTGATCGTGCAATGACAATGTCATCCTCTAGGTCAGATATCTCGGTCCAATCCACAATGGCGCTGCACGTTGTGGATTTTTCGCCAAATTGTAGCTGGTAGGTACGTGATGCTGATTCTTGTGCATCACCAGTATTGGCAACTGCAAAGCGGACACGGTACTTTTCGTTCTGCACTACATCGGTGATAGCGGTGTCCTCCACAGCCAACCATCCACCATCGGTGTTGAGTGCGGTGGTGTCATCACGCCAGCGGAAGTGGAGCTGGTCCGTAGTTGGGTCACCAATGGTCAGACTCGGGTACTGCGTGTAGGTGTCGAGTGCAGCATCGGCTGTTGTATCGTAGAGACGGAAGCAATACGTTGCCCCTGCATTCGTACTGGTTGCAGGTTCAATGCTGTATTCCATCTCTGTGTAATATTCTGCACCGAGCGGGCCAACTGCATCGCTCGTGTTGGATGTATCTTGTGCAGTACCTTCAGTAAAACTATATCCCTCTGCATTACTCAGAAGAGCAGACGTCGCTTCACCATGCGTAATGAGTTCGGATCCCGTCATGACAAAAGCATTGCCCGCATTCACGTCCGTCCAGGATCCGATGGCGCCACAGGTTGTGGATTTGAGACCGTATTGAATTTTGTAGGTACGTGCTGCGTTTTCTCCGCCATTGCCCGTATTGGCAACTTTCACACGAATACGATGCGTTGCGCTCTGTCGCACATCCGCAATCGCCGTGTCTTCCACAGCTAACCATCCGCCATCGGTATTGAGCGCAGTCGTATTGTCACGCCAGCGGTAACTCAGTTGCACCGTTATCGGAGTAGGAACCACTGGGCTATCTGTCGTCAATTCAGGATACGCAGAATACGCATCGAGTACCGCACCGGCCGTTGTATCATAGAGACGGAAACAGTACGCCGTGCTATTTGCAGCAGTTTCCGTTGGAGAGATGCTGTACTCGAGTTCCGTGTAGGAGCTATTACTCAACGGACCGATGGCACTGCTCGTATTACTCGTATCCAAACCCTCGCCTGCTGCGAAAGTGTAACTTTCGGAATTTGCGAGGACGGCGGTTGTTGCATCGCTGTTAGAAAAATTGGCAGAGTCTGACATTGCAAATGCATTACCATCATCTACATCCGTCCAGGAACCGATGGCTGAGCACGTTGTGGACTTTTCTCCATACTGAAGTTTGTAGGTGCGTGCAGCGGATTCTATCGCCTCACCAGTATTTGCTACTTCCATACGCAAACGATACGTGCTGGTGGTAACCGCTCCACCGATCACAGTATCTTCGGATGCAAGCCAGTCTTCATCGGCATTGAGTACCGCATCAATATCAGAGCGCCAGCGGAAATGGAGCTGGTCGGTCGTGGAATTACCAATGGTAATCTCAGGGTACTGTGTGTAAGTGTTAAGCAGAGAATACGGTGATGCATCAACCAGACGTAAACAGTACGTCTTACCCGCTTCGGCGAGTCCGGAGGAAACAATGCTGTACTCAACTTCCGTGTAGTAACTGTTGGTTAGTGGACCAATCGATCCTGTGGTATCTGCTGTATCACGTCCCTCGCCAGTTACGAAGGAATACCCCTCCGCATTGCCAAGTAAACCTGGTGTCAATGACTGTCCGTCAGGATTGATGTACGCCGATGCGCTCATCGCAAAATATTCAGAACCAGCATTGTCCGCAGGAATCCACGTGGAAAGCAGTGCACATGATACTTCCGTCTTTTCCGCTATTTCCAGTTGATACGTTCGTGCCGCACTCTCTACCGCATCCCCTGTATTGGCGATTTCGAAACGAATGCGATATGTCGTATTCATCTCTGCGTCCGCAATCGCCGTATCCTCCACTGCCAACCAACCATCACTGGTATTGAGTGCCGTGGTGTCATCACGCCAGCGGAAGTGGAGCTGCGATGTATTTGAAGCACCAATGGTCAAACTCGGATACTGCGTATAGGTATCAAGGACTGCACCTGCTGTGGTGTCGTAGAGACGGAAGCAGTACGACGTACTCGCTGATGCGCTGGTTGTCGGTGTGATGCTGTATTCTATCTCTGTGTAGGCACTTGGATTTATAGGACCAATGGATGCAGTGGTGTTTCCTGTGTCCTGACCTTTACCGGCGGTAAAGGTATAGCTTTCGGAATTTGTCAGGACGGCAGTGGTTGCATCACCGTTGGAGAAATTAGCAGAGTCCGACATCTCGAAGGCATTACTGGTATCCACGTCCGTCCAAGAACCGATAGCGGCGCACGTTGTAGACTTCTGCCCGTACTGAATCTTGTAGGTACGTGCGGCCGCTTCGGGAGTTCCACCCGTATTCGCCACCTCCATACGAATGCGATACGTATCTCCCTGCACAACATCCGCAATCGCCGTATCTTCCACAGCAAGCCAATCCTCATCCGCGTTCAGTCCTGCGTCGTCATCGCTGCGCCAACGGAAGTGAAGTTGATCGGTCTCTGGACCCGCAACGGTCATCTGAGGGTATTGCGAATAGGTATCCAGTGCCGCTCCAGCTGTTGCATCGTAGAGACGGAAGCAGTACGTCGCAGAAGGCGTAGCATGTGCCGGTTTAATGCTGTACTCGATTTCTGTGTAGGCACCAGTATCGAGTGGACCGATTGATGCAGTCTCGCCTGAAGTATCGTTCGCTCTACCATTAACAAATGCATATCCTTCCGCATTCGTCAGAAGTCCCGGCGTTACCGATTCGCCATTTGTTATGAAACTTGAATTGAATAACTCCACAAAATCTTCACCGGGAATAATAACAGGAAACCACGTCCCAATATCTGAACATATTGTGCTTTTTTCAGCATACTCAAGTCTATAAGTCCTTGCCGCAGTCTCTTGTGCATCACCGGTATTGGCAACCTCGAAGCGAATACGGTACTCCTCTGTACGTTTTGCATCCGTAATCGCCGCATCTTCCACAGCTAACCATCCACCATCCGTGTTGAGCGCCGTGGTGTCATCACGCCAGCGGAAGTGGAGCTGCGATGTATTTGAAGCACCAATGGTCAAACTCGGATACTGCGTATAGGTATCAAGGACTGCACCTGCTGTGGTGTC
>Ga0172381_10002431_pt1 | contig 20545 bp, 13 predicted proteins | sample Leawel6488metaG_FD_119754 | JGI IMG/M metagenome (GOLD analysis project Ga0172381, IMG submission 119754) | Leachate microbial communities from a municipal landfill in Southern Ontario, Canada - Leachate well 64-88 metaG | ecosystem: Engineered > Solid waste > Landfill > Unclassified | place...
GAGCCAGCAGGAGCGAATGTTTCACCAAGCATTTCGCTGGTTACAGAGTAGGGTAAATTTCCTACGAATAATTTCTTCTCCATTTTTTTCTTTTTTAAAATTTTTACCGACCTACTCCCAACCGCCTTATTGTGATCCGATTGAGAAGCACGAATGCATAGAATGCATTTGATATCGAGATTTTCGCATGATTTAATATATTTGTCAAATAATTTATGCAATATATTTTTTGACTGTAAAGGCGTTTTCAAAACCATATTAATAGTATAATATATATGTAAAGAAAATTAATTGATTAAATTATGCATAATATATATAGGAAGTTTACTGGGGCGTTTGTTTTTTTATTAGGCTTGTTATTTACTAGTCCAGCGTACGCCGTCGTATGCCAAGTTTGTACTGTTGCCGTAGTCGCTGGTTCATATTTAGCACGAGAATATGGCATAGATGACGCTATTACTGGATTATGGATTGGTGCGTTAACATTATTAACTTGTCAATGGACAATGCAATGGATTGAATTACTGCTGAAGAAAAAGAACAAAAAGATAAAAAAGGGTGCAAAAATTGTTATTAATACACTTGTTTATATTCTACTTTACGTATTGATAGTATGGCCACTTCATTCTTTGGGAATAATTGGAATTGCAAATAATGAGGTTTTTGGAATAGATAAAATACTTTTTGGCATAATCGCAGGTACTGTAGTATTCTTTAGTGCACAGTTGTGGTACGAAGAAATGAAGACTAATAATAACGGCAAAGCATTTTTCCCTTTCCAAAAGGTTGTTATGCCAGTCGGCTCATTAATTTTACTTTCGATAATCTTTTATTTTTTTACTAAGTCTTAATATAAAAAATTAATTTAGGAATACTATGGAGAACGAAAATTTAAGCAAAAAGATAAGTGAGTTTGTAGAGAAAGTTGATAATATGAAAAAGCAAGACAAAATGGATTTGTCTTCTGATCAAGATCTTAGTATCGCAATAATGAATTTAGTAAGTATTGAAGAGCATTTCTTTTTTACTGGAGCTAAGACTGAAAAAAATGAATACTACGATTTAATAAAAGAGGTAAGAGAAATTAGAAAACAATTACTTCAAAAAATTATTGTTGATTATGAGGGAGAAGTTTGGTGTATTTCTAAGCACTTACTCGCCGCATCAATGCGATTAATGGAAGTCGGAACGAAGCAGTTAGGAATGGGGAAAAAAGATGACGCTTATGAACTATTCGATAAGGCCTATTCTTTATATTCCCTATTTTGGGCTCTAAATATGAAGGTAATTAGTGTTGGAGATGTTAAAAAAATTGATGAAGGTGCTTTGAACGTACAAGATACTGAGAAGAAAGGGTTTATGGGCAAAATGAAGGATTTGGTTAAAAAGGCTGTTGATTGCTGCATTGAGTAATTTCGCAAAAAAAGACTGTTAAACATTTATCATGAATAAAATTATGAACAAAAAAATTATATTCATTGCCTTGGCATTATTAATTGTAATATTAATAATTTTTGGGGTATATTTCTGGCAAACCAAAAAGTCATCTCCAAAAATTGATAACAATATCAGAAGCGAAATAATTTTTTATTATGGCGAGGGGTGCTCTTATTGTGAAAATGTTGAAAAATATATTAAAGAAAATAAAATATCCGAAAAAATTTCCTTTGAGAGTAAAGAGGTTTTTAAAAATAAAAAAAATACCGACGATTTGGTGGATAAAGCCGAGATATGTAAAATAGATTATGCTTCAATAAGTGTTCCATTACTTTTTGATGGATCAAAATGCTACGAAGGAGATGAAAATATTATTAAATTTTTTAAAACAAAAACTGAATAAAAAAGTATTTAATTGAGATAATAAAAAACCGCTTAAATTTTTGCGGTTTTTTTGTTGGGTTTTCCTTTAATTAATACTAGGAGACGAGGGTACCGAATTGCTCCCCCCTGAAAGCCTTTGCAATATCATCAATTTTGTTGATATTAAAAACTATGATTGGTTTTGCCTGATCCCAACATAATGCAAAAGCAGTACTATCCATAATATTCAAATCTTTTTCGATAGCTTCTTTATACGCTATTTTTTTATAAATTTTAGCATCCTTGTATTTTTGAGGATCTTTATCGTAAACACCATTAACATTAGTCGCTTTTAAGATTAAATCTGCGTTAACTTCGCAGGCCCTTAAGGCAGCGGCTGAATCAGTAGTAAAAAACGGATTCCCTGTTCCTCCTGCAAATATAACAACTCTATCTTTCTGGAAGTGTCTTAGGGCTCTTTTTAGGATAAATGGTTCGGCGACTTCATTCATACTGATTGCAGTCATTGTTCTCGCTGGAGTGCCAATATTATCTAATGCCTCCTGAAGGCCTAATCCATTAATTATTGTGCCAAGCATTCCCATACTATCGGCGATTGCTTTACTAAATTTTTCTTCTCCGTTTTCTCGTCCACGAAAAATATTTCCACCTCCAACTACGATTGCGAGATCGATTTTATTTTCTTTTTTTATCTTGGCTATTTTTTTGGCAATATTCGCATAAGAAGTAATTGAAACACCCTTGCCGTTTTCTTTTCCAAATATCTCACCACTTAATTTTAGGATAACTCTTTTGTATTTTAATTTTTGATTTGATGACATTTTTTTAGATTAATCTAATATAAATGTTATTTTAACATAAAATTTCACATGAGACTATTTCTTAATCCTTGAAGAAGCTAATTGTCCACACGCAGCATTAATTGCTTGACCAAATTCGTATCTCTGAGTAACGAAGAGTCCATGAGTCTCTAGAAAATTCTTAAAACCTTTGACCGTTTCATCGTCACTTGGTTCGAAATCCCCGGTTGGATTATAAATAATAAGGTTTATCATACAAAGAGATTTTTTTCTGAATAATCTTACTAATTCTTCGGCACATTCCAAGGTGTCGTTTACTCCTTTTAACATTACATATTCATACATAACTTTACGAGAAGTTTTGTCAATATAAGCGTCTACGGCCCCAATTAATTTTTCGATTGAGTATTTACTGTTGATTGGCATTATCGCTTCTCTGAGGGCATTATTTGGAGCATGGAGAGATATCGATAAGTTAACTTGCATATCTTCATTTGCCATTTTTTCTATTCCTTCAATTATCCCTGAAGTGGAGATGGAAATTTTACGACTACCAATATTAAAACAATGACCATTGTTTATAATCCTAACTGCACTTAAAACATTATCATAATTTAAAAATGGTTCGCCCATTCCCATAAAAACAATATTCGTGATCTGTTTATCACCTTTTGATTTGAGATATCTAGCGAAAAATAATACTTGTTCTAAAATTTCGTAAACGGTTAGATCTCTAAAGAAACCCATTTTTCCGGTCGCACAAAACAAGCATCCAATTGGACAACCAACTTGTGAAGAAACGCAAACGGTAGAACGATTTCCAGTGTGAAGCATTAGCACTGTTTCAATTTGTTTTCCGTCTTGAAGTGTAATCAATGCTTTGATAGTATTTTTATCTTTCGATTCAAATATCCTTGAATTAATATCAAGAGAACAGGTGTCTTTAATTTTTTCTCGCAGTTGCAGCGAAAGATTTGTTGCCTCATCCCAATTTGTGATTAATTCACGAAAAATCGCCCGCATAACTTGCTGACGCCTGAATGGCTTTTCTTCTTTTAATAGATTATCTAAATTTTCTAAATTCATTTTGAAATGTATTTTCCGCACAAACTGAAAATTAGTAATTAGAGACTAATAATTCGTAACTAGATGACGGACAAAAGGAATAATAACGGAAATAAAAATATTTTAGGAATCTTCTTTTTTTATTTCTATTTCTAATGGCTCGTTTAATAATTTACTTTCCTCGGTTTCTCCTTTTATTTTTTCTACTATTCCTGTTAGCTTTCTTGTTCTGGTAGTTGATACTTTTTCGTATTGTTCGTTAGTCTGTCTAATTTTATTTCCTAAATTATCTACTTCAACGTTATATTTTTCAAATTCTTGTTCAAAAACTTTAATAAGTTTGATAATATCATAGATATTCTCTTGGTATTTAAAATTACGATATGATTGAAAAATCATTCTAAGAATTGCGGTAAAACTAAATGGTCCTGCTAATACAACTTTTTTACTCATTGCGTCATTCCAAACATCAGGCAGGTGATCATAAATAAAACTAAAAATCATTTCATTTGGTACAAAAAGAATAACAAAATCAACGGTATTTTCTTGTGGATTTATATAGTCACGTGAGCAAACTTCTTTGATTTTTTGTTTTATGTCTTGTGCAAATTCCTTAAGATGTTTTTCCTTTAATTCTTTATCCTCTGTTTCGTTATATTTTAGAAGGGCCTTAAAAGGAAATTTAACATCAATGTTTACCTTTGTCTTATCGGGTAAAAACACCGTAAAATCGGGACGATTGGCATTTGTTTCCTGACTCTCGTTAGCTACATAATTTTCCCCTTTAATGAAGCCGATTGTTCGAAGTAAATTCTCGGCAATCTCCTCTCCGTACCTTCCTCTCATTTGGTTATTAGAAAGAACATTTTTAAGGTTATCAGTTGAAACTTTAAGTTCGCCTGTTAAATTTTTGTGTTCTTCGAGAATCGTTTTTAATGTATTGAATTGTCCGATTCTTTCTTTTTCTGAGTCCTCAAGTTGTTTTTTTGTTTTGTCGAGTTCTATTCTCATTCAATCAATAACTTCTTTTACAGATTCTTTTGTATTTTGATTTGATTCATTGATTAATTGCTTTTTAAATTCTAGTTGCTCAACTAATCTTGATCGTTCTTCTTTCATCAATTCATCGCTTTGTTTTATACTTCCTTCAACAGCTTTTTTAATAAAAAAATAAAGAATGATTGAAAATATTATTAGGATTAATATTAGAATTAAGTATTCCATGTTTTTATGCACTCAAAATTAAAATTCAGTATGAAAAATGAAAATCAGCATAATTAGGGGCTAGTAATTCGCAACTGGCAAAAAGGAATTTAGCGTTTTTTGATAATGAAAACCTTGTCTCCGTTGGCAACAGTTCCATTGACTAAAATGGCAACCTCTTGTCCCTTAAGAGCTTTTTTGACTTTTTTATTTTCTACTTCTATTGAAGATATTTCCTGTTCGATAAATGTTTTTGCCCCCTCGATAATAATCTTATCTCCAATTTTTACTCCAATATGTTTTAAATCTAATGAAATAGCTCCTGCCTTAGGATAGCAATGCTTAATATTCCCAATCAGTTCTTTCTTGTATCTTGAAATGTTGTCTGCTTGATTATAGCTGATACCTTCTTTCCCTGGTTCGCCAAAATAAAACCCAGTTGAGAATCCCCTATTGTAAACATTGATTAATTCTTTTTTCCATTTTTTAACCTTTTCATCGCTAAACGTTTTATCAAAATATGAATCTATTGCTTCTCGATAACACCTTGCTGTTGTTTCAATATATTTTGGATCTCGTCGTCTTCCTTCGATTTTAAAAGAATCTATTCCCGATTCAATGAGTTCTGGAACAAATTCAATCATACATAAATCCTTAGCATTTAAAAAATATTTCCCTTCTGAGGCGAAACTATTTCCGTCCTCATCGGTTAAAAACCATTCCTTTCGGCATGGCTGAGCACAAGAGCCGCAATTTGATGATTTTCCAAATAGATAAGATGACAAGATACATCTACCCGAAATTGCAACACACATTGCTCCATGAACAAATGCTTCTATTTCGATATTTTTGACTTCCCTCTTTATTTTTCGAATTTGTTCTAGAGATAACTCTCTTGCAAGAACAACCCTCCCTGCACCTAGATTTTTATAGAACTTAATAGTATCGATATTGCTTACATTTGCTTGAGTAGAAATAATAAAAGGCATCTTCCATTTCCTTGCTATTTCAATAACAGCTGGATCCCAAATAATAACTGCGTCTATTCCTGAAATTTTGGCCTTTTCTACAAGCTTTTCTGCTCTTTTAATGTCGACATCATAAATTACTGAATTAATTGTCAAATATGCTTTTATTTTGTTTTTATGACACTCTTCTGCGAATGGTTTTAATTCAAAAATTTTAATGGCATCTGATCTAGCTCTTAAGTTTAAGTCCTCAACGCCAAAATAAACCGCGTCGCAGTATTTTTTACAAGCCTCAAGACTTGCCCAATCTTTAATTGGAGACATTAGTTCTGGTTTTTTGAAATTAGTTTTCATCATCTATAACTTAGCACAGATTGGACATTTTTTAAAGAAAAAACCCTGCCGTAGCAGGGATTTTTTTATTCACAAGAAATGTTTTTACTACTACAGCCATTTGCCTTTCCCGAATAGCCGGTACTATCAACGCAATAATAAGTTGGCTCAACATTAACTTTTTTCATAAGACAGAATTTAGCTTTTGAAGTAGCCACTATTAAAGCGTCTCCTTCTTGTTCGTTTATTTTCTTGACAGCTGCTATTCCATTAGCAGAGCTAATATATCCTAAATATGTACCTTTTTGAGTATTATGTGCCTGCAGTGCTAGAGACAAAGAATCAATTAAATTTTGCGTTTCTGATTTTTCTGCTGTTGGAACTACTATTGGAGCGATTGGATTATTTGTAGGATTCGTAGGATTAATCACCGGAGTGGGAGTTACGGAAGTGCTTGTTCCAATACAAGTAATTTTTTCTTTATCGCAGGTTCCATTTCCGAGGAAACTGCTTGAATCAAGGCACCAAGACGTTCCAAGTGCATTAATTAAATCCTTACTTAAGCAGTATTTTTCTTTTGTGGTAAATATTGTTACTGCGTTTCCTCCCCACGAATTAATGTTTTCTTTAATTATTTTTTCGCCGTCAATAGATGTATCAAAATTAATATAAGTACCTTTGAGTGCTTTATAGCTTTCGGCAATATCCTTTGCTTGTTGCATGGCAGATTTTATTGAATCGTCTATCTCTTGACTTATAGCTACTATTGCCGAAGACATATCTTCGAATATTTTTTCTATTTCGGTAAAATCTGCTATGTCGTCAACTTTAATGTCTGAGTTTTCTTTTTTTGATGAAACATTAATATCTATTGTACTCATTCCCCCTTCTAATGGTCCTGTAAATACTATAGAGGCGTTGTGAATTAATGAATCAAAAACTCCAACCGAAATATTTGCATTGATATTTTTGATAAGATCTTCGTATACCTTATCATACGCTACGAGAGTTTCATTTATCTCATCTTCAGATAGATTTTTCTCTTTTGCTAGGACAATAAATAGTTCTCTTGTTTTTTGTTTGTCGAATACTACTTTAAATTTAGAACAAAGAATATTATCGTTATTCTCAAATCCTTGGAATTGAAGACTTACAGCTTTTATAAGGTTTTTATTTATCTCGTTTGAATTTTTCTGAATTTCTTTTCGAGCATTAATTAGTTTGACTGAAATACTCTCTTCATCTTGACCGGATGCATAAAGCTTTATCCATCTCGAAAGTGCTATTAATTTCGCCGATGCAACATATTGATCAAGTTCTTGTGGGGCTACAAGATTATTAACCTTTCCATATATAGCATTATCAATTATTTTCCATTCGGAATCTATTCCATAACTAGCGTCATTTTCTGATTTTGAATTTGCCTTAACAATAACATCCATTTTGACGTTTTCTTTATTTTTGAAGTTGTACCTACCGCTAAGATCAAATTCCCCCTTCATTTTATTAACTTCGATGGGAATTTCAGCTAAAATTTCTTCTTTTGTCTTTTCGGATGGGGTATATTCGAATTTAATCTTCCCTGAAAATTCTCCAGATTCTAGATTTTGAGAATTTACGAAAATTCTTGCTAAAACATTATCTGAATATATATAATTGAAATAAGCAAAAGCACTTCCGCCAATAAGAACTAAAACAACAACTATTATTGAAATTAATCCAATAAGTTTACCCTTTCCTTTCGGCTGTTCCTGCTTACGAACTCCTGGTACCGAAATCCCACTTTCTGTTGGAGTTAAGGGGCTTTTGATAAGGGTTTTTTCAGGATTGCTATTTTTTACTTGCTCGGGACTTACCGAAGTATTTCCTGATTCTGAAGCAACTTCTACTAATGGATTTGGAAGTTGAGCCATAGCGGCTTCTTTCTTTTTTGTCATTACCTGTAGATAGGCCTCATCCAATACATTAATTGCCCATCCACTACTTGAGAGATCTCCCCTTGTTCCCTCCCAAGATTCTCCATGATCTAATTGATAGGTTATGTAATCGAGTAGTTCTTTAGTTATCATTTTTTTAAATATTTTATTTTAAATAATAAAAAAATATTTTTATGTTAAAAATATTTTCTTGTTTACATTATTTTATCACGTTAATTTAAAAAAGCAAAGTTATGATAAAAAAATATAATAAAAACCGCCTTTATAAAATTAGGCGGTATTAGTTTTCTTTTTTACTCAAAAAAAATAAGGAGTATTAACTAATTTTTTATATATATTGGTATATTCCTCAAGCACTTTTTTCTTGACACTATCTGGAATTGGCAGATTTGGATTTTCTACTATCCAGTCCCGAAGCGTCTGCTTGCTTAGATGTATGATTTTTCTTTCTAACTGTTCATACTCTTTTTTTTGTATAAAGCGTGATGAGTCGGGAGTTAATACTTCATCAATAAGTGCAAGTATAATTCCATTTGATTCATTTTGAATGAATCCGAATTCGAATTTGGTATCAACTAAAAGAATATTTTTTTGTTTCAACATTTTATTGGCAAAACCAAAGATGTCAAGACTAGCACCAAAAATTTCCCTAGCATAAGATTCTGGTGTGCGATGAACTTTTCCAAAGAAATCTGAATTTTCTTTCATTACCTCCTCAATGGCCAAAACAACATCTTTGAAAAGAATTGGTTTGTCTTTTTCTCCAGATGGAGCTTTGGTGGTTGGGGTTATGACTGCTTTTGACAGTCTATCCCATTCTTCTAACCCTGCTGGCAAATTAATCCCTAGATAAACTCCTTCTTTTCTGTTGTTTTCCAGATAGGATTTGTAAATACTACCCGTAAGATACCTTCTCACGATTATTTCACATGGAATTAGGATGGCTTTTTTAACTATGGAAAATCCATCACAATTTCTTAATTCTTTAAGAATATTTTCATTGGAAGAATCTGTTTCAATAATCTGGCAACAGGTAATCATATTTTTCCAATAAGCTGAGATCAGATTTAGTAATCTGCCTCTTCCTGGAATTTCTCCAACAACACGATCATTTACAGAAACTCTGTCGGTTACAACGAACATCAATAGAGGAGTAATTGATCCTACTACTTCATAAATGTTTCTAACTTTTCCCTCTCCTACCTTTCGTAGGCTATACTTTGACATTTTTCTAATCTCCTCTTTTGCACAAAAAACCAAATAATGTTAATGAGCAAAAGTAATTTAGATATAACACAGAAAATTAAATTGTCAAAACTGGCATATTAAAATTTGAAATTAACATATTAGAACATAAAACGACAAAGCATGCTACGAGGTCCGACCTCAGGTCGGACCTCGTCGTGTTGAGTAATCAGGAACTAGTAATTACTAGTAATTAGTGCATTGAATGGAGGCATCTTAAAGGAGTGGACATAGGAATGGCAAAAAATAAATAGCGATATTAGAACATAAAACGACAAAGCATGCTACGAGGTCCGACCTCAGGTCGGACCTCGTCGTGTTAATCCACTTTTACATATTAGAACATAAAATGACAAGTCGTGCGTCGAGGTCCGACCTGAGGTCGGACCTCGTCGTGTCCTCGTCGTGTTTGGACCTCGCCGGGTTGGCTTCGTTAAAAAAAGACCGACCTTTTGAGGTCGAATCTTTTATTGGCGGTATTTTAATCTTTTTATTTTTAATCTTTTTATTTTTAATCTTTTGGGGAGTCTTCTTTCTTTTTGGTGTTCATTTTTTCGGCTCCGATACTGTTCAAAACTTTTTTAAGTTCTTCCATAGCATCGTAGTCATAAATTGAAAATGCCTTTATTTTTTCGTTATACTTACTAAGAGCTTTTATTTTTTTATCTACCTCTTTTTTATCTGCCATGTCGCTTCTGCTTAAAAATATATACTCGTCTTTTTCCAGTAAGGCCTTGTTGTATTTTCCTAGCTCCTTTCTGATTGTTTTATAATCTGATATGGGAGTAGACGAATCGGCAGCGATAAAATGGAATAGAATTTTTGTTCTTTCAACGTGGCGAAGGAATTTTATACCTAATCCTTTTCCAGTTGAAGCACCTTCAATAAGTCCGGGAATATCAGCTAAAATAAGATCGTAATAAACTCCAAGACTTGGCTCTAAAGTGGTAAATGGATAATTCGCTACTTTTGGATCAGCGTTAGTTAGTTCTTTTAATAAACTTGATTTTCCAACATTGGGTAAACCAATAAAACCAATATCAGCCATCATTTTTAACTCCAACCTTAGCTCAAATTCTTCGCCTGGCAACCCTGGTTGCGATTCCATTGGAGTAGTATTTCTTGATGAGCGAAAGAAAAAATTTCCCTTTCCACCTTTTCCACCTTTGGCAATTAAAATTTTTTCGCCGACAGATGTAATTTCCATATCTTCGTTCGTGGTCAAGTTATGAATAATGGTTCCTAATGGAAATTTTATTATTATGTCTTTTCCGCTTGTTCCATCCACAAATTGTCCTTTTCCATTTTCTCCATTTTCTGCTTCGAGTACTTTTCTAAATCTGAATTGTTTTAAAGCATCTAGTTCTGAAACTCCGACAACCGAAATACTCCCACCTCGTCCGCCGGCTCCACCAGTAGGGCCGAGACTGCAAACAACCTTATTAAAGGCGACAGCTCCAGCTCCTCCATTTCCTGCTTTTATTCTTATTGTAACATCGTCAATTAACATATAGGTTTTTGGTAATTAGAAATTAGTAATTAGGGGTTATGCAGCTTGCTTCGCAAACATAATAATTAGCAGTACTAGTAATTAATTTTCATTTTTCTTAAATTTTAAATATTTTTTGCCTTTTAGTTCTTTAGGCATATATTCTTGATCTTCTTTGTATCCATATTCTGGACTATATTTATAATCCTTGCCATATCCAATATCTTTCATAAATTTGGTTGGGGCATTCCTAAGATGAAGCGGAACTGGAAGATTTCCTAATTCTCGAGCATCGTTTGATGCTTCGCCATAAGCCATATAAAGTGCATTTGATTTTTTACATTTTGCTAGATAAACAACAACTTGTGCTAAAATAACATTGCATTCCGGATAACCGATAAAGTGACATGCTTGATATCCTGCTACCGCCTGTTGTAGTGCTTGTGAGTTTGCAAGTCCAACATCTTCGCTAGAGAACCTCACTAATCTTCGTGCTATATATAATGGATCTTCGCCTGACTCTACCATTCGAGCTAGCCAATATAGGGCCGCATTCTCATCAGATCCCCTAAGAGATTTATGTAACGCTGAGATTATATTATGGTGTTCTTCTCCATTTTTATCGTACAGAATATTTATTCGTTGTAATGCCTCTTTGATTAGCTCTTTTGTTATTTTTATTTCTTTTTTAAAATCATCGGAATCAATATTAGGAGTAATTGCATATTCAAGAATATTTAATGCTGTCCTAGCGTCTCCGTTGGCAACGTTTCCGATTAATAACAATAAATCCTTTGTTATTTTTACTTTATATTCTCCATAGCCTTTTTCTTTATTCTTAATTGCCTTTTTAAGTATCTCGCAGATTTCCTCCTTGTTTAATGGGTCAAAGACAAAAACCCTAGAACGAGAAAGAAGGGCACCTCTAACCTCAAAGCTTGGATTTTCTGTTGTAGCTCCTATTAAAATAATTAAACCATTTTCTAAGTGTGGCAATAACGCATCTTGCTGGATTTTATTCCAACGATGAATTTCGTCAATAAATAAAATAGTTTTTTTATTTACTGTTTGATTACTTTTTGCTCTATCTATTATGAGCCTTAAGTCTTTTAGTCCAATCGAAACTGCACTTGTTTTTACAAAATCTGACTTTGTTTGTCTGGCGATTATTCTTGCAAGGGTTGTTTTTCCAGTTCCTGGCGGTCCCCAAAAAATCATTGATGGAAGGTTGTCCGATTCATTGGCTCGACGAAGTAATTTTCCTTCTCCGATTATTGCTGTTTGCCCTAAAAAATCATCAAAAGTTTCTGGTCTTAATCTATCAGATAAAGGCTTATTTTTATTGTTATCAAATAATGTCATACCCTTTACAACATTATTGTTTATTTTTTAATAAAAAGCAAGTTTTTAATGTGAATTAAGCTCGTCTTTAACTGCGGCATAAATTGGACTTTTAGCTTGTTTTTGTATAGTATTTAAGTAATAAATAAAATAATAAATATTGATTGCTTATCCCAATTATGGGCTTGCAGTGTGATTAATAATAAAGATTGCTTCGTTGTCCGCTTTGCGGACGCCTCGCAATGACAGTTGATTTTAAAAAATCAATTGCAGTGACAATAGAAATATGGAAAATCAAGATAAAAATACTCTTTCTGAAGATTTTTTCCCCAAGAGTTACGACTTTAAAATAAATGAAGAAAAGTGGAGATGTGATTGGAGTGAAAAAAAACTTTATGAGTTCAATTATAATGATAAAAAGCCGACTTTTGTCGTTGATACTCCACCTCCTTATGTGTCGGCAGATCATCTTCATGCTGGACATATAATGTCCTACACTCAGGCTGAATTTATTGTGAGATACAAGCGAATGCGAGGATATAATGTGTTTTATCCAATGGGTTTTGATGATAATGGGTTGCCTACTGAAAGATTTGTAGAAAAAAAATACAAAATAGATAAGTCAAAAATCACTAAGTCTGAATTTATTGAGCTTTGCTTAAAGGAAACCGAAAAGGGAATCGAAACTTATCGAAATCTTTGGAATAGTCTTGGTATTTCTGTTGATTGGTCTAAAACTTATAGCACTATTGCCCCGCTTCCTACTAAAATATCTCAATGGTCCATACTGGATCTATATAAAAAAGGGTTGCTCTATAAAAAAGAATTGCCGATTTTATGGTGTCCATTCTGTGGAACCGCCCTATCCCCATCTGATCTTGAAACAAAAGAAAGGGATTCTAAAATGAATTATATAAAATTTAACCTTTCCAATGGCGAAGTTGGAATTATTGCCACGACCAGACCGGAAATGTTGCCTGCCTGCGTTGCTGTATATTTTAATCCTACCGATGAAAGATATCAAAGCTTGATTAATGGTGAAGCGACAGTACCCTTGTTTGATTTTAATGTACCAATTAAAACTAGCGAAGCTGTCGATAAAGAAAAAGGTACAGGACTAATGATGGTTTGTACTTGGGGAGATCAAGAAGACCTTGAAAAATGGAGGCTAGATAATTTGCCAACTAAAAACTTGATTACCGAAGACGGGAAAATTACTGAGCTTGGTGGAAAATATCAAGGAATGAATATTGAAGACGCAAGAAAGGCGATAATAACTGATTTAGCGGATATGGGAATACTTGAAAAGCAAGAAAGTATTATCCAGTCCGTGAATATTCATGAGAGATGCGACACTCCTGTTGAATTTGTTTTGAGTAAGCAATGGTTTATAAAAATTACCGATAATAAAGAAAAATGGCTGGAGATGGGAAAGAAAATAAACTGGTTCCCTGCTCACATGTATAATAATTATGAAATATGGGTTGATTCCCTAAAATGGGATTGGTGTATTTCTAGACAAAGATATTATGGAGTTCCATTTCCTTTTTGGATTTGCCAAGATTGCGGTGAGGTAATATTGCCAGATGAAAAAGATTTGCCAGTTAATCCTTTTGAGCAAGAATCCCCTGTTTCTATTTGCCCTAAGTGTGCGAGCAAAAACATTGAACCCGAAAAAGATGTTATGGATACTTGGGCAACATCTTCTTGTACTCCGTTTTTACTCCGTGAAATTGTTGGTAGACCAGAATTATTTCCTGTTGACGTACGCCCAAATGCTCACGAGATCATCAGGACTTGGGATTTTTATTCGGTAGTTAAAAGCACTTTGCATTTTGATTCTATTCCTTTTAAAAATCTTATGATTTCTGGCCATGGACTGGACGAGCAAGGTAAAAAGATATCGAAGAGGCTGGGCAATTACACTCCATCTGATAAATTAGTTGATGAGTATGGTGCTGATGCAATAAGATATTGGGCAACTGGTGCTGGATTAGGACAAAACTTGAGATTTAATCCTAAAGAAATTAAAAAAGGAAAACAAATTTCAACTAAACTTTGGAATGTGGCTAGATTTATAATGATGTATAGTCAAAACGATTCTGGTATTGCTTCGAAGTATGAAACTGCTGATAAGTGGATAGTCGAGAAATTGAATGAGACTGTTGAGGAAGCAACAAAACATTTTGAAAGTTATGAATACGCAAAAGCAAAAATGGCAATTGAAGAATTTTTTATGTCTAAGTTTGCCGACTATTATGTCGAATTTGTAAAATATAGGTTAAATGGTGAAGACTTAGCTTCTAAATCGGCAAGCCTCGCCGTACTAAAAAAGGTTTTTGTGAATATCTTAAAACTTTATGCTCCGATAGTTCCGTTTATTACCGAAGAATTATATCAATATTTTAAAGAGGATAAAGAGGAGAAAACTATCCATACTTCTAAGTGGCCAGAAAAAATTGCATTTGAAGAAATTGATATTTCTGATTTTAATGACGCAATTAGTGCGATTGATGAAATTAGAAAGTATAAATCTGAAAATCAGATTTCTTTGGGGGCAGAAATTGATGAGTATAAATTAAATACGAAAGTCAATTTAGAAAAATACAAATTATTGATTGGAAAAGTTGGAAAAGTAAATAAATTTATCTAATAAAAAACCACCTTTGGGTGGTTTTTTTGTTAGTAATCAGTTATATTAGAGCATAAAATTAGGAATTGTGCTGAGGTCCGACCTCAGGTCGGACCTCAGGTCGGACCTCGTCGTTTTGCGACATTCCCGACTAGATTTTTCCAGAGAAGGGCGAACGTTGGGACAAATTAAAAACCGCCCTTGGGCGGTTTTTAATTATTGAATTTGAAAATATTTACTTCTTTCAACTGCTAACTTTTCTGTTTCTTTTTCTTTATCCTGTTTATTCTTTTTTAATAAAATAAATATCAGATAAAATAAGGTGATTAATAGAAGCAAGATGAATAATCCAAATCCAATTAACAATAATATTAACCAGCCTCCGTTAAAGAAGTCTAAGCTAGCCATACTAATTGATCCTGCGATTTTTGGATTAGTAACATTAATAGTTAGACTATCTTTTATCGTATCAATATTCCTTCCATTTAATTCCACGCTGTCAGTTAAGGATGTTTCTCTCTCGGTAAATTCTTTTTCGCCAGCAATTTTTATTCTAAAAGATAAAACCTTAACTTCCCGAGCCTTAAAATCTCCTAAAATAACTCCATTAGTCATATCTGCTCCAAATGGCTGTCCTGTAACTGAAACATTTGAAACTTCGGCTATCTTTATTGGAAGAGCATTAGTCAAAATTATATTATTAAGATCTTCATCAAGCTGTGAAGTTACATTTACTTGAATGTCGATTTCATCTCCTGGATTTGCAGTTACGTTTCTTGACCATTCCTTTTTTTGAGTAACGTTTTTGCCTGTTATTTCTAAGGACAAAGCACTGTTTTGAATAATCTCACAAACTGGTTCTTCAATAACTTTAACTGGTTGTTTTACAACAACTGTCTTCACTGTTGTTACGGGTTTTACTATTACTGGAGCTACGCATGAAGAAACACTGACATAATCTCTTGCATAAGAACTATCTGACCAAGAATATAGTCCACCGTCATAACCAACAGACCAAGCACGATAGTAATATGTACCGCCAGAAACCGAATTTGTGTAACTGGTTCCAGTACCATAATAAACTATTGTTCCGTCGGTAACTGATGATGGGTATCCACCAGCTTTCCTGATAACTGTTGTATAGGCAGCACCTTCTCCTTTAGTCCATGTTAAGCTTACTTTCCCACAGCTTGATGCTGTTGCGTTAAAATATGTAGGAGGTTCTGGTTGAGTGATAAATCTTAAAGTACTTCCATAGATATTTCCTGAAGCCTCTGCTCTAAATTGGTATGCCTTTCCTTTTGATAATCCACTAAGATCTTCAGAAAAATAATCTCCCGGATTTTTTGATCTATTGTTTGTGGTATTATTGAAACCAGAATTTACTCTTCCCCAAGAAAATTTTACATTTGCGTTATTACCACTAACAAGATAACCATTAAGCCTAGCTGTTGTTGTCTTAACGTTTGTTGCAGGATTTGTCGTAACTGAGGCATTGGTCGTGACTGTGTTTAAATCTCTAACGAGAATACTAACGTTAGCAGTTGAATACCCTCCTCGATTGTTTGTTACGTTTATAGTACAGTAGTAACTCGTATCATTATTTACCATTGGTGCGTAATAAGTTGGATTTATCGTATTGTAGTTTGATAATGTACCACCAGTACATGTCCAATTATACGTTAATGAATATCCGTTTGGGTCATAGGCGGTAATATTTACTACTATTGAAGCACCTTCATTTACTTCTCTATTTCCACCAGAACTTATAATTGGATTACCAATTACTTGCTGATATGCGTAAGCACTACAACTTGAGTTTGATCCTGAATTTATTCCATAACATGTCCAGTACCAAGGACCTGATCCAGAAACTGAACTAGCAGTTCCAGAATTACATAATCCATAATATGGCATTGAAGAGAGTGTCTGTCCATTTGAGGAACCGCAAGCTCCAGTATTTGATCCAGTGTAAATATAAACCGTGTCGCTAGCAGATCCACTTTTATTATCGTTTACAGTAAGAGTACAGGTATAATTAGTATTATTAGAATTGTAGGTATAGTTACTGGCTGTAAAAGTTGGACTTAGCGTTGTTGAACTAGATAATGTTCCTCCGTTACATGTCCATCTGTAGGTCAAAGGATCTCCATCTGGATCTGACACTGTTGGAGTGAGCTTTACTGACCCTCCTGGTTGAATATTTTTATCAGAACCTGCATCAACTTCTGGATTACTATTTTGCGACGATGAACCAATTGTTATTGATACGTAATCACTCGCATATCCACCGCGTCCATCGCTAACACTAAGAGTACAAGTAGCTACTGTTCCATTTGAACCAGAAGCATAAAAATTTGGACTCATAGTAGTCGAGCTTGAAACACTTCCGCCCGAGCAAGACCAACTATAAGTTAAAGGATCTCCATCTGGGTCTGATACTGTTGGCATCAGTTTTATTGTTGCCCCTGAAGCAACTGTCTTGTCCGATCCAGCATCAACTTCTGGATTATTATTAGTCTGAGTAGACTCTGAGACTGTTATGTAAACTGAATCATTTCCTGAAGCATTTTCATCATCGGTAGCAGTAAGAGTACAAGAAACAGTTGTGGTGCTATTAACAATAGGAGCAGTAAAAGTTGGATTAAGAATAGTGTTACTAGATAGTGATCCTGAGTCACAAGTCCAACTATATGTCATTGGATCTCCATCAGCATCGGTAGCGTCTCCAAGTAATGAAACTGTTTTTCCTGAAAGTGCTGCCTTGTTTTGACCAGCATCAACAACTGGAGCATGATTTGTAGTAGGATTGACACCTCCAACGATTGTTATCTCTGTCGAATCACTTGCTGAACTAGAGCCATTATCAACAACAAGCGTACAAGAAATAATTGTACCCGAACTAACAGTAGGAAGAGTTAGTGTTGGAGATAGGGCTGTTGTACTTGAAAGGCTGCCGCCAGTACAAGTCCATCTATATGTTAATGGATCTCCTTCTGAGTCTGCAACTGTTGGAGTTAAAAGAATCGAAGTTCCTGCCGTGCCATTTCTATTTGCTCCAGCATCCACAGAAATCGTACCTGCAAACAAAAGACTCATCCCAACAACTAAGGAAAGAATAAGTATTCCCTGAAACAAAATCGAAAAAGATAACCATTGACTTTGAGGTTTTTTAATAAAATTTAATATATTTTTAAATGCTTTATTCATAGATTTTATAAAAAATACTGTTTATTTTTTCTATCTTATATTTATCATTTGCTAATAATATATAACAAAAATGATAATATGTCAATAGCAAACAAAAGACACCCACAGTAGGGTGTCTTTTTTGAATATATCTTAATAAACAATATCTTGTCTTACTGTTACGATTAATGAGTCGCTAGCTGCTACACCCTTACTGTTTCTTGCGGTAAGAGTACAAGTCGAAGATCCGGATGAATATGCTGCCGTATAAGTTGGGTTTAGGATGCTTGAATTAGATAAGGTTCCATTATTACAAGTCCAGTTATATGATAATTCGTCGCCAGCGGAATCGCTTGCAGTTGCATTAAACACTATAGACTGACCTTGATTCAATTCTTTATTTGTTCCAGCATCAACCGTCGGCTTAGAAGTTGGAACAACTCCAGTCCCTCTAACGGTAATCCTAACGTTCTTAGTAGATGAACCTCCTCTTCCGTCACTAACACTAATACTACAATTATATGTAGAATTGCTAGTATTGTAGGCATATGAAGTATATATCGGCATAAGCGATGTGTTGTCTGAAAGACTACCACCACTACAAGACCAAGAATATGTTAGATTGTCTCCATCTGGATCGTAAACTATTGCGTATAGTATAATTGATTGACCTTGATTGACTTCCCTGTCCTGAATTACTGCAACCACAGGTACGTTATTTTTTGTAACTACTTGTGACTTGACGATAATACTTAAAGAGTCTGAAGAATATCCACCTTTTCCATCATTGACCGTTAAGGTACATGTATAACTTTGATTACTATTCACAGTAGGAGCAGTAAAGGTTGGATCTAGTAAGTTCTTTCCAGATAAAATACCTCCTGTACAAGACCATAAATAATTTAGACTATCTCCATCAGCATCAGTAGCAGTTGCTCCTGACAAAGTAATAGATTGAGCTGATTTAATTTCTCTACTTTCTCCAGCGTTTACAACTGGTGCATTGTTTTTATTTGATGAATAGGTTCTGATTAAAATACTAACAGACCCTGAACTTATTCCATTACTATTGTCTTTAACAGTTAACGTGCAAGAATGTGTTCGATCAGATGCGGTGCTTGGTGCAGTATAATATGGCATTAGTACCGTAGTGCTTGATAATCTTCCTCCGCTACAAGCCCAAGAATAAGTTAATGCATCGTTGTCGGCATCCGTAGCTTCCGCCTTTAAAAGAATCGTTTGTCCCTCATTTAATTCTCTCGTGTTACTTAAAGTTACAACTGGAACATGATTGTTCTTATCAGCTGAACAATTAGAAGATGTTCCACCGTTTAATCCTTTACAGGTCCAAAGCCATGGACCAGTGCCAGAAACAATAGTGTTTGATCCTGATTCGCATAAATCAATGGTTGGTTTAGCGTTTAGTGTTTGTCCATTTGAAGAACCACAAACACCATTTACTTTGTCTATTCTAATCCTAATACTCATTGTGTCAGTCGCAGTATCTTTTCCATCACTAACGGTAATCGTACAAGTATATGAAGTTGCTTGGGTAGTTAATGGAGCAGTCCAAGCTGGTTGTAATACTGACCAACTAGACAATGCACCAGAATTACATCTCCATGAATATGTAAGAGTGTCTCCGTCAGCATCGCTAGCAACAGCCTCAATGGTAACTGATGCACCTGGAGCTACTTCTAAATTATCCCCAGCATCAACTATTGGCTTTGCATTAACAACTCTCTTATATGCGGTACAGCATTCATCTGTTCCGGCAGTATCACCTTTGCAGGTCCAAATCCAGGTATTATTAGCACTTGCTGTAACTAAGGTAGGTGTACCAGTTGTACAAAGACAAGAAATTGGAGCGACGTTAAAAGTCTGACCATGAGAGCAACCACATTTTCCATTAACGATTGCTACTTTAGTTGCATTACAATAAGCCGTTGTTCCACCACTAATGCCGTTACATTTCCATGTCCAAGGACCTGAGCCAGCAACCGAGCTGGGAGTACCTGAGTCACAAAGACCTGATGTTGGGGCACTTGAGAAAGAACCGCCGTTTGATGAACCACATTCGCCATTTATTAAGGTAATTTTGTTAGCATAACATGTTTCGGTTGTTCCATTATTTATTCCTGTGCAGTTCCATGCCCATCTGTTGGTTCCATTAAAAATTGGTGTAGTTGCTGTTCCCTGTGAACATAGTCCCACAATAGGAACGGTTGTATAAGATCCTTCATTTGCGGCTCCACATTTTCCATCAACAGTAATTGTTTTACTAGCACTACAATAAGCTATTATGCCACCGCTAGTGCCGGTACATTTCCATGTCCAAGGACCTGAGCCAGCAACCGAGCTGGGAGTACCTGAGTCACAAAGACCTGATGTTGGGGCACTTGAGAAAGAACCTCCATTTGATGAACCACATTGTCCGTTGACTGGAGATGCTGTTTTGTTAGCACTACAATTTGCAGTTGATCCGCCGTTGCTACCAACACAAGACCAATACCAAGGACCAC
>Ga0172381_10002432_pt1 | contig 20541 bp, 19 predicted proteins | sample Leawel6488metaG_FD_119754 | JGI IMG/M metagenome (GOLD analysis project Ga0172381, IMG submission 119754) | Leachate microbial communities from a municipal landfill in Southern Ontario, Canada - Leachate well 64-88 metaG | ecosystem: Engineered > Solid waste > Landfill > Unclassified | place...
CTGGACCAATTTTTAAAGCTGCAAAATAAAAAAGCCAAGATAATGCTCCAACCAAACCAGACAAAATGATAAAAATAAAAGATTTGCCATCAATTTTACCCAAATCAAATTTACCAAAACTAATAGCAAAAATTAAAAGCGCGCAAGCCATAACAATCGCACGGATAGTCGTGGCCAAGGTAGTATCAACCCCTCCCAATCCGAGTTTGCCCAAAATTGCCACCAAAGCAGCAAAAAAGGCAGACAATAAAGCTAGGATTATCCAAGACATAGAAACATTATAAATCTTAAATATTTTTTATGAAAGCAAATTCTGGGGAGAAACCTATTTTTAATTTTTATAATAAAGAATTTTCGAATTTTCTAATTTGACTTAATCATTAAAATTTGTTCCACTTAAAATAGTTCTTTTCCAATAAAACTAACCCTTAGGAGAAATAGTAATGACCACAAAAATCAACCGGACAAAAGACAAGGCCTATCCAATGGTAAATGAGATTTTTGAATTAACCATTGACGGCAACATCCCAGAAAATACCCCAGAAGGAATGATCAAGAATTGTAAATATTGTGGTTTTGAACTTGAAAAGTGGAGTCATGAGGGACCGACCATAACCGGCAAAAAAACTAAAAAGTTTAAACTCACCCAAATTGGCCAGCAACACGATTGGACGACAACCAAAACACTTTTAAGAAACAAGAACGGTCCCACCCCCGAAGGTCAGTGGTTAAAAGCTTTCAAAGAGGCATACCCAAAATCAGATTATAAGGGACCAATCGTGGTTGCCGATGCTTCGTGGATTGGTCTTTTAGACGGGAAATATTTCCCCTATCTATCTGAAGGAGGGTTGCTAGTGTTTAGCTGGGTCGGAGCCAGTTTTGGCGACCGTTGGCGCTGGTTAGTATTTGCTCTTTAAAAGTCAGGGGTTAAGAGCCAGATTCTTAAATTTCTGATTTTTACTCTGTTGTTAACTTAACAACAGAGTTTTTGTTTCAATCAATCAACAATTAAAGCAACCGAGTGCCATTTTTTTCTTAATCTTCCAAAAATTCGCCCGAATTTGGGGGAATTAAGAAAAATTTCCCTCATTCCCAAACTTTTTTAATATTTTGAACCAATTTAAAGCTCTTTTCATAATAAAACTTACTATTAATTAGACAAAAACTTTCTTATTCTCTCCTTTTTGGGTTTATAAAAATACCCCTTACTCTTCCATTTAGCAATCTCTTTCTTGGCACTTTCCTCGGTGTTGCATTCATACAAAACACAAAAACCATTGACAAATAACCCTATTTCTGATATTATATTCGGGACTGCTCTTTGAGATAAGAACACTGCAAAACGATGTTTGAGATGAGCTTTTTGAGCTTCAAAGTCAGGGGCCTAGAAAGCTCGTCTCAAACTGAGGCAAGTCGTTCCGAGCGATCTCGGTAAATCAGAAAATGGAGATGATGTCGATGAAAACATTGAACACGTCTGCACTGGTAACCGCAGACAGTCCGAAAGGACAGAGAGCTACCGAAACGTTCCGCGCCCAATATAACAAGGCGGGACTTGACGACGAAAGCGCACAGATCCTGAACGAGAATCCCGGCTTCGCCGTGTATCTCGCCGATGGTATCCGTCGCTTCTCAGCCAAAGCGCCCGACTACGGTCTGGCGCAGTCAATCCTCGGCATGGATTTCATCACGCCCGAGGAAGTCAGCAGGGCTCGCCCGAGCATTGTGTACACCGACGACCAGATCACGGCACTCGCCGAAAGTCTGCCGTCGGAAGACATGCTCAAGTGGTGCAAGGACAACGGTTACGCCGTCATGCCCGCTCCGCCGCAGGCGTGCTCACTGCTCGACATTCGGGAGATCCTGTCCGCCCACTTCTGCTCGAAGACGGGTGGGTAGTATTCCTACCAGAAGTTCGCTCGCGAAGACAGGACGTCCTTCGGATGGCTCGCCATCAAGAAGACTCCGATCTCCGACTCGACCAGCAAAAACTGGAACGAGCAGAACAAGCTTCTGTCCACACTCGAGACGGTGCCGAACGCCGCCGAGATGAGCTGGTTCATCACGACCTATTTCGAGGTCCGTGGTATCCGACTCTTCGAAAGCATCTACGTTCGGACGTCCAATCTCGACTCGGACGGTGACCGTGTTAGCGTCGGCGGCTTCGATTCCAAGGGTCTCTTAGTCAATAACTGGGGCGGCGGCCACCGCCAGGGCGACCTCGGCTTATCGGGTGTCAGGAAGCAGTGATCCTTGATCCCTTGAGGGCTTGTTCCTCTTGAATACTTGAGCCTTCGCGAAATTTTTTTTCGCGAAGGCTCTTTCTTTTTATACACAAACAAAAAACCACCCGAAAGGGTGATTTTTTGTTCTGGTTACTGCTCTCAGTAGGTATGTAATGTGCGGAATAGTTACCTTTGATTTCTATCGAAACTTGAGGAGTCTAGGACACCCTTTTGGAAGGTTCGTGCCCATGACTCGTTCTTAAAATGCTTTGCAAATTATAGCGATTTTAAGAGTCTCGATAGATCTCACATGGCTGCTGCCGCAAAAGGATTCGAACCGTCTCGGTCTAGAACCAAAATTATCTTAGTATACGGCTTGTTTATTGCTCTTTTTTGCGGTATAAATGATTTACTTATGCAGCAGCACCAAATGAAACTGGCAACAGAGCCATACAACAACATCGCCACGGGAAAGAAAGTGATCGAATCCCGTCTTTTTGATGAGAAGCGCCAGCAGATTGCGATTGGCGACCAGATTGTTTTCAGTGAAAATGATAATCCAGAAAATAGTGTAACTACTACAGTGAAAGGATTGTTGCGCTACCAAACCTTCAAAGAACTTTTTGCTGACCATGATCCAGCACTTTTCGGAGAAAAGAGCCGTGATTTTCTCCTGACACAGATAAAACAATTCTATCCTGACGAAGACGAGCAGAAATACGGCGTTGTCGGCATTCGCCTAGAACTACTTGGCTAACTGCTATCTTATATTGTAATGTTCGTACCGTACCCAACATGGGTACGTCAACCTTTTTGTTGCTCAAGGAGCTATAGTGGCTTCCCTGCAACAAATCAAAGAAAGGAGTTCCTTACAATGATACGAGTACGAAGAGTTCGGCTCGATGATTTACCTGTCGTAGCGGAAATGATGCACCAGCATCTTGACCCGTTCTACGGCGGAGACCATCGGGCGCACGCAAAGCGCATCGTCGAAACTGCCTCCAGAGGCAACAAAGACAAGAAGGGTCACTTTTCGGCTGAACAGCTGATGTATGTAGCCACCGAGGACAACCACATCGTGGGTATCCTTAACTTCGTGTCCAAGTACCAAGGCACGGTCAAGATCAGTCCGCTGATCGTCCGTGAGGAAGCGAGGGGTAAAGGTGTTAGCCGTACACTTCTTCAAAAACTCAATGAGTATGCGAAGAAGTATCGAGTCAGACAGATCTACTGCACTGTCTCGGCGAAGAACACCCTTGCTTTGAGTTTCTTCTTGGCGCAGGGCTATGTTCGGGCCGGAACGGCCAGTCGGCATTACCGCGCTGACATTGACGAGGTGATGCTCTACAAAATCGTGGAGCATGACGGCATGTTTCCAGAGGAACGCATCATTTCGGTGCGACCGCTGGAGAAGCAAGACGAGCAGCAAGTTCGTCATCTCGTCATCAGTCGGTTGTCGCCCTACTTTAACGGTATCGATGACCGTTGGGTGACGGCTCTGTTTGATGGCTATGCCCGTAAGGGCACTCGTGATCCTAATGAGAAATACAAACTCATCTGGGTTGCGAAAGCTCCAGACGGAACAGTTCTCGGTGTTGCTACGGCAACTCCGAAAAAGGGCGAGCCCGTCAAGCTGATGCCACTCGTCGCCGAAGACATTCAGGCATTCTCCGCTCTTGTGGCGGAACTGCCCAGTCATCTTCGGGAATACGGTCACAAACTCTACACTCATACCGTCCCCACGAGTGTGGAAGTTGAAACATTCCAGCATCACGGCTGGCGAATTGAGGCGATGATGCCCGAAGCGTACAAGCGTGGTGTTGTCACACAACAATGGGGACTTGTCATGGAGAACACAGTTATGAGAATGATGCGCGTCAAACGTCAGTACTTCAATGCCATTCTGGCAGGCACGAAACCCCTGGAGGTCCGTGTCGGCTACGGCAATATCAAGGGCATCAAGAAAGGTGAACATATTCGTCTTGAATGTGGTCGCCATCACGACATCGTCGAAGTCGCGGAAGTCCGTGTCTACAAGACGTTCACCGAGATGTTGAAGCACGAGAAAGCGGGACACATCGTCCCTGACGACCCGGCAGGTGCTCTCAACATCCTTCGTGGTATCTACCCGAAGGACAAGGAGGACCTCGGCGTGTATGTCTTCCAGCTCAAAGTCATCAAGAAGGCGACGGGTAACTAACCGTCAATTTTCTTCGAAGACACAACCAGCCCGGTATCCCTCAAAAGGTATCGGGCTTTTTTTCTATTTATAATTCAAAAAAAACTATCTAGGACTCGAACCAACAATATGGCTTGGAACAAAGATATTCTAATTTTGAAGAAAATCACAAAAGTTCGTGCCCATGACTCGTTCTTAAAATGCTTTACAAATTATAGCGATTTTAAGAGTCTCGATAGCTCTCACTTGGCTGCTGCGGGACAGGGATTCGAACCCCGATACTCGCCTCCAAAGGGCGATGTCCTACCATTAGACGATCCCGCAATAAGTGATAACTTTAATATTTTGCCTCAAAATAAGTTATTTTTCAAGCAAATTTTTTCAATAATTAAAAATCTGATTAGTTTTTTGAAACAATCAAGCAGGCTTGGAGTCTTTTAGAATCTTGATTAATGCCAATTCAATGGGAGCCTGAGGCACAAAACTTCCCCCTAATTGTCCGTAAATATCCAAAAATTCTCTTAAAACAGAGGCCAAACGTTTAACACCAGACAAAATTTCACTTTTGGGTTGAGCAACAAAAATTTTACTCTCAATCGTCAAATTTTCAAATATCCGCGTTTTGAGACGAGGCGCAAAAACTACCAAAATAATAAAACGCATTTCTCTCATCACCATTTTAAGAAAAACTTTCATTTCTATAGATTGTTCGGCAACTTGATCCAAAACAGCCAACGCAGATTCTAAATCTCCTTTGGTTAGAGATAATACAAAATCAGAGACCAATTCAAAGGATGGGGCGCCAGTGATACGTCGAACTTCGTCCAAAGAGATCTCTTTATCCGGAGAATAACTAATAACTTTTTGTAAAATACCAAGAGTATCGCGAAAAGATCCATCGCCCAAGAAAGCAATCAGAGAGGAAACTTCTTCTGATAGACTGATATTTTCTTTTTGAGAAACATTTAAAATCATTTTTTTTAAAATTTCCAAACTTGGTTTTTTAAAAAAGTGAGTTTGACAACGAGAAATAATTGTCTCAATTACCTTGTGTGGTTCGGTTGTTGCCAAAATAAAAACCACATGTGCCGGTGGTTCTTCTAAAGTTTTTAGGAGAGCGTTAAAAGCATCTTTAGTCAGCATATGAACCTCGTCTATGATGTAGACTTTATAAGGCGATTCAAATGGCAAAGTGCCAACCGCTTCGCGTAAAGCGCGGATTTCGTCAATCCCTCGGTTAGAAGCGGCATCTATTTCAGACAAATCTCGTTCCGAACAACCGATAGTTTTCGCCAGCAGTCTCGCCACACTAGTCTTGCCAGTACCTCGCGGACCAGCAAAAAGATAAGCATGAACTAGGCCTTTATTTTTTAAGGCAGTTTCTATGACTTCTGTTACTTGTTCTTGCCCCAAAACTTCATTGAATTTCTGAGGACGATATTTGAGATATAAAGTTTGTTTAGACATATTGAGATTATACCGAAAGAATAAAGAAAAATAAAATCGCCCAAACTCTTTAACGAGAGTGGGCGATTAAACGATACTTCCTTATCACATAAAGTCTCCAAACAAAATTCGGCAAGATGGGCGCGAGATTAACTTCTTTTGCAACCTCTCTGTCCTCAATTACAGAGTGAATTAAAACTTCTTCAGAAGCTATCTTACAAGAATCCTCTTTTGGCAACAAAATTTCAGCCCAAGGAATGAGTTGGGGAAACGAGTACGGCTTTATCGTGACCTTGTTTTGTTCCTCCTTTTTTAAAACATTCATTTCATCCTCCTTAATCAAACCAATCAAGTTTGGATCGAGGACGAAAAAACTTGGAAAAGAGACCGAGACCGACCATGACAAGGAGCAGGAAACAAATCTTCAAAAAGAAGATGAGATTCCAGCGGATAAAAAGAACAAATCGAGAAAACATATAGGACCTCCTTTCTTTACTTTCTTTCTTTATTAGAACATATTTTAATTAAAAAGGGAATAGTCTTAGAAAATAAGCTTTCTGAAATTTTAATGGTTTTATCTTCCCCTTTCAAAAAAACTGTAATCAATTTATACTGAACAAATGAAAATTCCTAAATTAAGAAATTTAAAATCCACTCGTTTTTTGATTAGACGATCAATTAATTTATTTATTTCAAATCAATTAAAAGGCAAAAAAATACCAATCATCTTGGATATCGGAGCTGGAATGGGTCCTTACCAAAAATTAATCAATTATGATAAATATATCCCTTTGGATATTGAAAATAGAAGCAATGATCCAAATTTAATAATTGGGGACCTTAATAAAAAAATCCCTTTACAAAATAATTACGCTGACGGAGTAATTTGCACAGAAGTTTTGGAACACATAAAGAACCCTCAAAATGCGCTCAATGAAATTTATAGAGTGTTAAAAAAAGATGGTTTTTTAATTTTAACCACTCCTATGACTTGGCCTCTTCACGAAGAGCCTCATGATTATTATCGTTACACCAAATATGGTCTTAAATATCTCTTAGAAAATGCTGGCTTTGTTAATATAAAAATAGAACCTAGCTGTTGTTATCCTTATACAATCGCGCAATTAGTTGTAACTTATCTTCGGCCCAAAATATACGTTCCCATAGTTATTTTAATAAATATTTTTGGCGTCCTAGCTAGCAAATTTAATCAAAATTACAATATGCCTTTAAACAACCAAGTTGTTGCTTACAAAAAATAAATTACGTGCGATCTTAATGAGCACAAAAATCAAGTTATTAATTTTTGTTTTAATAAAATTTTCTTAATCTCCTCTGGGTTTTTTGCCCCCATCAATTGCTCACGCAAAAAAGAAGCCCCAACAAAACCGCGAACATAAGCTTTAAAATGTTTTTTCATTACTGCAAAATTTTTCTGATGTCCGTAGAAAAGTTTTTTGTTAGTTTTAGTTGGTCCATACAAATTCCAAAATAATTCCGTATGCTCCAACATTACCCTTAACCTATCCTCAAGTGAAAGTTTTCTTTTATGGTTGTTAATCAAGAGCCAAGGATTTCCAAAGGCCCCACGACCAATCATGATGCCATCAGCGCCAAAATATTTGGCCTTTTCTAGGCCATCTTTAATATCAATTACATCACCGTTACCGATTATTATAATTTCCTCTTTTTGAATTCTTGAAACAATTTCTGGAAAAATTTCCCAATGAGCCGGAGACAAAGACATTTCTTTTCTAGTTCTCAAATGAACAGTCAAAGCAGCTGGTTTTTTATCAATGATTTTTTCTAACCAAGAAAAATCAATCTCATTGTAACCAAGTCGGGTTTTAACCGAAACTGGTAAATCCCCTGCTCCTTGTTTGGCCGCGACAATAATTTCTTGAGCCAAAACTGGATCTTTTATTAACGCGGCACCGGATTTTTGCTTTTCAATTGTTTTATCAGGACAACCCATATTCAAATCCAATCCATCAAAACCAAGCTCTTTTATTAATTGAGCTGTTTTCTCTACATTTTCTGGTTGTGAACCAAAAATCTGTGCCACAATCGGTCGCTCTTCTTCAGTGTAATAAAGTTCACGTAACAATTTTAATCGCCCCTCATCACTCACTAAACCATCGCACGAAACAAACTCAGTAAATAAAACTAGTTCGGGCGCCCCCTTAGTTTTCTGTGTTTTACTATATTTAACAAACATTGCCCGAAAAGCGGCGTCCGTCACGTCATACATTGGCGCTAAAGCAAAAAATGGTTTATTCAGTTTTTCCCAAAAAGATTTCATTTGATTAATATATCCAAACTAATAGAAAAATAAAAGCCAAAACGGAAACAAGTCCGCTTTGGCCACCTTGAAACATCCAATCAACCGTCAATTCCCACCCTTTCAAAATTGCGATAGTAGGCTGGGTTGTTGTCTATCACTCGCTTCTCCCTTGGAGGCTTGCGCGCAACCAAGCAGACATTATTCCAATCAATCAATTTTGCTCGTGGTGGAGACTGAACATTATCCACCACTAGGGCCTCAATCGTCATACCAATTTTTCCAACCATATAACAACGGTGTGTCCATCAAGTAAGTAGGTTCCCTCAGGCCCCTTCTCAATAATGGGCGGTAAGTAATGAGCAACGTAGGTTTGCCCATTAGCCTCTCCAATGACAATCATCGGTGTTTTTTTGGCAATACCGGCCGAGACGTGAAAACCAGCAAAGATGTCAGAAAATTCAGACAGAAACTTAATGACTTTCGATGTCAAGACAAATGTCTGCATTGTCCGCACCGAAAAAGGAGAGATTCGATCCATTTTTATCCGACAATTACGATAAGGAAAGATCCCAGCGCCACCCGCCAAATTCACAGCCCAAAACATTTAAAGGAAGATTATGAAATTTTTATTGTTTCAAAAAACAAAAAAGATGGGCGTGAATTTGCAAAAAAGTGGTTGAAAAAACATTTACCATTCTTAAAAATAAAAAATATCGTTTTTGTCGAAAAAAATTCAGATAAATATAAGGTTTGCCAAAACCTAAAAGTTAAATTTATGATAGATGATAGCCCAGAAATTTTTGACTTTTTCCCCAATAATTCCCAAATAAAACCTATCTTATTTGGAGTTAAAAAAACAGCCCCAAAAAGAAACTTAAACAGAGCTAAGGATTGGAAAAGTATATTTGAATTAATTAAAAAATTCGACTGATTTTATCTAAAACTCGGTTGGAAGTTGTTATTGATGAAAATTGGCAATTTTTCCACGCCAACTACGCCATCTTGGCTTAATTTTAGTTTTAGAGCAAGGCCCGACATGGTTTCGGCGGAAAAATTTTGATCAAAAACAAAATTACCAAGACTGTAAGCAATATATTGATTGTTTATTGTTTCTTCGTCTTGGACCACGTGTGGATGATGTCCAATAACAGCCGTCGCGCCGGCCATCAAAGCTTTTTTAGCAATTTGTTCTTGTTTGTCATTATGAATTTTTTGATACTCCTCGCCAAAGTGGATAGTCACAATCAAGACATCTGTCTGTTTTGCAGCTTGAGAAATTATGTCAGCAAACCTGAAATTACTAGCCAGCAAGATTCCAGCATCTTGTTCGGTTGCAACTAACCAGCTTGGTCCCACATCAGAAAAACCCAAAAAACCAACCTTCAAACCATTTTTCTCAATAATAACCGGTTCCTCCGCTTCGGCTTTGGTCAACCCCCCACCAACATAAGCAAAGCGATTTGCCGCGAGATGATTTAAGGAATCAACAAAAGCAATTCGCCCCCAATCACCAGCATGATTGTTGGCAACATTTAGAACATCAAACCCAACTTTTTTTAAAGCAGGTAAAATTTTTAGCGACATTCGAAAAGAATATAGATTGCCAGTATCCGCCCCTTGGTCGGAAATCGGCCCTTCTAAATTTCCCAACAAAATATCAGCCCCATCTTTGAACCCGTGAAGATTTTCAAAAACATAAGAGAAGTCACCGCCACCTTTTTTGCTAACCATTTGAGCCACTCCTCGATTAAGCATAATGTCACCAACAGTCAACAAAATAATTTCTTTTGATTTGTTTTCGAAATTTAAAAAAGAAATCAAATTTAAGTTTTCTTTTAAAAAATTACCTGATTTTGGTTTAAGACAAAAACCCCAAAAAATTATACTTAAGGCCATAAACAAAAAACAAAAAATCCTCAAAAGTTTTTTCTTTGAATTTTTATTTATTTTTTTTATAATTCCTCCCATCCAAAATTATCTAAAGGTTTAAAGACAGATGGTCCACTATAAGAGACATTCCCAGCCACATAATTGATAATATTTTTAGTATCAGTTTTACGGTCATCACTACCCAATAAAACTAAAACTATTTTCCGATTTTCAAATTCTGACAAAGGCAATTCAAACAGCGCGAGCAATGTGCGATTAGCTTCATCAGTGTAACCGTTTTTGCCACCAGCATAATAATTCATTCCAATCAAATTATTACGGTTTGTCCAGACAAAGCGTCCATATTTGTATTCTTTTAATTTAGTGATCTCAAACAAAAAAGCTTTATTTTGATGAATATAATCAGCCAATCTGACCAGATCTTCAGCTGAAGAAATGTTATTGGGAGACAAACCGCTTGGATCTTCAAAAATTGTCCCCGTCATTCCAAGTTCTTTAGCTTTCTTGTTCATTCTCGCGATAAATTTGTCACGTCCTGCCCTCTCAGCAATTGCTTCAGCAGCGTCATTGCTTGATTCCAAAAGAAGCGGATAAAGCATAATTTCTAACGAGAACTTATCTCCGATTCGAAAATAACCACTCCCGCCATAAGTCTCGTAAGCTTGACGAGAAATTTCTATTTCCTCTTCTGGTTTAAATAATTCAAACGCGATTAAAGCTGTCATTAATTTAGTGACAGAAGCAACCGGCACCATCTTATCTTTATTTTTGCTCAAAATAACTTCCTTAGTCTTTAAATCGGCTACCAAATAAGAATTGGCGGTGAGGGCGCGAGGTTTAGATTTTTTCACAATATAAGAAAAATGATTATTTTCCCCCATCGTCCAACGCGCGCCATAAACCAAAACTCTGGTATCGATATCTATCCAATCAAAAATTTCTGCCGCCTCTTTGGTTTTCAACCGAAAACCACCGGCGTCTGTTTTAATTTTTTGACTTTTATTATTAGTTGGCTCTCCATGAATAAGAGAGTTGCCAAAAAACTGAATTGTGTAAGGAAATCTTATCTTGGCAATTGGCGAAAAATGATCTTCTTTTTTTCTTATAACCGCAAAACTTCCTCCCGAGGTTTCCCAAGCAGAACCGCTTGTTGGAATTGAAATCAAACTAAAAGATTTAAAAAGAACACCTCTGTCAAAAAGATGTAATTTAGTATTTTTAACGTCAATAATTATAGACTTGCCAATTGGAGGGACAGGCGTTTTCCCAACATCAAAATTAGAATAACTAGCTTGCAAAGTTGAATCAACAAGGGCTAAGTTAGATTTATAGCTAAATATCTCTCCATCTAAAAACTTAGAATAAAGAAATTCACCAACCAAGAAGAAAAGAAGGCTAAAAACCAAAATTACCGCTAGCGCGATAATTCCCAAGAATGAAAATTTTCCTAATTTTCCTAAATTATTTTTCTTGTTCATTATTAATCATTAAATTCAAATCAGGTTCTTTAAATTCAATTTTATCACCCTGGGTTAAATTTCCCCCAATAACTGACTCGGCAATTTTTTGCTCTATATTATCTTGAATAAAACGCTGCATCGGCCTAGCTCCAAAAACTTCATTAGCCCCTAAGGTGGCTACTGTTTTCACCAGATAATCGTTGACCAGAAGCTCTAGACCTTGTTTGGTTAAACGTTTACTCAACTTTACCAACATCAATCGGGAAATCTCTTCTAATGCTTCTGAGGATAAGGGTTCGAAAACAATAGTCGCATCAAAACGGTTTAAAAGTTCTGGTCGAAATATTCCCTTGGTGACAATATAATTTATAAGATTATTAGCAGTATTTTTTTCTTCGTCTTTTTGTTTAAAGTTTTTCCAAATTAATTCTGCGCCCGCATTAGAAGTTGCAATAAAGATTATATTTCTGGCATTAACTTTTTTGCCCCTCATATCAGAAAAAACACCTTCATCCAAGATTTGTAAAAAAAGATTCAACACTTCACGGTTGGTTTTTTCAAATTCATCCAATAGTAATACACCATAAGGATTTTCACGAAGCATATCTACCAAAATTCCAGTTTTGCCAGTTTCAAATGAACCAATTAATTTAGTTAGGGCTTCTTCATTTTGAAATTCGGACATATCTAAACGTAACAAGCTGGATTCGCGACCAAAAATAACTTCAGCCAAAGCTTTGGCTGTTTCGGTTTTACCGACCCCAGTCGGTCCCAAAAAAAGAAAAGATCCAATCGGTCGATTAAGGTTGCGAATTCCAGCTCGAGACCTTCTTAAGGCTCCCGAAATTGACTTAATCGCTTCAATTTGTCCGACCACTCTTTTATGTATTTCAATTTCTAAATTTTGCAATTTGGTTCGTTCTTCAACTCCAATTTCTCCCAGAGGGGTATTAGTTTTACTGGAAATAAATTTTTGGACATCATTTTTTTTAATAATTTTGAGTTCAAGTTTTTGGGCCCAAGGAATAATTTCTGCGATTAAATCAACAACCTTATCACTTGATGAACTTTCGGCAAAATAATTATCAGCTCCCCAAATTATTTCTAGTAAAGATTGGTAGGTAAAAAATAATTTATATTTAGCTTCTATTTGCCAAACGGTTTCTTCCAAACCATGAATGAGCATCTCTGAATTTATTTCTTTGACAAAAATACGGTCAAAGAAATTCATCAATTCAATATTAACAGCCAAAAAACGATGAAAAATATCATTAGTAGTAACGGCAACAATCTGGAAAGCATTACTTTGCAAATATTCTTCAACCAAACTCAAGAAAGAAGACCCTAAAGTTTGAAAACCAATCATCAAATTATAGATATCATCAATCACCAAAATTATATTGCCCGCCTTTTGAGCTTCGCTAAAAATTTTAAGCAATTCTCGTTCAGCATTGGATCGATCTTTAAAATTAGATAGAAAAACAGAAGCATTAAACAAAACCACCCGCTTATGTTCCAAAACTGGTAGGATATTACGATTTTGAATTTTTCTCACCAAATGCCAGGCAACATCCAAGGACTCATCTCGCGAGTTACCAACCAAAATTGCGTTTGCCTCCTTGTCTTTAGCTAAAATATTTTCTAATTGAGTTATTTCTAAAGAATGAAGGGAATAATCATGACCAATACTAGAATAACGCAAACCTTGCGCCATATCCCAACTATATTTATCTAAAGTAAAAGTAGCACCAAACCCCCAATCTTTAGCCAAACCTGGAATTTTATTGAGATTAGATTTAGACCACCAACGTTTCGAAAATTCACCAAATTCAATCCGATAAACAACCCAGTCAGTTGCTCCCAAAAGTTCTTTTTCAATAATTCCAAATTTTTTCAAAAATTGTGCGAAATCTGGATTTTTCTTGTATAAAAACAAAACTAAAGACCGTAATTTTAAAACTCCATCAGTCAAGGTTCGCGGAGGAATTTCACTTACCAACTGTCGATTAATTAAAAATTCTTTCTGTGCTTCTTCTTCTATTCCTAACCGTAACAATATTTCTTTACCAACCGCCGAAAGGAAAAAACCACGCAAGGCATCTCCTTTTTCGGCCAAGAAAAGAATTCGGCCAACGGTGATACTAAAAATATCATCGTTTGTATAACGATTCAAAGCAACATTCTCAAAATAATAAGAATCATTAAAATAAAAATCTAATAATTTAGATGAAAAATAAAAAGCCAAACAAATAAAAGTGGCGCCCCAAAAACGTGGTGCCAAAGATGCCCAGACCGCAAAAAATGGAGCAAGAAATAAATTACCAAAAATTTCAAAAGTTAAAATTGGCAACAACAAAAAAAGAACTAGGGTCCCGCTTATATTTATTAACCAATTTCGTTTTTTCTCACCAATTAAAGAATCCAAAACTAAAATTGGATAAAGACGGCTTGATTTTAGATATGCTTGCAATTTATTTGACATAATTTAAAAAAACAAAAGTTTAAACCCAAATCCTAAAAGCAATAGGATAATTAGTGGCAAACCCAACCACAATAAAATTAAAATCGGATATAAAAAAACAATTAGAATTAGAGAAACAACCCCAATGATAATGATAATTGACCTCATTATCATTCCCACCAATCTCATTAAACTATTAACAACAAAAACCGCCAAAACTTCCTTTAATTTAAACTTGTCTTCAGGATAAGCCTCGCCCATTCGTCGCCAGGGTTCAAAAAAAGATTTCAAAAGTATTGAAAGAGAAAAATAATCCTTAATAAAAAATAAAATATCGCGATAAATCAAGGTAAACCGAAACAGGGCAATTGAATAATGCCAAAAGAAATAATGCCCAATGACCGATAAAATATTCATAATATTTTAATTATACAAACATTTTTGACAAGTGACCACACTTTAATAAAGAACTATTAATTAATAAAACGATAAAATATTTTTTGGTCAAATCGAATGTCAATATATTCCAACCTTCCATTTTGTCGAGTCCAATCAGTCAAAAATATTTTATTTTTAAGAGTAGAACTCAAACTGCCTAATAATTCAGGAAGGGAACTTTTTTCATTAAATATCACTTGCCACCTTTTATCTTTTTCGGACATTACCCAACCAGACCAATCGCCATCGGTCAAAGGTTGCCAATAAATCAATTTTGATGAATTACTATTCGGCAAACCGGCAACCAGATGATTAATCGCCAAAGTTAGAGCTTGAATTTTTTCAACAGTGCTAGAAGACATCACCACCCGACCAATTGGCGACAATGACAAGGGTCCTATAATTTCTGTTATTATCGCTTTTGAAAAAACTGGTGCTTGTGAATAAATTTCTCCATTTTCATTTAAATAATAGCAATCCTCTTTTTTTATACTATCTTGACCGTCACACCAGACAAGTTTCGCCTTTTTGTCGTTGACAACAAGTTTTAAAGTATTTAAATCAGGCAAACTGATAACAATTTCAGCCAGTCGAGGAAATTCTTGTTTAAGAGTCTCAACTAAAATCTTTTTGTGAAGAAAAAAAATACTCCCTTTCGGCACTAACCCTAAATAACGACCAGCAATACTTTTTTGAGCAATTGTTTGAATTAAATCTTTATTTTCAGCAGTGTTGCCTACCACAACAACAGAATCAAACCTTAAAAAATGCCAATTCAAAAGAATAATAAAACTACCCACTAAAAAAAGTATCAACAAAAAACCTAAAATTATTTTAATTTTAAGGATTTTTTTCTCACGTTCTTTAGACCTTTTTAAAATGTCACGCTTGCTTTTTGATACCGCCATGACTTTATTTTATGATATCTTTGCCAAGATAAGGTCTTAATGCTTCCGGCACAACAACAGAACCATCAGCTTGTTGAAAATTTTCGATAAGAGGAACTAAAATTCGCGGTGAGGCAACTAATGTGCCATTTAACGAATGAACAAAGCGAAGCCTTCCTTCAGTATCACGATAACGAGTATTTAAACGACGAGCTTGAAAATCATGAAAATAAGAAATGGAATGAGTTTCACGAAATTTACCTTCAGACGGCACCCAAGCTTCAATATCATATTTTTTTACTTGACCCTGCCCCAAATCACCAGCGCAATTTATAACAACTCGATAAGGAATTTTCAAACTTTGCATGAATCGTTCTGCGTTAGCTAATAATTTTTCGTGCCAATTAACACTCTCTTGATGATTGGCTTCACAAAGAATTACTTGTTCAACTTTATAAAATTCATGGACCCTGATCAAGCCTTGGGTATCCTTACCATGACTGCCAGCTTCCCGACGATAACAGGGAGAAAAAACAATGAATTTATAAGGCAAACGATCAAGAGGCACAATTTCATCAAAATAATATCCCATTGTAGGAACTTCGGCCGTTCCGGCAAGATAATCATTATCTTGTGTTTTGTATAAATCTTCTTCGCCGTCAGGCAAATAACCAGTTCCCATAAAATTTTCTGGGCGATCTAAAACAGGGGGTAATAATGACGTAAAACCATCCTCTAAGGCCAGTTTCATCGCATGTTGCCAAATCGCAAACGATAATAAGACAGCCTCATTTTTTAAAAAATAACCGCGAAAACCCGAAACCTTTATGCCTCGTTCAAAATCCACCAACTTTAAATCAGTCATCAATTCTATGTGACCCTTGGGAATAAAATCAAACTTCGAACGATCACCCCAAATTTTTATTTCTTGATTCTCGCTATCATCTTTTCCTTCGGGAACAGAAGAATCCGGAATGTTAGGCACTTTAAGTAATAAATTTTTCCAAGTTTCCATTACTTGTTTTAATTCTTCTTCTTTCTTCTCACGTGAATTTTTTACCTCCTTCATTTGTTCAATTAAATTGTCACGTTCCGTTTCGTCTTGGATTTGAGAAATTTTACTGCTGGCCTCATTCTGACACGCACGCAAATTATCAACTTCGCTTGTCAATTTAATCCTTTGTTCATCGGCTTCCAACAAAGCTTCCACATTAAAATCAGACTTTTTTTTGCGGACGGCCTCTTTAATAACTTCTTTATTTTCCCGAATAAATTTTATATCTAGCATAAAATAATATTAACAAATAGAAACCAAAAAACAAAGGGGAGAAAATAAATACAAAAAACTTTGCAAAACAAGAATTTAAACGTTCCACTATCCGCTTGGAATGTTTATTTTTAAGATTTAAGCCGAGACTTTTTTAAAAAATTATCAAAAGGGAACAATATCCACGTTTTAATAGCCAGACAGTCATAAAAAATTTGTTAAAATACAAATAATGGATTGGGTAATCAAAAAAATAATTGGGCAAGAAATACCACCCATTTTAAAAGAAATCCCTCAACCACCTAAATTTTTATATTCGGTGGGACAATTGCCCGATTGGCAAAAAGAAATTCTACTGTGCGTTGTTGGTTCACGCAAATATTCCGCTTATGGTCATGATGCCATAGAAAAAATAATTTTAGGTTTAACTGGTTATCCAATAACTATAGTTTCTGGTTTAGCATTAGGGATAGACACTTTGGCGCATCAATTTGCTCTTAGTGCCGGACTCAAAACTCTCGCTTGGCCCGGCTCTGGATTAAACCCAAAGGTTATTTACCCCTCAACCAATTATCGTTTGGCAGAAAAAATTCTTATTGAAGGCGGTTGTTTATTATCAGAATACGAGCCAAATCAACCAGCCACACTTTATACTTTTCCACGTCGCAATCGTTTGATGGCAGGGCTAGCCAAAGCTACTTTAATTATTGAAGCCGGAGCCAAGTCTGGCACCCTAATTACCGCTCGTTTAGCAACTGAATACAATCGTGATGTTTTGGCTGTACCTGGTTCAATTTTTTCACCAAATTCTTACGGTTCCAATTGGTTAATTAAACAAGGAGCTATCCCAGTCACCTCAGCAGATGATGTTTTGGGTGTCCTAGGTTTACCATCAACCAAATCTCAAATTACTAACCACGATTTTAATGAACTCTCGCCGGAAGAAAAAATAATTATTAAACTTTTGCAAGTTGAACCACTAAACAAAGAAACTTTAATTCGCAAATCTGGTCTAAAATCAACTCAAGCCAACATTGCTCTATCAATAATGGAAATCAAAGGCTTAATCAAAGAAACAATAGGAGAAATTCATTTGGCAATTTAGACAAGACTTGTGTTAAAAATATTTTTAATTTTTTAACTAAGTTAAACATCAGAGGCCTAAATTAAATTTGACAAAACATTACAAAATGCATAATACTTGCTAAACTGTTAAATAAATTTTATTAATATGAAATTATTAATTGTTGAATCACCGGCTAAGGCCAAAACTATCAGTAAGTATCTGGACAATGCTTACACCGTCAAGGCAAGTGTCGGTCATATTCGAGACTTACCAAAATCAAATAAAAACGCGATTGATATAGACAAAGGTTTTGCCCCCAACTATGTCGTTTCGCCTGGAAAAGAAAAAGTAGTTGCTGATTTAAAAAAACTAGCCAAGAAGGCGGATGAAGTAGTCCTTGCAACTGACCCCGACCGTGAAGGCGAGGCTATTGCTTGGCACCTCAAAGAAACTATCCATCTAAAAGATCCTAAACGTATTGTTTTCCACGAAATTACTAAAGAGGCTGTTCAAGAAGCGATTAAACATCCGAGAAAAATAGATGAGGATTTACGTTTAGCCCAAGAGGCGCGTCGCGTGCTTGACCGCTTATTTGGTTATGATTTATCAGCTCTAATCTGGCAAAAAGTCCGTTACGGCTTATCTGCTGGTCGGGTACAGTCACCCGCTTTGCGTATCTTGGTTGAACGTGAAAAAGAAATCCGAGCTTTCTCACCAGAAAAATTCTGGATTATCATGGCAAATTTTAAAACTAAAAACAGTCAACTGTTACCTTTCAAATGCAGCGAAGAACCAAAAACAGCTGAGCAAGCAGAAAAAATTGTCAGCGCTGCCCAAAAAGAAAAATGGCAGATTGCTAAAATAGATGAAACAGAAACCAAACGTTCCGCGCGCGCACCTTTTACAACTTCCACTCTCCAACAAACCGCCTCGTCACGGCTTGGTTACGCTCCAAGCGTTACTATGCGTTTGGCCCAAAAACTTTATGAAGCCGGACATATCACTTACATGCGCACTGATAGCACAAACTTGAGCAAGACTGCTCTCGGTGAAATAATAAATGTTGTAGAAAAAGACTTTGGACAAAACTATGTTTCGCCGCGAAATTACAAAACAAAAAGCAAAAACGCCCAAGAAGCCCACGAGGCTATCCGTCCCACTCATGCAAACACAAAATTGATTGGCGCCAACCCTCAAGAAAAAAAATTATATCAGTTGATTTGGCAAAGAGCTGTTTCCAGTCAAATGGCTGATGCTAAAATTTTACGCACCAAAGTTATCGCCGAAAGCGACAACAAAAAAATTCCAGTCTTTGAAACCAATGGTTCGCGAATTGTTTTTGACGGCTGGCTCAAGGCCGACCCGACCGCGCGCGGTGAAGAAATTGAATTACCCAAAATGACTGCCAAAGAACCTCTTTCATTAAAAAATATTTCAGCCGAAGGTAAGGAAACCCAACCCCCTCATCGTTATACTGAAGCTGGTTTGGTCAAGGAATTGGAAAAACGCGGCATTGGTCGGCCAAGCACTTACGCCGCTATTATCAAAACTATTCAAGACCGCGGTTATGTAATAAAAGAAAATAAAGCCCTTCGTCCGACAGACACCGGCGAAGTGGTTAGTGATTTTTTGAGCAAACATTTTGAACAATATATTAGTGACACTTTCACCGCTGAAATGGAAAATAAACTTGATGATATTGCTGATGGCAAACGTAACTATATCAAGACCTTGAGAGATTTTTATGACCCATTTACTAAAGAGATTGTTAGTAAAAAGAAAATTGATAAAATCACTAATCTTGGCGCGGCCCCAAGCGAAATCAAATGTCCAATTTGCGGTAGTCCAATGATCATCAAACTGGCTAAAAACGGCCGCTTTTACAGTTGTGCAAAATTTCCTAAATGCACTGGAGCTCTGACCCTGGAAGGCAAAGAATTGGCTGGACCCAAAGAAACTGGCGAAAAATGTCCGGAATGTGATAGTCCACTAGTGGAACGTGACGGCCGTTTTGGTCGTTTTGTTGCCTGTTCCAATTACCCGAAATGTCGTTACATCAAAAAAGACGCTGTATTAGAAAACGGTGAGAAGCCGGGCGATACCGGTGTCCGATGTCCAATTTGTCAAATTGGAACAATGACTGAAAAACGCGGACGTTTTGGAGTTTTTTATGGCTGCTCAAATTACCCCAAATGTAAAAATATTATCAAGTCTAAACCAACTGGCGAAATTTGCCCAATATGCGGTTCTTTGATGATGGAAGGAACTAAGACCATTCCTGACCGATGCAGTAATAAAACCTGTCCAAATCACAACCCTCACAAATTAAAGAAGGATAAATAAAAATATGTTCTTTTGTCTAAGCCCAAACTCGTGCTAGAATCTTTTTTATGGATGCAGAGGAAATTTTCAATTTAATGAAAAATCCTTCATCGTCTGATAAAGACTTGATAAACAAGGCTTTATCCTTTGCAGAACATGCTCATGAAGGTCAAAAACGTTATTCCGGTGAACCTTTTATTATTCACCCTTTTAATGTTGCTCTCTTGTTAGCTGAATTCAAAGCCGACGCGGAAACAATCGCTGCCGGTCTTTTACATGATACGGTAGAAGACACCAATATCAGCGCTAATGATTTAAAAAAAGAATTTGGACCAGCTATCGCCTTTTTGGTTGAAGGAGTAACAAAATTGGGCAAATTAAAATACCAAGGAGCCAAGCGTCATAGTGAGAGCTTACGTAAATTATTTGTTGCGATGGCTGAAGATATAAGAGTTATTATGATTCGCCTAGCTGATCGACTCCACAATGTTCGCACCCTGCAATATGTTCCCGAGGACAAACAAAAAAGAATTGCCTTAGAAACTCTAGAGCTTTACGCGCCATTAGCCAATCGACTTGGTGTTTGGAAAATGAAGGGCCGCCTGGAAGACGCCAG
>Ga0172381_10002433_pt1 | contig 20535 bp, 44 predicted proteins | sample Leawel6488metaG_FD_119754 | JGI IMG/M metagenome (GOLD analysis project Ga0172381, IMG submission 119754) | Leachate microbial communities from a municipal landfill in Southern Ontario, Canada - Leachate well 64-88 metaG | ecosystem: Engineered > Solid waste > Landfill > Unclassified | place...
ATCAATTGGCTATGAATTTAACTCCAAATGATGTTGAGAGTGTATTAGCAATGCATGAAATGGTTATTGGTAAAACAGGTAAATTATTTACTACAGAAGAATGGGAAAATGCTTCACCTGAAGAACGAGAACAAAATACCCATACAGCAAATTAATAGTTAAAATATTTGGTTAATTCAAATTAATGTTATATATTTGCATAGTATTAACCTAAAAAATAGTATTATGGAAAAAAAAGTAATCTTAAATAAAGATAATCGCATTAAAAGAAGTGAAAACTTTGAATCTTTAAAAAAAATTGAAAACGAAATATCATATAGAATAAGAAGTGAATATTCGTCAGAAAAAGAAGTATTAAACAATGAAATTAATTGTTTACTTGATGAAGAAAAACAATTTCGTAAAGATGCTCTTGAGTTATTAAGAACTTGCAATGAAGAAAGCAACCTTAGAGTCTCAGTACAAGTTGGCCCTAATAATAATATATTATATTATTATAGAGGCCATCTTCAACGTAAATTAGGTTATAATGATACTAGTTTTAATTTTATATCTGACGATAGAGATAATGATGGTAGACCATTTACCATAGGTTTCTCATGTTTACAATCAGTTGAAATTTTATAATTATGGCAAAATTAAAACGGGAAGACTTAGAGTTTTTAACTGATGACCAAATAAGAGAGTTTGTAAAAACTAAAGATATGAGTATTTTACCTTTATCATTATTGGATAAATGTCATATTATAACACCGGGTAGAATTGAAGCATTATTATTTGTTATTGCTAGAGACCGCTTTATTAAACATAAAAGAGAAGATGATTTGTTGTTATTCCTTGATTATATCTATAAAGAATGCACTGATAAATATGGTCATTTATTAGTGGCTTTAGCTGGTGACCATTTGGACCCAACACCTAAAAACATAGTTAACGATTATCTTAAAAAAAATAAATAATATGACAATAACAGCTATTAGTAAAGATGAATTCGAAAAAATTGAATCATCACTTAAAGAATTACCAGAAAGAGTTCTTTCACAAATTGAAAATGTTAAAGGTCAATCATTACTTGGTATGGAATGTTTATTTGTACAAACATATAAAAATGAAAACACAATCTATTTGCCTAATAATGTTAGTCAAATTAAAGATTTTGGGAATTATATTGGTATATACACATCAGATTTTTTCTTTAAAATAGATGGTGATTTATATAAATCAAAGTTAAATTATATATTCCTACAATAAATGAAAAAAATAATATATTTAATAACCATACTAATTATTTTACTATCTTGTTCGACAAAAAAACAAAAACATTTATATCATTATACACTAAATGTGACATATACTAATGGTGATGTAGAGACTATAACGGATACTTACCAATATACTGGTAGCTCAATGAATATATATCTAATTGGCCATAATTCAAATTCTTGTATTAATATATCAACTGATTTTAATTGTGACGTTATAGTATGTGGTGTTAGGAAATTTAAATTAATTGAATCTAGAATAGAAGATTTACCATAAAATATTTGGAATTGTAAAAACTTTGTTATATCTTTGTATTATAATTAAAATATAATAATATGAAATTAACTCATTATCAAAAAGAATACTTGTTATTACATTTTTTCAAAAATGATGAATATGCCGGATGGGAAGGTATTGCAAGAAAATTATTAGACACTGGCAAATGCATTGTGGCTGGTAAAGAATGTATTTGGGTTGGTGGTATTGGTAATTTTATTAAAACTAGTGAAGCCGAAGATGCAATTGATTGTTTATTATATAACTTCGATTTCAATGCTTTAATTTCTTCTAAATGGTTTAAAGAACATACCATAGAATATACTGATGAACTAGATAGAAAAATCTCAGCACTAAAAGCTGAATATTATGAAACGTTAGATATAGAACATTATATAATAAATTAAGTATTATGAGTGATATACAACAAATTCAAAAACTAGTCCAAGACTATTTTGAAAATACAGACCCAGAATTATTTATTAAAGTAGTTGATGTATTTGTATATGAACAAGGTACTGATGATTCAGAAGTAACTGGTTTAATAACTAAGTTTTTAAATGACATGGATATATCTAAAGACCATGCTACATATTTTTTTGAACGAGATAAACAAAATTATTTTAAAGATTTTACGTTAATAACCTTTATAGAAAATATTAAACTAGCTATGTTAAATACTAGTCATAATAATGCTAGATGGTACTTCAAACGAAATAAAACTAAACATCAAAGTGAAATTGATATCTTAAACGCTACTATTAAAGCTGATAAGGCAGCATACAAGTATGAAAAAACTAAAGCCGATTATTTTGGTGATAAACTAGAAGAAATACTTACTAGATTAAACTATAGTGAATCTTATTTCTATGGAGAAAAAGAAGATAAAAAATTATTAGAGGTTATTAAAAAATTTAAAGATGAAAATAGAACAAATACTAGAACAAAAAAAACGAGATGTAACAAGTGATATTGTTTTATATAATGGTGAAGCTTTTGCATATTGGGATTCAGGGTTAACTCGCCATGTGTTTGTTAATGCTGATAAAACTAAAGTCATTAAATTCTTAATTGAAAAAGACCACAAAGATTACAACCTTGAGGAATTTGAGGTGTGGAGAAAATCATCAGAAGAAAATCGTACTAAATTAGCTAAAACATCTTTAGAACTTAATGGTAATGTTATCGAACAAGAATTCTGTAATCCAATTAAATGGGATGAAAGAAAAATGAGTATGAAACAGATACTATTTGCTGGTAGATGTAGACACGAAGTTGGGTGGGATAAAGATGGTAATTTAAAATGTTTTGATTTAAGTGAATATAAACAATATTAGAATATTATGGTAGAATCTAAAGAATTAAGAGAGTATAAGAAATTACTGAATAAGTATTTATATAAACCTAGATATAGTGGCTATTTAAGGCATACAGATATTAATTATATTAAGCTACGTAAAATAGAATTAACGGGTTTAGTTAATCATAAAGGTGCTGAAGAAGAGCTTATTATTATTAATAAAGTATTCGAAATTTATAATATAGGTATTAAACTTGGGTTAACATATGATAGTATTCGTGACATGTTTATTAATTTAGAATCTAATAAATATAAACGTGGTCTAGTGTATTCTCAAAGTCCTGAAAAAGAAACTAGGGATAATAAAGGTACGTATGTTGGTAGTGGTGGTGAAAATTGTCATAAAGTTAGATACCCAAAGAAAAATAGGTCAAAACGAGTGTGGGCAATGTTTTATAAAATGTTCCCATATTACGCTAGATTAGATAATTGGAATGGTGAAACTTCAAAAAGAATGAAATAATTATGGAAAATAAAAAATATGACTGGACAGAAAATAAATTTTCAAATGTAATGTCAACAATTGGTTTAATTATTTTCGTTAGTGGGTTATTAATTACATTAATATTACTATTTTTTAACATACTTGGTGATACAACCATGATTACATTTTTATCCTTTATGTTTTCAAGTGGAATATGGTTACTAATGGCCAAAGGTTCATCAACTAAAGATGAATATAGTAATTTATTTATTTCTTCTGTTGAACGAAGATTATCAGAAGTTAAATCTAAAGAAGATTTAATTGATTTATATGATTTTATGGCATCACAAGCTTTTGATGATGATGGCTACAGACTATCTTATCCGATAGAATTCGGTAAATTATTTAATAAAGTCAACGCTCAAATAGAAATATTAGATAAATTAGAAGTAAAATGAAACCATATAAAGTAAAACATGTACCCACAGGGTTATACTACCAACCACATAGACATAGAGGTTCTAACGTATCTAAAAGAGGTAAAATTTATGAGACAGCAACCCATGGTCTTTCATCAGCATTTAAATATGCTAAACGATATCCTGATAAAGAAGGATATCAGAAATTTACATTACGGGTTGCTCAAGATGGTACGATTCATAAACAATTTAAAGATACGTTTGTCTGGACAAAGTGTTCGTGGGCTTATAATGAAGTAATGGCTGACACATTATTAACTGATTGGATATTAGAAGAAATTTAATAAATTATAAATATGAAAAAAAGAAACATTTTTATTGGACTATCAATAGTCGTAGTAATAATAGATATAAAAGTAAATTAAAATTAGCCAGAAAACATGAAAAAATAAAGAATCAGAGGTTAGATTACCTTCATAACATAACAACTAAAATAGTTAAAGAGAACCAAATAATTATATTAGAAGATTTAAATGTTAGTGGAATGATGATAAATCATAAATTAAGTAAAGCTATCGCTGAATTAGGTTTATATGAAATGAGAAAACAAATTGAATATAAGTCTAAATGGTATGGTAGAGAAATGGTTTTAGTTAGTAGATGGTATCCATCATCAAAGAAATGTAGTTGTTGTGGAAACATCAAATATAACTTAAAGTTATCAGATAGGATATATAAGTGTGATAATTGTGGGTTAGAAATTGATAGGGATGTTAATGCAAGTATTAATATAGAGTATGAAGGTAACAGATTATATAATGAAAATAAAATAGGGCAACGTTTGTCCGAATATACGCTTGTGGACTTACCAATTATGGATGACAAGGAGTTTACTCCCCTAAAAAGTAAAGTAAGAGTGAAACAAGAAGATGAGACTTACATAGAGATAAATAAGTTTAATTGAACGATGAATTCATTCTTAATGGTATTAAAGAAAGTAATTAAAATAAATGGAAACGACTGATATATTAACAATTGATAAATTATTAAGACTTAATGGCTTATATTCTAGTGATATAAAGATTGCTATGAATAATAAACAATTAAAACTTAATGGCTATAATTTAACAGTTGATGACCTTAATTTAGTTGTAACTTCATATGATGAAACTGGTGAGTTCATATATAATAAGATTGAGTTATTTAAGAAACTATCGTTTTTATCAATTGATGAAATATTTGAATGTAATATACCATATGTACGTAGAGTTCTAGAAGGTTTATCACGATTAAAACTGTCTAAGAAAAAATCATTAATAATTAAATTAAATGGAACACAATAATAGGATTTCCGATATATTAAAAAGGATACCATTAGAAGTAAGAGTTAAGGTAACAATAGAATCTTATCTAATTATAAAACATGGTGGTCAAATGTCTTTACCAGTTGATAAAAATGGTGGTGATACACCCGAAGCTATTGAAATATTAGCTAAAAATCATAAAATTCTAGAAGAACATAAAGATTTAGTGAAATGGGTATTGGATGATATTAAAGAATGGAAAGAAGATGGGTGCCCTGAAGATAAAAATGAAACCACAAATATTGAATAATATGGAATTTAAAAAAACACAATTAGGTAAATTGGAATTTATTGAACAATACCTATATGAAAAACCAGAGGCCGATAATTATTGGCGAGGAATATCTGTTGACTTTAAAGGACAAGTATTTTTATCTGTTGGATTATCTGAAGGTGAACATGGTAATTATTCTTATAGAAATAAAGATGTTCCATTAGATTGGCTAAGAATTGATAGACGTGGAATAACCGGTGATAGATTATATACTGGTGAATGCGGTAATGAAGTTGAATACGAAATTATTACACAAAGATACTTTAAATTAGAGGATATCGAAGCTTGTAAAGCTGAATGTGTTGCAATATTTGATAGATATGTTAAATATTTTACTGAATAAATTATGAAATGTACTGATTATAATATTATTAGGGTTCGTTATTACGCTGATGAATATCGGTTAAAAAAATACGGATTAGATGATAAAAAAACTTTGTTACAACATAGAGATAGAGCTCGTGATGCTAATGACTTTATTTGGAAATTGGCTGAAAAGTTATCTGGGAAAGATTCAATGTGGTGGCATATGACATATATGTTTTCGGCTAGTGAATGCTTTGAAGAATATTTAGAATTTGATGAAAAAATATTAGTGTCTCACCAAGAAGGTTGGAAAACCTATTATATACCTAAAGAACGTGAAGATGTTTTCCAATGGTTTAAGGATAATTTAATTAATCCATACAAAGTGGTTAAGAAAACATACATAACTTATCTCTCTTATAGAGTTGGTGATGAAAATAATAATTGGAAAAGAAAAGAGACTTTAATTAATACTGAAGAAATAAAACTAAAACATAACTTGAAATAATAAAATAGTTTATATATCTTTGTACTTTAAAAATAATATAAATTAATTTAACAAGTAAAAGTATGAATGAAGTATTAGATGAAAGACCTATGGCAGAACGTCCATTGCCTGATGAACCAAAGTGTTCTAATGGTGGTGAAGTTATGGTTGAAGCAGAATCAAGAACAAATAAAGCTAGATTTATTGAAATCGAATCATTAGATTTTGGGTATGTAGTTAGAGTTGGGTGTCAAAAATTTGCAGTTGAATCAATAGATAAACTAACAGATTCATTAAAAGAATATTTACAAGACCCAAATAGTGTTGAACGAAAATGGTTTAAAGGTGAATTTTTGAAATAATCCTTATGAGTAAGAAAAAAACCGTAAATGAATATTTACCATTTCCATCTAAAGAAATAGAAGATTTAATTAAACCATTTATAAAAACTTATAAAAAACTAAATGGTTATAGACAAATTGATAGTGTGTTAATTGATGAAGTTTTCCCTGATAACAAATTAATTGAGTTTTTTTGTAATAGAGGACCAGAATCATTTACAATTGAAATTGTTGGGTATCACCATACATTACCAGAAGATTGGGATGAATCAATACAAATTGATTTAGACAATGGCGATTGGAAATATGAGGATGATATCAGATATTCTATGGGTTTTTATTTGAATATTGAAGACACGCCAAATGATAGTGGTGGTTTAACTGTTCAAGAAACAACCGATTTATTTTTATATGAGATTGGTGTGTTTTGGAAAAAACTTAATAAAATGTGGGGTGAATCAGTATGACAGAAGGAGATAGATACGAAGGTAAAGAATTACCAAGAGGTTGGACTATTAAAACAGATGGTAATTCAAACGAAATAATTGTACGTGACCCATTATATTATAATGAAGATGGTTATAAACGTAAAGTAAGACATAAACCAACCAATATAACACCAAAAAAGAAAAAACGTAAAAAATAATATTATGGCAAAATATACTTATGAAGAACTTTATACCATTACATGTTGGGATGATATAAAAAATGATTTACTCGATGCGTTAATTCAACATGGTACTGATGTTGATATGGAAGATGAAATCGAAGACATATTGGATGAAAAAGATTTAAATGGGTTATTCGATATGGTTTGGAACGGTGATAATAAATAAAAAATGGGTAGTGATTATCTAATCACAACATACATATATGACTTAACCGAAACAATGGCACTATCATTTACTATTAGCCAATATCGTAAAGATGGCGGTTTGTGTGATGCTGATTCGCCAGATGAGATAATAGTACTTAAACGTGTGGAAGTACCTAAAAAACCAAAAGTTAAAAAATCTATTTCAATGAAAGAAATTGAAGCGATATGTCGTAAATCTTTTCACTTTTATAAAAATAATGAATTCTCTGATGATGAATTAGAAGAAGAATTTGAGAAATGTCTTAAAGAATGGCTTAAAGTACAATAATATATGAAAACAAGAATTAAAATTGATGTTAACCCTTATTCAGTAAAAACATATACTATCGAATCACGAGATAATGTAGATACTGACGATATATTTAAATATTTTGTACCAGTATTTGGTTGGATTCATTACATATACGATAAGTATGTTTGGAGTACCATATATTATTCAAGAGCCACTAATAAATTCAATACACTTGAAACAGCTAAAGAAACGATTGATAAATACTTAGTTAGCTATAACCAAGATAAAGAAGAAGAAGCTCGTAAAAAAATAAGTGAAACATATTATATTAATCATCCATAATTTATAGTTATTTATTTGGTAGTTACAATTATTTGTTTTATCTTTGTATTATAATATTAAAATATAAAAATTATGTTTATAAATTATGACTACGGATATTTTACGGTGCACCCACTTAAATATGGGTTAATAAAATACCCATTTGACTTTAGAGGAATGTATTCTAGTAACTATGCTATTGGTACTAAAATAACTACTGAAGAAACCATGGAAGTTTTCGAACAAATAAAGAAACAATTTCCAAAAGCTAACATAAATAGTCTTTATACCGATAGACTTGTTGGTTGGGATGGTGATTATAAAGGTGCTATTAAAAAAGCAACAGGTAAAGATTGGGGTACCGGAGCGTTTGGTAATATGGATATGGACCAAATTGATATTTTCCTAAAAGAATATACTAAGAAAAAATGTAAACTTCTAGCTGTTGTACCATTTGTGAATGCATCATCTGGTTATCCGTTATGGTTATTAATTTATAGCGAAAAATAATATGAGAAATGTAAATTTAAATATAGCCCTTATATGGTTATTAGGTGCAATTCTTTGGTTAGTAGACTTATATATAACAAATAAAATGTTTATGCAGTTTTTTTGTGGGTCTTGTTTCATAATATCAGGTATAATATCGTGTGTTCATTTTATTAAAGTTTATAAAAAACGTAAAATATGAAAGAATCAGTAATTACAATTAAGACAATTGGTGTTAATCAATCAATAGATTTAGAACTTTTATTAGATGTTGGTAGAGAATTTACTGAAATTGATAAAGCTAATATTAATTATCATATACGTAGATTAATAGAATCTATCCAAGCTGAAACTATTAGTATTAACCCTCAAAGTAAAATAGATGCCATTAATGAAAAAACTGGTATTATTAATTGTTTTGGTGATAGAGTTATCTTTGTAGAACAAATACCAAATGGTTATGATGATAGTTATTATTCAAAACATTTACCATGGTTTGTTGTTACTACTACAAAAGGTAGAATCAAAATAGGTTGGAGGAAACGTGTTATTTGTATCGATTGGTGTGATTCAATTATAAAAGAATCTGCAGAAGCGTTATTCCCCAATGAAGATGTTACTAAGTATGAGAAATTAATTCACGCTTGGGGGTATGAAAAAGCAACTGAATATATTAATGTCTTATTAAAATAATTATGAATAGAGAACAAGCTAAACAAATGTTTCGTGATGACAAAGATGCTTACGGCAAACCTAAAGCTGTTATGTCTAAAATAGATAAAATCTATGATGAATTCGAACAAGAAAATGGTGTAACCAAATATGTGAATGTACATATTGGTGACATGATTGAATGGCAAGGACATTTCTTTGTTGAAAACTCCCATGATGACCCAATACAGTTTTTAACTGGTGTTAACCAAATAACTAATATTTTCATAGAAGATAATTTGTTATTGATGAAATTGGATAATAACAAACAATTTATTATGGCTAATTTTCGTAGTAATTATAGTAACGAAGAATTAACTAAATTATTAAGCGGTTGGAAAAAAGTATAATATGGCATCAGTATATAAAATAGAAATTGAAGTGGTTAGTGATTGGGTTAACTTTAATGAATCACAAATCAAAGAACATATTGAGAAAGTTATTAATAGTGGTAATTCAACTATTAAACAAAATATTAAAGTATTTGATATTAAAGTAAAACAAAAAGCTTAAACCATTTTAATAAATGAAAACAAGGATAGTCTTAAAAATTACCAAAGATGGTAAAGAAACTTATATAACGCAAAAAAAAGGTTCGGATGTAAGTTGGTTTATATACGCTATTCCTATATTTGGGTGGACCTTCTTTATAGTAGATTTTTTATTTTGGGAAAATTTAAATGATGATATATTTGGTAGGAATAATTTTTATTCTTTAGAGAAAGCTAAATTAGCTATCGATAAATATTTACAAGATATATCACACGAAAAAGAAAAGGAAGAAAATGGGAGAATAGTTAAAAAAATTTATTTTAAACACCCATAATTTTTTATCTAAAATACTTGCATATGTTAAAAATAATATTTATCTTTGCAGTGTAGTTAAAAGTACAAAGTTCATTGACAGAATAAAATAAAAAATATAAAATAGATAATATCTTCGTGAGAAGATTAAGAAAAGGTCTATTGAGTTAGATAAGTACGATGGTTAGTAATGTAGTAGAAATACTCAACTCTCACAGTATCTCGCCAGAATAAGGATGAAGAGACTAAGCCTATATCTTTCAAAATCTATTTTAAAATATAAATGATTGATACTATCACACAGCATAAGCTGATACAATCTTGTAGCCATAAGAAGTCAGATTATCAATCATTTTAAAATATAAACAATTATAGTGTGGTGGAATGTAAAGACACTATCCCATTGTGTAATTTAGATTTGAAATGAATCTAGGGTGAAACTAATAGTAGCGGACTTTTCAGTTAAGTCTCTGGCGTAAATGTCCCAGTATAAAAACTAATGAAAACTGTTTTATAGGTTAAAATCCTATTACTATGATTGTTTTTAAAATTTAAAATTAAAGAGTGCTGTCTAGTGAGTTGTAAATAGGTTTCAAATTAAGGTATTTTTACACCTTGTCAGTTAAATGTGTTTGAACAGCTCTTAAAACCATAATAATTGTGATGTGGCTGAATTAGACCAAAAGCATCTACTTTGAGAGGAAACGATAGTGATAACCTTGAAAATAAACTATTAGAGGGGTAAATTGGTTAATAAGTCTAGGCCTATAATTTACATTATGTAGCACTTCAAAGAGGTTAGGCATGACGGTTATATCGTCTAACTGAACAGTTTCTGTACAGGTTCGAATCCTGTCATCACAATTATTTTTAAAACATTCGGGTGGGAACTGACATGGTGTCATCATTGATAATAAACAAATATAAGTAAACTATGGCGTAGGCGTACAAAGTAGTACAAAGTATTAATAAAAGTCATAGGTTGTTTGAACTTCTAAGTACACGAGGTTAGACCTTCAGGTTCAACTCCTGACCTACCCACACTAAAACATAATAAGATTCTAAGTAAGAATAACCGAGATAACTTACTGAATGGATAGTCAAGCTCTGTTGCTGGTATAACCGTTAAATCACCTTCTCAGGTGTTGCAACACTCGCCAAGAGTCTTATTTTAATACTGTCTTACTTGTAGGTACAATAGACGTTAAGCATTTAAACCTTCACTCGCTAAACATTGAGAGTATAAATAGATACTAAACTTGGTTTAACAAGTTGTAAGTGGAAAAGTTAACATGGTTGTTAAGGTGTGACCTAAGATAAACCAACTTATGGAGAAATCCTAGAAGTATTGTTCCCCTTTGGTAAGGGAATGTGTTCGTTCAAAGAATTAGTGGTTTAGAGACGGGAGTTATTACCTAGAGACTAAAACGCATTTATCAATGCTAATGAGAACCAAGCTAGACCTTAATAATGCATCAATATTCTAATAAAATTTGTGTATTATAGGTGCTAAAAATTATATATTATGGAAACAAGAATTAGTGTAACAGTTACTAAAGGTGGCGGTGAAACATTTACTATTGAAAAAAAGGGTGAGTTTTACCCGTGGTATTTTTACTTAATACCAATATTAGGTTGGGCCGGTTTTTTAACGGATAAATATACATGGCAAAATGTATATAGTTATTATGACCCAAACACAAACGAATTTAATCGCTTAGATGAAGCAAAGTCTGCTATAGATAAGTATATTAAAACCAAAGAAATAATTAAATTTAATCAAGAAAATAGTAAAATAGTAAAAAAATATTATCTTAAACATCCATAATTAAAAATATTATTATGCCAAAACAAGAAGAAATTTACGAACAGATTGACTTAGCATCGGAAAGAATTGAATCTGGTGAAATATACCACGGTATGAGCTATGAAGAAGGTATTAAAGATGCCCTTAATTGGATATTAGGTTGTGGTGATAAACCTTTAGAAGAATAAAGTATATGATAGGAAATTATTTAATAACAACCGATGCTTGGTTCACAGCACCAGACGGTAAAAGCTATAGAGCAGCTTGGGGTAAAATTGAAATACTTGAAGATAAATTCTTAGGGATAAAAACTAATCGAAATAGTACTAATTGGTTTGCTAAACTTGGTTCTGAAAAAAATCATATTATAATAGCTGGATGTCAAATACATTATGCTATCAAATGTGATGACACACCAAATATTTCAGATACTGAAGATTGGCAAGCAGACGCTTCGGCTGGACTTAAATCATATGTTCGACCAACATCAATTTATATAGCACAATAAAATGGAATTAAAGGATGTAACCACATTAACCGATATTAAACAAGGTGATACCATTATCATTACCGGTGATGTATTAAAAAACGAGCCAGTTAAAGCTCTTAAAGTAAAAGTAACACCTCAAGATGGTACCGAGATAATATTTGACTTAAAGAAAAATAAGTTTTTCAATCTAGGTATGTACTTAGAAGGTAAATCATGGGTAAAAGAATGTAAATTAGTAATATAATACAATGGGATTTAAAATATATTTTATATTAATCATGTGTATAATCGTAACCATTTTAATATCTGTTGGTGTTAAAATATATGAATATGAAACACAACCAAAAAAATCTAGTGATACCACTGAAGAAATTAGTGGTGTTAAAACAATGACGTGTGGTACATACGCAACAGATTATTATACATCTGGTATGCATTATAAATTGTTTCAAGGACCCAAAGGTGGTATGTTTGTAGCAAATGTAACTAAAGATAGTTTAGAATGTATTAAATTAAAACAATGAAATTAATTAGAATTGATTCATGTGAATTCGCTATTATTGATGATTCTGAAATCATTAATGGTTGTATTATAGCTACTTTTGCTATTGGCTTAAATGGTCATGGTAGAGGTTGGTATACATCAAAATATACTGGTGATAAAATATCTAAACTTAATGTATTAGCTGGTGGCAAAAGAGTAACACATTCAACATCACCAATTGATGAATCCTATTTAAAATTATCAGAAATACTTGAATTAATAGGGGAGGTTAATATAGAAAAATTAGCATCTGATTATACTAATGAAAGAAATTATCTTGAAGAAGAAGAATTTGGTTTCTACGATGGATATACACAAGCTTTAGAAGATAATAAACATAAAATATATACCTTAGATAATTTAAGGGAGTGTATAAGTGAGGCATGGCTTTCACGTGAAGAAAATGATGAAACATTTACTAAATGTATGAAGAGAATACTTAAGACATTCGAACCTAAATTAGATTGGGATGTTGAAATTGTTGATGGTAAAATAAAACTTATATAATATGAAAGATAAATTTACTACATACCAAATAGCTAAAGAACTTAAAGAACTTGGTTTTGATGAACCGTGTTTTGCTACTTATATGAAAGATGCTTGTGGGAGTAAAAAACCTTTTGAATATGATATAGATTATTGTACAAAAACGCAAATGTCAAGTGGGTTAGCTTCTCATAATAATTTATATAAAAATGATTGGGTTGCAGCACCAACTTGGCAAGATGTTATTGATTGGTTAGAAGATAAACATAAATTATTTGTAGATGTCTTCCCAACATTAGTAAGTGTTTCAGATAAAACTGGACATAGATTTACTTGGGATATAGTTGATTTAGATGATTATGCTACTACTATAACAGATACATCACCATTAGGTTTTCTAACATCAAAAGAAGGTAGAGTAGATGCTATATTAAAGGCTATTGAAACCATTAAAACTAGAAAATAATATGAATAATATAGAAATTAAACATATACACGCTGGTGTTACTTACTTCAATGGTGCATTGTATTTTGTAGTTGATAATCGATTACTACATATTGGTGTTTCAACACCAAATTTTAATGATTATGGTGAGTGGCGAATTAGTGGTTTTAATCTAAGTAAATTGCCATACAATCCCCTTGATAATAAGGTTGAATTAAAACCATATGAAAATTTTAAAAACATTTTCATCAATCAAGCAGATTTAGACTTTCTAGATTTAATGAGTTATGATGATGGTGATTCTCATACAGATGAACATGTTGAAAAAATTAAAGAAGCTTTAGGTGATAAATTTGAAACATATACTGACGAATTAGCTGGTGGTAGATTTAAATATCAAAAACAAATATCAATAATTAGAAGTAATGATATAATTAAAATGAGTGTTTGGCGTAAAATTAAAAACCCACCATCATTCGAAAAGATATTATATCCAATACTAGAGGGTTTTAGATTAGGTTACATTAATAGTAGAAAATAATATGAATTTAACTTTAGATATTATAAGAGGATATTCCTTACCAGAGTCTACAAATGATTCTAACGGTGAGTTAGTTATTACTTTTACATTACCAAATGGTATTGTTTTAAGTGTGTTAGAAGATATTGATGTATCTAATAAAGATGTATTATTATATGCTGATGATAGCCATATATTTTCATGTGAAACTACAGAAGAATTGGAACATCTTATTAATACACCTTACGATATTCTTATTAATAATATGTTTGAAAAATATATGATTAGAGTTCGTGAACAATTAGAATGTAATGCTACTGAAGAATATCAAAAAGAAAATATTGTATACCTATATTCAAATAAACAAGTCAATGACAATTTAGATTATTTCAGGAAATGTATGTTAAATCCATTATCCGGATATAAAGCATTATTATTTTTCCATGACTACCTTAATGGTGAATACGATATATCATGAAACAAGAAATATTAACAGGTGTAATAACCAAAGATGCTTATGTTAAATTAGACGATGGTAGACTATTCGAAATAGGTAGTAGAGGTCTTGATGATGAAGGTTATCAACAAGTATTAATGGATGCTACATCAGTTGGTGGTAGTGGATTTTTTCAAAGACAATCAATAAAACCTTATATAGGTATGAAATGTGAATTTGTACTTAATGAAGGTGCTAAATGTGGGTTTAATTTTAAAATAAAATAAAAAAAATATTACAAAATACTTGCATCGTATTTTATTTTTCTTTATCTTTGCAGTATAATAAAAAAGTTCATTGACATAATGTTTTATATAATAATTTACAAGTAGTTGTTCTTCAGATGCTCGAATGAGTTGTAAATGGGTTTCAAAATAAGGTATTAAACAATTTAATAAGTTCCTTATCATATTCTTTATCAGTTGTAAATAGGTTTCAAAAATAAGGTATTAAACAAGTTTTAATTTAAAAATTAAGTTCTATCCCAGTTGTAAATAGGATTCAAATAAGGTATTAAACAACAATAAAAAAATTAAACTAAACAACAATGGAGTTGTAAATGGGTTTCAAAATAAGGTATTAAACAACCTTCAATAATATTTTGTATATCATTATGATGTTGTAAATGGGTTTCAAAATAAGGTATTAAACAACAGAATAATATTCTATAATATAGAAACTAGTGTTGTAAATGGGTTTCAAAATAAGGTATTAAACAACAAATGAATCTGCTGATAATCTATTGTCTTTGTTGTAAATGGGTTTCAAAATAAGGTATTAAATAACAGTTGAAGTTGTTTACTGTGACATGTTAGTGTTGTAAATGGGTTTCAAAATAAGGTATTAAACAACACACATAATTTTTTCGCCTCAGGTCTTTCCGTTGTAAATAGGATTAAAAATATAAAACATTAGAATAAAAATATTAAAAACATACCTTATTTTTAAAATTGAGAATGAAGTTCTCGATGATTACAATTATGACTCAGGGAAACCTACGTTATTTAAGTCATCACACCTACGGTGCTCCACTAGCCTGTAGCAATGTGTTACCCGACTAAACATCTCTAACCCTATACGGAGAAGTGGAAGGTAAATTACAAGCTTTTATAACATTGTCAAAGTGGACCACAGGGTTTCGACCCTGATTTATTTATTAATTTAAATTAAAAACAAAATGAAAAAAGTATTCGTACTTAACAAAAACGGAGAACCGCTTATGCCAACCGAAAAATACGGTAAAGTTAGGCGATTAATTAAAGATGGTAAAGCTGAAATTTTTTCGCATGAACCATTTACTATTAAATTACTATATGATACACCAGAATTCATACAACCAATTACACTTGGTATTGATACCGGTTATTCATTCATTGGAATTTCAGCTTTAACAATTAAAGAAGAATTGTTTGGTTGTGAATTGGAACTTCGTAATGATATCAAATCATTGATATCTGATAAACAACGATGTCGTAGCTTACGAAGGAGTAGACTTAGATATCGTGCAAAGCGATTCGATTTTAGAACTAGAAAAGATAATTGGTTACCACCATCAACTCAACACAAATTTGATACTCATATCAAACAGATTGATAAACTAATTACTAGATTGCCAATAACTAAAATTATATTAGAAACGGCTAATTTTGATATTCAGAAAATTAATAACCCATTAATTACTAGTGTTGAATATCAACAAGGTGAACAATTAGGATATTGGAATATTAGAGAATATATTCTCCATAGAGATGACCATAAATGTCAAAATCCAGATTGTAAACATAAAGACGATAAAAACTATAAACCGGTATTAAACGTACATCATATTATATATAGACGTAATGGTGGTTCAGATAAACCAAGTAATTTAATAACACTTTGTGAAAAATGTCATACAGCTAAAAACCATGAAAAAGGATTCTTAGTAGATTGGCAAAAAAACGGTTTTAAAGTTAAAGGTTTTAAAGATTCTACATTTATGAATATTATTAAAACTAGAATTCTTAATCAATTACGAGAATTATATCCCAATATAGAAATTACTAATACACACGGTTATATTACTAAAGCTAATAGAATTCATAATAAAATTGAGAAATCTCACCATAACGATGCTTTTATTATAGCTGGTGGTACTGACAAAGATAAAATATCTGAAACTATTAATCTTAAGTGTGAACGTAGAAACAATAGAGCATTACAAACATTTAGAGATGCTAAATATATTGATTCAAGAGATGGTGAAATAAAAACCGGATATGTATTAAATTCTGGTAGAACAAAACGAAATAAATCGACTAATGGTGAAAATTTGAGACAATATAGAACACCAATATTAAATCCAGATGGAACCAGAAAACAAGTTACCAAAGGTAATAATAGTATTAGAAAAACTCGTTATAATTTCTCGAAAGGTGCTAAAATTAAAATAACTGAAAATTGGTCTGGTAAACATTTAAGTGTTAATAAAAACCAAATTCTTATTAGTGGTGGCACAGCTAACCAAGGTACATATATCTATATAGGCAAAAATCTTATACCAGCAAAAGTATGTAAAGAAATAACTAATAGAAAAGGTATAATAGAAAAATTATAAGCTATGAGTAGATTTAGAAAATTCTTTAATATATTAAGTAAAGAACAACAAAAACTTATTGATGATGGTTGCTCAGTATTAAAAGCTTTAGCTACTAAAAAAGCATCATCTTGTATTGAACATGATAGAGAACGAGAAAAAATTAATAACTCGACATGTCCTTTATGTAACTCCAATAAAATTGTAAATAAAATATCAAACGTTGAAGGTAAAGGTAATGTATCAGGCTCACTTTATTGTGGTAGTGGTAGCATATATGGTAGTTCAAAAATAAATACATCTGAAGTAAATCATTGTAGTACATGTGGTAACCAATGGAAAAAATATAGTAGAAAATATATTTCATCTGACGATATTTTAGCTGGTTGGTTTAATGATATTAATGCGGTGTATGAAGGTATATATTCCTATGGTGATAAAACAGTAGAATTACTTAAAGATATTCCAGCTGAAAGTTTATTGGTTGAATTCGAAAATGTTGAGAATGATTGTTATTATTCAACTCAAAATAATATAACATTAAAATTTTTAAAAACTAAATTTAAATCTGTTTGGGATAAATAAACAAATATACTTATGGGTGATATAGATAAATATTTCGAAGAACATTTTGGTATTGGTGGTGACGATGAAGATACTAAAATATATAAAGCGAATGAATTATTATTTGCGATTGATAATTTAAGTTATTTGGATGACGAAGAAAAATATGGTCTAGACCTAAGAACTGTCGTTATAGTACCTATTGATTTTTGGGAAGCTGAACATGGTATGGCTGATTTTATTGGTGCCCATAATGTAGATAATGATGCACTACGAAATGCTGGTATGTGTGATGGTGAATTAAGTGAAGGTGTGTTTGAGTTTTGGGGTAAAGACCCCGGTATGTTGAGAGCAATTGAAAAACATGACTGGGATTTAATAAAACGATATTCTAGAGGTTATACAGATGAATACATGATTCAAATGATAAGTGGTGCCGGGTTTATTTACTCACAAGAATTAACGGATATTATAAATCAAAATAGAGAATAAAGTTATGGGTGCACGATATACTAAAACAATACCAGACTATGTTTACTTTATAAATGAAGGTGAATGGATAGCTGGGCCATTTGTTAAACCACAAGCTGGTAGAGACAATAGAAAATTTAAACTAGAAGAAGTTCCAATGCCGGAACCTAAAAAGAAAAAATAATATGAAAATAAAAGAAAAGTGGATTTACCAAAATAAGTTTATTGTATTTTATTGGAGTAAAGTATTTGATATCAGCTTTGAAACATGTGGCTATTTTGATAATAGACCTAGAATAAATTTAGATATTATATTCTTTAACCTTACCCTGATATTACCATTTAAAAATAAATGGACTGATGAATGTGATTCACCAAAATGGGGTATCGCAATACATAATAACACGTTCTGGATATATAGAGGTGGGCAAGGTAATATGAATGGTGGTAATAAATGGTGGACATGGGAAATACCATTTGTTAATAAAGATTGGGTTAGAACATCTATATTGCTTAAAGATGATACGTGGGAACACGAGACTAAACATACTAGGAAATCTTTCTATGAAGATGAATGGAAGGAAAAACAAAAATCTTGGACTTATAACTATATAGATATTTATGATGGTGAAATAATACCAACTATAATATATGTTGAAGAAAGAGAATGGAGACCTAAATGGTTAAAATGGACTAGTTTATTTAATACTGTTAATAGAAGTATTGATATTCATTTTTCTAAAGAATGTGGTAAACGTAAAGGTAGTTGGAAGGGTGGTACAACTGGTTGTGGGTATATTATGTTACCAAAGGAAACAGCTTTAGATTGTTTAAAACGAATGGAAATTGAAAGACAATTTTAAGATATGGATTTTAATAATTATATAGGTACGCATGGACTAATAACGATTAGATGCGAAAAATGTCATAATTTATTTACTATAACTGGTGAAAATGCTAAAGTACATATATTATGTAAAAAATGTATTTATATGAAATCTTATAATAATTTTACTACAAAAGCAAATAGTTTACATTTAAATAAATATGACTACAGTTTATGTCTAGAAGAGTTTCTAGATGATAGTCTGAAAAAAAGAAAAAAGTATACAATATATTGTAAAAATTGTAAAACTATATTTAAACAAACGAGAAGTATTCATTTAAGTGGAAAGGGTTGCCCAAATTGTTGTAATAAAGGTTTCTGGACTAGAACAGACTTTAATAATATTTGTAAAAATAATATAGCAACATTTTATGTTTTAGAATGTTATAATGATAATGAAGTATTTCTTAAAATAGGAATAACTAGTAAAAGTGTTAAAGAAAGGTATAATAGAAATGTTCGAATGCCTTATGGGTTCAAAACACTTATTGAATTTAAAGATTCTCCTTTTTTGATATTTAATATCGAAAAAGAATTGTTAAAAAATATTAAAAAATATCACCCATTAATTAAATTCTCAGGACATTCTGAATGTCTACCAATTAATACATATAAAACGATAGTAAATAAATTAATAAATTATGGATACAAAAATGAAAAAATTCTCTCTTGAATTAGCAAACTTAGGTCACCCACTTTGTACAAGACATGGTAAAAAAATAACGCAATTTATCCATATAAAAGAACCTTACCTACAATCTAATAGTGATGTTTTACGAGCTATTTTACCAGATGGTAGCATAAATGGTTATTTCATAAACGGTAGATTTAATACTCATTCTGAACATAGTCTAGATTTATTCCTAGATGATTCAGTTGAATGGGAAGCACCATTAAAAGAGGGTGACGAAGTTGAAGTATATTTAAGTGGTGAATGGTCTAAACGTATATTCTTATCTCAAGATAAACATGGGAATGGTATATGCGTTGATGGTGGTAGAGAATTAGATTATAATGAAAGTAAACAATATCCAGTTAATATATGGCATCCTACTAAATGGCGTAGAATACCAAAACAAGAACCTAAAACTAAAATGGATATTAAAATCATAATCAATGATAAAGAAGTATCTATTGAAGAATTTAAAAATCTAATCAAAGATATATAATATGACAGCATCTGAAGCACGAGAACAGATTAAAACCCAATTCAAAAATAAAGAAACTACTGAATTGGGGAAAATATATAAACAGATAAACGAAGCTATCGAGTTTGGTTGGTATTCTGTTTTTATATCAACAT
>Ga0172381_10002434_pt1 | contig 20533 bp, 19 predicted proteins | sample Leawel6488metaG_FD_119754 | JGI IMG/M metagenome (GOLD analysis project Ga0172381, IMG submission 119754) | Leachate microbial communities from a municipal landfill in Southern Ontario, Canada - Leachate well 64-88 metaG | ecosystem: Engineered > Solid waste > Landfill > Unclassified | place...
AAAAAGACTGGACTGCTCCAGTCTTTTTTGCGATTTGTGAAGACGATGTTTGTGCCTAGTACCGAGCAAGCTTTACTCCAATTTGTCAACTTTCAATTGGTCTTCTTTTGTGCAAGAAATTAAGGTGGAGACTAATGTGCGGTCTTTGAAATAGACAAAAGTGAACAATTCTACCTAAACGAAAGTGGAGGAGATCGATCGATGAAGAGGCCTAAAAAGGAAATCCCAGGCGTTGGTAGCGTTCTCGCTACTCTCGGTTTGGGCGTTCCAGCCCCGATCGATGATAGCCTCGCTACGGTTGAAGTCTCGGACTTCAATCAAGAAATGCACCAGGCGTTAGAAAAGCGACTGGGTCCAAACGACTACGCTGTTTGGATCTATCGTTCCGGAGTGCTTTTTGGAGATGGTTCGAACCCTGATTCTGGCGTGAACAAGGGACGAGTTTACGTCCCCAACGAGTTTTTCCGGTCGTGGTTAAATGACCGGAAGCATCCTTTCTTGGTTGTGATTTGGGAAGCCTTTGCTGAAAAGGGGATAATGGACTGGGAGTTTGTCGAGGATGCAAGTATCTGCGACAAAACAAAAGAAGCTTTACCCCCAGCACAGCAGGAGTTACCTGAAATCCCTGAGGTAAAAGCTCCGGTGAAAGCGAGAGATGAGAACGAAAATTTCCGTCCTGGCTTACCTCCGGCGATCTCGACTCTTCCGACCTTCGATAGCATTTTTGTCGGAGGCAATCTGGCCAGCCAAGAACTTTTTCGAGCTTGCCAGGAAATTGCTAGACCGAATGGAGATGCGCGAATGACAAGCATCGTTCTCCACGGTCAACCAAGATCGTCGAAGAAGACCTTTCTTCTGGCTACGATCGGAGAGATGCTTAGGGCTTTTCCCAAACTTCGAGTGTTCTACTGCTCGGGAAAGGAGTTCCAAAGGCTCTTTACCTCGTCGTTCTCTGGCGGATCGGTCAAAGAGGCACGCCTAGCCATTTTCAAGCAACGTTTGTTCTCGGCTCGGGTGCTGGTGGTTGTCGATATCGACGGTATGACCAAGGGAGCCAAAGGGACTCGGCAGATTCTGGCGGATGCCATCCAGAACATACTCGGAGGAGGAGGAAGGGTCTTTGTTTCTATGTCTCAACCCCCGAGCGAAGAGATTCTTGACGAGCCACTTTTCCAGGCCATCAAAGATCTACCACTGGTTCGGGCGAAGAGGCTGGAGACAGAACATTACCCAGAAGTCGCTCGGCGGTTTCTGGAGCAGAATCCCTCGAGCGTGAAAGTGGCCACAACGACCTCTACTGACGAGATTCTCCAGCTAGCGCCAGAAATTGTCGCTTGGTTGGTTTCTCGGGCCCAAGAGGAAGAAGACTTGGCCGGGCTCTTAAGCCGACTCGCTCAACTCTCGTTCTCGCAGGGAGGTCTCAAGGAGAGTGTTACTCTTTCCGAAGCTCAGGAATTGCTAGGTTTGTCCCTAAACGTGACGGACCTCATTTCTTTTGTTGCGGAAAAGTACCACGAAGGCGACGTCCCACCGGGAGAAGAATTGCCTGATTCGGTGCTGGACATTATCTCCTTCTTGGCTGTCGAAGTGGCGGATCTTGACCGAGAGAAAGTTGCTCGCTTTGTCTACCCGGCGACTCCTTGGTCGGCGGAGAACGTGACTGCGGGTATCTCTCGGACAACCAAAACTCTTACTCAGCCAGAGGCTCGCCTCAGGTTGCGGGAGCTTTTGGGAGAACTTCAAAAGCGTTTTTCTCTTTCCGGAGAAAAGCTGAAGTATTGGCTGGGGGTCGTTGGTTCACATTAGCCTGTTTAACACTGGGTCCTGGACGTCATTGCACGTCCCGGGCCCTTTACTTTACTTTTTAGCTAACCAAAAACCCCTGGGCGGGGATTTTGGTTCTACCTGGTTCCTTACCAGCGACAACGAGCCTTTAACAATTACGAGGCCGGCGTGGTAAAGGGAAGGTTTCTATTTAGAAATACGATTTGATTTTAGATTTGGTGCAAAAAGTTTTTTGTTTTTGGTACAGAGCTTTTGGTTGTCTATTTTTTCTGCAAAAAATTGTAGATATCCTCTACGGCGTTAGCGGCATCACCGGCAGCGATCATATTTTGACGGTAGAGAATGTCGGTGCAATCGCCGGCGGCCCAAATGCCTTCTCGAGAAGTGCTTTGATGGAGATGGTCGACAACGATTTCGCCTTTAGTATTTAATTTAACGATATCTTTAAAAATTTCAGTATTGGCCGTGAAGCCGATTTCCACAAAAATTCCCGTGATGGCCAATTCTTTTTGTTCGCCGGTAGATTTGTCCTTGTAAACTAGACCGTTAACAAATTTTTCGCCTTTGATTTCGATTAGGTCGATATTATTGTTGGCTTTGAATTTGGGATTTTGTAAAAGTTTGTCAACAGTAATTTTTTCGGCACAAAAAGTCGGGGTCAGCTCAAGCAAAGTAACACTCTTGCAATAAGCGAGAAGCTGGCTAGCCGAATTAAAACCGGCATTTCCTCCCCCAATTACGACCACGTCTTGGTCAGAAAACATTGGCCCGTCGCAAGAAGCGCAATAAGTTACTCCTTTTTGTTCAAAAATGTCAGCCCCTTTAACTGTTAATTTGCGTCTGACGGCACCAGCGGTAATCAAGACGGTTTTTGCTTGGTATTCATCTTTGTTAGTTTTGACTATAAAGCTGGTGGAAGGACTGGCTTGCCCTGAATCCGGGGTTTTATCGAAGGAATTTGCCGTGGGGTTTAAACTGGTGACTTTTTCTGGGACTTTGATCGTCAGTTCTGGTCCCTCGTAAGAACGCAAATGATCTTCGAGTTTTTTTGCTAGGTCAATACCCGAGATGCTCTTTTCCCCAATCCAATTTTGAATCTCATGTGAGACCGAAGATTGGCCAGCTAGCCTTTCGGCAACTAGCAGGGTTTTTAGTTTTTTCCGCACAGCATAAACACCGGCCGAGACGCCAGCTGGACCACCACCGATGATTATTAAGTCAAACATAAAAGTAGTAAGTAGTAAGTAGTAAAGTAGTAAGTAAAAAATAGATTATTTCTTGGCTCGGCGCAAGAAAGCGGGGATTGAAGACCAGTCGTCATCCATATCGTTCATTTTTTCCTTGTCTTCTTTCGTCATTTGAGAAGAAGTCTGGTTCAATTTTGGGGCAGGCTCTTTTTCTTTTTTAATTGGGGTAAATATTTCCAAATTGTTTTTGTCTTCTTTCTCTTTTTCGGTTGGTGGGGTGGTATTCTTTATCATTTCTTCCCTTCGGCTGTTTTCAAAGTTTTCGAGATCTGCTTCCTTACTCTTTCGAAGAGCGCCAGGAAAACCGCAAGCGATAACGGTAATCTTAATTTCATTTTTCTTGATTTTTTCGTCTTGGATGGTGCCAAAGATAACCTTTGCGTCGGAATCAATCGAAGCTGTAATTACCTTGGCGGCTTCTTGAAGTTCAAACAAAGAAATATCGTCACCCCCAGAAACCGTGAAGAGGATGCCCTTGGCGCCATTAATCGAAACATCGAGCAAAGGTGAGCTGATGGCCATTTTAGCGGCCTCTACGGCTCGATTCTCACCACTGGCACTACCGACACCCATCAGGGCGGAACCAGAATTCTGCATGATTTGCTTAATATCGGCAAAGTCGGCATTAATTTTACCTGGCATGGTGATTGTATTGGAAATTCCTTCAACGGCCTGTTTCAAAACCTCATCGCACATTGCAAAAGCCGAATTGCAAGTGGTGTCCTTGCTGATCAAGCCAAGCAATCGATCATTTGGGATCGCAATAATGGCATCGACTTCTTTAGCGAGCTCGATGATCCCATTTTCGGCGATATTGTTTCTTTGTTTTCCTTCAAAAAAGAATGGGCGAGTGACAACACCGATGGTGAGCGCCCCTTGGTCCTTGGCAATTTTCGCGACGACAGGCGCAGCACCGGTGCCGGTACCACCACCAAGACCACAAGAAATGAAAACCATATCAGCCCCTTTAATCATATTCTGGATATCTTCCAAACTTTCTTCGGCTGCTTTGCGTCCAATTTCTGGATCCATCCCCGTGCCGAGGCCGCGAGTTAAATTTTTACCGATATGAAGTTTTTTATTAGCTGGGGAGTGATGAAGATGCTGAGCATCGGTATTCATGACGATAAATTCTACCCCCTGAACTTTTGAGGCAACCATATAATTGACGGCATTGGTGCCAGAACCGCCAACACCAACAACTTTGATACGAGCAAATGATTCAATTTCTGGGTTTATTTTAGGCATAAAAATAGTTATTGATTAAGATTATTTCTATCTTAACTCACTGTGTTTTTTTAGGCAAGTTTTACTCAAAAAACAGGCCATTAACCAGGTAGATTAAGGCTTTTATCACTCAAATCTTGTCAAACTAGCCACCAAGGCTCTCTATGGTAAAAACTCTTTGACCCAACGCCAAAGGCTGGATCTTGCGCCGGTGAAAATTTTACTACCAAAAAACTGATCATTGTCTTCGTTCATATGATAAGAACAGAGACCGTAAGCCACAGACCAAGAGGAATCACGGATTTGGCTTTTGGAATTCATGGCAATCGAAGAAGCGGCAGTGCGGGCGGGGAGTTTGAAATAACTTTTTGCGAGATCTTCAATATTTGGAATGACAGAACCACCGCCAGTGATGACTAAACCGGCCGGTAGCAAACCATTTCGACCTAATTTTTTCAAATGCATTTCAATAAATTCAAAAATATCAGAAAGGCGAGCCTCAATTATTTCATCAAGTTTCTTTTTTGTGCCAAGTGGCTCCCCTTCACCTTTTTTTATTTTTTCCGCTTCTTCGAGTGGAATTTTAAAACCAAGAGCAATGTCGTTGGTAATGTCGGTCGAACCGATCGAGAAAACTTGAAGTGACAACGGCAAACTTTCTTCAAAAACTGCAATCGAGGTAGTTTGGGAGCCGATATTGACGAGAACACAACCGGCCATTTTTTGAACCTTAGTAAGAACCACGAGGCTCGCCGCTAGCGGTGAGGCGACCATATCTTCGATGATGCCACCGGCTTCTTCGACGACATGAACCAGCTCTTTTAGGTGCTGGCTGGCGACCGTAATAAAGAGGGTTCGGACTTCGAGTTTTGTCCCCTTCAAACCTTCTGGCTGGCCCAAGACTTTTTCGCCATCGAGCTTGTAGGACAAGGGGATTTTGTGAAGGATTTGCTTGTTATTGATTTCTGTCAGGTTGGTTTCGCTCGCTTCAATCGCTCGGCTAATATCAGTCTCGTTGACCTCAGAATCTGGGCGGGAAAGTAAGATTGCACCTTCACTAATTTTAGATTCAAGTGAAACTCCGCCGATACCAAGGATGAGCTTACGGATTTTAGTCTTGGTTGTTCTCTCGGCTTCAGCTAGCGCTTCTCGGATTGTTTCGATTGCTTCCTCAGGATTGACGACATAACCTCGGCGTAAACCTCGCGAAGGTTTTTTAATCAACGCCAAAATCTGTGGAGTATTATCTCCGCTTTTTTGCTCGCAGACGACGAGCCGGACCCACGAGGTCCCCATATCCAATCCGACGATCAAGTTTTTGGTCATTGGTCTTAAAAATTTTTAAAAACTTTTTTTCTTCACTTTCCATTTTACTACTATGTCGCCAACCTTTCAAATGCAATAAACCGTGGATAAACAAATGAGTCAAATGTTCGTCGTGCGAAACGAGATATTTTTTGAATTCTTTGCTCGCTTGAGATAAGTTGATAAAAATTTCACCGGAATTTTTATCAATTGGAAAACTGAGAATATTGGTCGGTTTATCTTTGTGGCGGTAGATTTTATTTAGTTTGTGAATCAGATTATCACTAGTAAAAACCAGGCTCAAATCATATTTGGCGCCCAGAACTTTCTCTTTAATGGCGACAAAAGGAATGCTTGGGGCATTCCTTTTGGTAGTATTAGTAATTTCTAAATTAGGCATCTTTAACTTTACCGAGCTTCTTCATTCTCTCGTAATCAGCTCGTTTGACCAATTTTTTAAGCGCTTCGCGCTTCTTTTTGAGCTCAGATTTGAGTCTTTCGTTGTAGCGGCGATTGCGAGCTTTGCGAACGACACCGGAACCTTGAATTCTCTTGGTAAAACGGCGAATCAAACTAGAGTTGGACTCGTTATTGGATTTTATTACTTCAATTGCACTCATAGAGAAAGGATAGCATAAAACAGATTGCGTGTCCAACCCTCGTGGCAAGCCGACGAGGTGTTTGGCACGCAACGCCGGGCTGTTTTTTTGGAATAGGTGCGTCCCACCGGACGCCCGAGACACGACGCGCTGTTTTCATCCCCACGGCAAAACCGTGGAGTATTCAAACATCGCACTCCAATAAAAACGCTTATTTAGTCAATAATGTGGGTTAAAAGCGAGGGATATAACATTTTAAAACCACAGAAAAAGCCCCAGCGGGGCTTTTTCCTTTGCTTCAAGTCGCCATTTCGCCCTTGTTGCTAAAGCAACAAAAAAGGGCGAAAACCCTGCTGGCGACAATTCCGCAGAGATGTTTAAAATGTTATATCCCTCGCTTTTTGTGGCAAGAATTGACAATCGGTTTTTATTGGGGTGGGAAATTACAACACATTTTTCTCAAAGGTGGGGCTTTGTCTTCCCTCTTGCTATATATTGCGCTTTTGCCAGCTCAAAGTTACAATGGAACTTACAAAGTTAGGGGGGTTAGTAGTATGGGTAGTATAAATAATTTAAAGATTATGCCAATCACAGAAAAAATTAGCGAACATGTTATAGAGATTCGCTTCAAACCGAATGCTAGAGTTTTAGACAAAAGAGGTGAAATAGCCTCAACCTTATTATCAGAATTATTTAATCAGTGGAGTATTTCTAGTGATCAGATACTGCTTTCGAATAAAGAAAATTCGGATGTCAAAGCTGTATTTAGTTTTAAAAATGTTAGTTTTGTTTCTGGCTATCCCAATGATCAAAAATTCTTTTTAAAAAATGCCGAAACTTTTATTAAATCCACATGGTCACTTTTTCCGAATAATGAAATTATCAGAGTTGGAGTAAGAACAAAATACCTAATTCCAGCAAAAGATTTTAAGAGTACCTTTGATTCTTATAGAAAAAATTTCTTAACATTGAAAGATGAACAACTTGAAGAGATTGGCGGTACTTTAATTGATTTGGGTTTTCCGCTAAATTTTATTGATGGTGATAATTTTTTTAATATCATGACCGGACCAATGGAAAAGGCTCAATTTGGTCAATTTTTGAAAGAACAAGAAGATATTTTTGAAAATGGTGTTTTTATTGATTTTGATTATTTCAAACAAGAATTTTCTCCATATACTAAACAAAAAGATATTATAGATTTTCTTAGGCTGGGAGTCGAGAAAGCTAATAAAGCTTGTTCTGTAATTTCTGAACTAACTATTGAAAAAGAAAATGGATAAAACAGAAATTACAAATAAAGATGATTCTTTCAAAAAATCTGCCACGGCTGGCGGTGTTTTTGCCGAGAAAGTGACCAATTCCACGGAATCTATTCTAAGTGCGGACGCTGATGTTACTAATGATAAAAATGAATCGGAAAATGTTCCCAATAGTAGTTATTCGCCCAAACCAGTAGATATTGCAAAACAAAAGTATTATGAGAGTGAAAAAAATTTGGGTGACAGTAAAACAGCTTGTTGGAATCGTTTTAAAACAATTATGACTGTGGCTGGAATTTTTATAGGTTTTTTGATTTCTTTTTTGGCTATATTTTGGGCATACAAATTAAACAATATTGCAGAGCCAATAGGTGGTATAAAAGCTGAAATGCAATCTATTAAAGACGAGAATAAAGATATTAAGGCCAAAATACAAAAAAACGAAGATAGGTTGGATGAATTAGTTAATAAAATTCTGGATCGTAATTTTGGTAATTAAGTGAATGAAAAATCGAGATTGAGCCTCGACCAAAGATTCTTGCCACCAAATCTCTACGCCACCACAAAAGTTCTGGTTATTGCATTTGAAAGACCTCTGCGGAATTGTCGCCAGCAGGGTTTTCGCCCTTTTTTGTCTGTCTATGGCAGACGAGGGCGAAATGGCGACTTGGAGCAAAGGAAAAAGCCCCGCTGGGGCTTTTTCTGTGGTTTTCAAATGCGATAACCAGAACTTTCCTACTTAATCTTCTTTATATATTCCGCCAACTTATCAATCTTAATCGTATCTTGTGAGCGGGTGTCCATATTGCGGATAATGACCGTGCCATCAATCGCTTCTTTTTGACCAAGCAAAATCGCATAAGGAGTTTTGGTCCTTTCGGCGAGGGCGAGCTGGGCAGAAAGAGAATCACGAGACAGTGAATGCATCACGGGGATTTTGGCCTTGCGAAGGATCTCAATAACTTCGAAACTGCGCAATTTGGCATCGAAGGACAATTGGATGAAAAAGACTTTTGGTTTCTTGACGATGCGAGGCATCAGCTTGGCATAGCTATCCAGCTCGATGATGCGGTCAACTCCGAACGAAGCGCCAACGGCGGGAACATCTTTTCTGACCCCCAGCTCTTTTGGTAAGTAGTCATAACGACCACCACCACCAACGGCGAGGGCTTTGACATCTTCGCCATCTTCATTTTTTTCATTGACGAAGAATTCAAAAACGGTACGGGAATAATAATCAAGCCCACGAACGAGAGTGCTATCCATTTCGTAAGGGATACCCATAGCATCTAGGTACTCGAGAACTTCCTTGAAGTGGGCTTTGCAGTCAGCACAAAGAGCACCGATTGATTCGGGGGCTTCTTTTTTGATTTCCTGACAGGCCGGATTTTTACAATCCAAAAGTCGAAGGGGATTGGTCTTCATTCTTTCTCGACAATCTGGGCAAATACTGCGGATGTGTTTTTTGTAGTAGTTCAATAATTCTCGGCGATAAGCACCACGGCATTCGGCATCACCAATACTATTTAATTTGAGAGTGAAGTTTTTTAGGCCACATTCCTCAAGAATGGTGACGAAAATTCGGATGATGGTGGCATCAGCAATGCTTTTTTTAGTTCCCAAAATTTCCAGGCCAAATTGCCAGAATTGGCGGTAACGTCCTTTTTGGGGATTTTCGTGACGGAAAAATGGGCCATAATAATAGAGCATCACCGGCTGAGGTAAGGCTTGCATCCCATGTTCGAGATAGGCGCGCATTACCGAAGCAGTTCCTTCTGGGCGCATGGTTAGATGATCACCACCTTTTGTCTTTAAAGTGAACATTTCTTTGCTCACAATATCGGTATCACTACCAACACCTCGGGAAAAGAGCTCTTCTTTTTCCAGAATTGGGGTTTCGATTGGTTTGAAACCATAATACAAGGCAATCTCTGAAGCCTTTTCAAAAAAACCTTGATAGAGATGAAATTGATCACCAATGATATCTCGCATCCCTTTGGCCACTTGCAGATCTTCTTTTTTCGCTCCTTTCGGTTTTTTTGTTTCTTTTTCTTTCATCCCATTTAAAATTTTTATTTATAATGTTTTGATTGTTTGTTAAATTGTCCCGATATCTCTTATTTTTATCACCTATTGGTCTGGCTGTAAAATTACTTGCCCGCTTAAGTTTTTACTCTGATAAAATTTTGGCGGGTTAATTATTGAAGCCATATTCACCTGGTAAATAACCAATTTCGGTTAGGGGGTAAAGTCGAAGAAAGGCTCGGCCAGTAATAAGGTGACTTTTTAGCGGACCCCAGCTTCGAGAGTCATAACTGACTTGGCGATTATCACCCATCACATAGTATTCATCTGGACCAAGGGTTTTTGTCACTTCAATTAGATTATCACTACCAAGATAATTTTTTTCATCCAAAACTTCTTTTTTCCCATCTACCTTGGTAATTGTAACGATACCTCTTTTAATGGAAATCGTCTCATTTGGCAGGCCAATGATTCTTTTAATGAAAAAGACGGAGGTGTCGTTGGGATTGTGGAAAACAATGACTTCACCGCGTTTTGGCGCTCGTAAAAGGTAAGATAACTCGTCAATAATCAGGTAATCACCCATCCCTGGTTTACCAAAGGTCTTGTTACCGATGACATCAGCTCCGCCGTTAAAGGTTGGGTACATTGAAGAGCCGTGGACGATAAAAGGCTGGGCGATGTACATTCGGAAGGGAATAACAATCGCCAGTAAAATGACCACAAATTTAGCCAAATCCCAGAAACTTTCCTTGGCGGTCATCACTTTTTCCGCCTTAATTTCTGGTGTTTTGGGCGTCTCAGTCACAAAATCCGACTCTTTTGTCGGTAGATTTTCATTCATATAGGTAAATATTATTACAAAAGACCTTTTGACGCAAGGTAAAGGCACTCAACCTTTTACTTTTTGAAACCACAGAAAAGGCCCCAGCGGGGCTTTTTCCTCTGCTCCAAGTCGCCATTTCGCCCTTGTTGCTAAAGCAACAAAAAACAAAGGGCGAAAACCATGCTGGCGACAATTCCGCAAGGGTTTAAAAAAGTGAAAGGTCTCGCTTTGGTGAAGATCCCAATGGCTAGAGTTTCGTAATTTAAAGTTTTTAAGGTACAATTTACTGTATGTTTAAATATCTCTTTGTTGGCCTCGGTAATCCTGGGGCAGAATACGAAAAAAGTCGTCATAGCGTCGGGCGGATGGTTTTGCAGGCTTGGGTCAAGACTCCCGGGAAAGAAGCGGATTTCTCGCCTTGGATTCTGGATAAGAAGATAAATGCCCTAAGCTCAAAAGGCGATGTTCTCGGTACGGAGGTTCGGCTTATCCTGCCCGAGACTTTTATGAATAATTCGGGCAAAAGTGTGAAGCCCTTAATCACGAGTATCAAAAAAGCTCATAATTTGGTAGTGATCCACGATGACGTCGATTTGCCGATTGGTAAAATGAAAATTTGCTTCGATCGAGGCTCGGGTGGGCATCGCGGTTTGGAATCAATCATCAAGGCAATTAAAACAAGAGAGTTCATTCGTATTCGAATTGGTGTTTCTCCGAAGACACCGAGTGGCAAGATCAAGAAACCAGATAGCGAAAAAATTGTCGATTTCATTATTGGTAATTTCAAACCAACCGAGCTTGAAGAATTGAAAAAAATCAGCAAGAAGGCGAGAGAGGCCTTGGCCGTAATCGCCAGCGAAGGACGCGAACGGGCGATGAACGAGTTTAATTAAAAAGGGGAATCTAAATCCCCCGCCCCCGTTTAGCGGGGGCGGGTGATTTTCTTCGTTTTAAAATTATGTAAAAAAATAACCCTCTCGAGGCCTAAGGAGAAGTTTAGGAACCTCGAGAGAGAAATGGAATAGGGGAGGGCATGTTATTGCCAGAGCCCCCTAGGAATATTTTGGTGGGCCCCGCGCGAAAGGGGCCCACCTCGGAAGGAGAAACCGGCCGTCCTCTCACGCTACCCAGAAAGAACGGCTTTGACCTTAGATAGTATAATATTTTGTGAATTTAAAGTCAAGCCCTAGGGTTGACAAACTACCAACAAAAAAGCCCTTTTTCAATAAGGGCTTTTTTGTTGGTAGTTTAGCTATTTAGCAATAACTGTCGCTTTTTTATCTTTTTCTTCCTGGACTCGCTCTGGCACTGAGCCGAAAAGCAAGGTCATTCTTTGGTCTTTTGGATCAAAAACGTTGATCGTGAAAGTGTAAGTTTTACCAAGCTCCAAGCTATTTTTCAGATTTTCTTCATCTTTGAATTCGGAAATATGAACCAATCCAGCGACACCTTCTTCCAGGCTCACTAAGGCGCCGTGTTTATTGTGTTTGATCACAACCCCTTTAACCACATCGCCACGATGATATTTTTTCTCAGCTTCTTTCCAAGGATTGTCTTTCAACGCCTTGATCGAGAGAGAGATTTTATTATCTTTGATATCAATAATTTTGGCTTTTACTTTATCGCCAACTTTGAAGATATCTCGAGGATTTTCAACTAGTGACCAGTCGATTTCTGAAATGTGGATTAAGCCTTCCAAGCCTTCTTCAATTTTAATGAAGATACCGAAATCAACGGCGCCGGTTACTTCGCCCGTGACAACATCGCCGAGAGAGTATTTGCCGACAATTTCTTTTTTGGCTTTAGAATCACTATTTTTTTCTGAGAAAATTAATTTGCCTTCTTTGGCATCGGAACCGATAATTCCGACGCTCAAGGTCTGACCAACAAATTTCTTTAATTCTTCTAAGATGGCGTCTTTATCGCCGTCAGCAATTCTTGGGTAATGTTCAGCTTTAAGTTGAGAAGCCGGCAAGAAACCATCAATGCCATTCCAATCTAGGATCAAACCGCCTTTATTGGCGTCCTTGACCAGAAGATTGAACAAGGCTTTACCCTTGGTCGCTTTCTCCGCGTCGCTCCAGATGATGGCCTGTTTGGCTTCTTTGAGTGAAAGCTCAATATAGCTCTCTTCTCCTTCCAATAAGATAACCTTGGCAGTGACGGTGTCGCCAATCGATATTTTTTTGATTATATCCTTGGCGTTAATGAACTCTTTGCCAAAAATGATACCCGTGCCAAATGGCGGGATATCGATAAATAATGACTTCTTAGCCTTAGCAATGACTGTTCCTTCAACGATGGCACCAATTTCTGGTGGGTTAGGCGAGCTCTTGATGAGATCGTCCATCATTCTTTTCGGACCAGCAGGCTTTTTCGGACGAAAATCGCCCTCTTCTTTCTCAATATCCTCGATAGAATCATCGATTAAGATATCGGAATCTTGTGTGGTTTTATTCATAATGCCTTCTACTATACAGAATAAGGAAGAATTTGGCAAATTACCGGCTAAGTAAACAAAAAACAAAGCGGTGGCCGGAGCGCACCGCTTCTGTTGCTGGTCCGTGGCCTCCCTCAAGGAGAGAACCGACTAAATTGTTCAGGATAACCTAAAGATGGGAACTTAGGTTTTGAGAGAAACGATCCTCTGACCTGAACGCTTCCTTCCCGCAGTGACCAACCCCAAACTCAGGGAATTGGTGATATTCTACCTCTAAATCAAAATATTGCAAGAATCGAGGGGTGGATTTCCTCTTTGTTTTTCTCTGAATTATGTTATACTGGGGGTAATAAAACTTATGATTATCACTTATCACGGGCAGGCTTTTGTTAAATTGCAACAAGGGGATTTGACCTTGGCTTTTAACCCAATTAGCAAAGACTCTAAAAGTAAGCCAACTCGTTTTGGCGCGGATATCGCCCTGATCTCATTAAATGGACCAGATTTTAATGGCCTAGATGAGGTGTCTCGTGGCGACAAAGTTCCTTTTGCCGTTACTGGTCCTGGTGAATATGAGGTTAATAACATTTTTATTCAGGGTTTTTCTTCTGTCGGAGATAGCGAAAAGATTAATACTATTTACACCGTGACGCTTGATGGCATTCGGCTTTGTCATTTGGGGGCGATCAAAAGCCTCGAGCTTGATGCTGATGTTACCGAAGAGATTGGCGCAGTGGATGTTTTATTTGTCCCGATCGGAGGCGGAACCGTTCTCTCACCAAAAGAAGCGGCCAAGCTTGCCACCTCATTTGAACCAAAAATTGTCATTCCCGTGATGGCCGAAACGAGTGACAAAGATGGTGGGGCGCTTAAGCTATTCATGAAAGAATTAGGCGGGGGTGAAACAACTGTCGATAAACTGACGATCAAGAAGAGAGACCTGGAAGGCAAAGAAGACGAATTGGTTATCATTAAACAAACTTAAATTTAGAAATCCAAGAGCTGATAAAAAAGTATGAGTTTTTTAAACTATATTGAAAGAACCCGGGCCTTACCGGAAAAAGCCAAAAAAAGAGTCCTCTTTTTCTGGGTCTTTGGTTTGGCCTTTTTAATTTTTATAATCTGGGCGATTAATTTTACGATTACGGTTTCTAACCAGTCGGCAAACGACGCTCTATTGCAAGAAAAAGCCAAACTAATGGTAGAATCGAGTACGACGCCAGAAATGGTGACTAAGACGGGGGCTGGGAGTAGTTGGTCTGGTAAGATTGGGAATTTTGTTAATGAAAACCTCAGTTCAGTCAAAGATGGTTTCAATATTTTGTTTAAAAAACCTACCAAAATTTTTTGAAACAAAAAACTTAAGTAGGCAAGTAATATGAAAGAAAAAAATAATAAAAAAGAAAAAGCAAAAGATTTGGTGCCGATTGAACACCAGAATGTTGTTTCTCGCGATATCGTAAAAGAAATGCGCGAATCGTATTTGAATTATGCGATGTCTGTCATCGTCGGCCGAGCTTTACCGGATGTTCGTGATGGTTTGAAACCAGTCCATCGACGCATTTTATATTCAATGCACCGAAATGGTTTAAGTTTTTCTGCTAAATACAAAAAATCCGCCACGGTCGTTGGAGATGTACTTGGTAGCTACCACCCACACGGTGATTCCTCGGTTTACGATGCGATGGTCCGGATGGAGCAAGATTTTTCAATGCGTTACCCTCTAATTTCTGGTCAGGGAAACTTTGGCTCAATTGATGGCGACGGAGCAGCAGCTTATCGTTATACCGAAGCCAAAATGTCTCGGTTGTCCGATGAATTATTGCGCGATATTGATAAAGAGACCGTCGATTTTATCCCCAATTATGATGGCACCAAGCAAGAGCCAACCGTTTTGCCTTCGGTTCTTCCCAACTTGCTTTTAAACGGGGCAATGGGGATTGCTGTTGGTATGGCGACCAAGATTCCGCCTCATAATCTTAATGAATTGCTAGACGCCCTGGTTTATTTGGCAGATAATCCTGAGGCCACAACCGAAGATTTATTGCAGTTTGTGAAAGGCCCAGATTTTCCAACCGGTGGAATTGTTTTTAATCAAAGTGATATTCGCCATGCTTATTCGACCGGAAAAGGTGGAGTACTCACTCGTGGTGAGGCGGAGATTATTGAAAACAAGGCGGGGAGTTTCCAGATAATTATTTCCTCGATTCCTTATCAAGTCAACAAATCGGAATTAATTGTCAAGATTGCTGATTTGGTTCGTGAAAAAAAGATTGAGGGCATTCGTGATATTCACGATGAGTCAACGACTGATATTCGCGTCGTGATTGATCTCAAGTCTGGCGCCTTTCCCGAGAAGATTTTAAATTCTCTTTATAAACATACCGATTTGGAAACGGTTTTTCACTATAATCTCTTGATGATTGTCGATGGCGTGCCCAAACTTTTGCCGCTGGAAAGCATTCTGGAGGAATTTTTGAAACATCGCCAGGTGGTGGTGTCTCGTCGGACAAAATTTGAACTTAAAAAAGCCGAAGACCGAGCCCATATTTTGGAAGGTTTGAAAAAAGCGCTTGATCACATTGATGAAATTATCAAAACGATCAAAAAAGCCAAAGATGTGACCGAAGCCCACTCGGCGTTGATGAAGAATTTTAAATTCAGCGACTTGCAAGCGGCGGCCATTTTGGAAATGAAACTTCAGAAATTGGCGGGTCTTGAAAGGAAAAAGATTGAAGATGAATTGCGCGAAAAACTGGAATTGATCAAGGAATTGAAAGCGATTCTGGCTGATCCAAAGAGAATTTTGAAAATAATTAAGGATGAATTTACCGAAATACGCGCCAAATATGGCGATGATCGCAGGACTAAGATTGTTAAAGGTGGAGTAAAAGAAATCAACATCGAAGACTTAGTCCCAGAGAAAGAAGAAGTCTTGGTGGTGACCTCTGGTGGTTATATCAAACGAACCGATCCTGGTGAATATCGCGCTCAGAAGCGAGGTGGTGTCGGCGTGATTGATGTTGAAATGAAAGAGGAAGACTTCGTTAATATTTTCTTGATGGCTAACACTCACGATGACTTACTCTTCTTTACCGACAAAGGCAAAGCCTATCAAATAAAAATGTATGATGTGCCGGAGGGTAAAAGAGCCACTCGTGGTAAATCGGTGATGAATTTCTTGTCATTAACAGCCGAAGAAAAGGTGACCTCGGTTCTCGCCTTACCAAAAGAAATCAAAGATGTCTCGTTTGCCCTGATGATGGTTACCAAGGAGGGGGTGGCCAAGAAAGTTTCAGCCAGTAGCTTCCGCGATGTCCGTCGGAGCGGTATTATTGCCATTAAATTGTCGGCTAGCGATGAATTGTTGGCGGTCTGTCCAGTTTCCAAGGGTGACGAGATCATTATGTCTTCGCAGTCCGGTCAAGCGATTCGTTTCAAAGAATCAGATATCCGCGAAATGGGGCGATCGGCGACCGGTGTTCGCGGTATGAAACTCAAGAAGGGTGATCTGGTCGTTTCGGCTGATTCAATTAAAAAAGGCGTAGAAAAAGGTGAATATCTGGTAATGAGCGAGACCGGCTATGGTAAAAAGACGAAAGAAAAAGAATACAAAGTTCAGAAACGCGGTGGCTCCGGCATTAAGACAATGAGTGTGACAAAAAAAACTGGCAAACTCGTTATCGGTAAATTCTTAGACGGCACTCAGGAAGAAATCTTCGCTATTTCCAAGATGGGACAAATCATCCGCACAAAATTAAATGAAATTTCCACGCTCGGTCGCCAAACGCAAGGCGTGAGAATTATGAAACTCCGCGAAGGGGATAGTATCGCTAGTATGACTTGCCTGTAATAAATAAAAAGTAAAACATCAAAAATCAAAATGAATCAGCCGTAAAATTTGCAAGGCAAATTTTACGGCTGATTTTCTCTTTTTCTTATGGAGGGATAGGCTCAACTTATTTTTGTTTAAAAATAACTGGCCAAGATAGTTTTGAGAGCACAAGTTGACGCCCCAGCGGAGCGCCACTCTCAGTCTCGCCCTCGCTCTCGCCCCGCCAAGGCGGGGCGAACCATGAGTACAAGGACGGTCCTTGTACTAAATATAGGTTTTTTGCTAAAATGATACTACTATTATGCAAAGAAAAACTGAATTTGCTGTTGGTGAGTATTATCATATCTATAGTCGAGGAATTGAAAAAAGAAAAATTTTTAATGACGAGAACGATCATCTCCGTTTTTTAATCTTACTTTATTTAAGTAATAGCCATCAAGAAATAAAAATTGCTAGTTATCTTCAAAAGGGAAATCAATTAGAAGATTTATTTGAAGAATCTTTGGCCCAAGATTTTGTATCGATTGGAGCTTATTGTTTAATGCCGAATCATTTTCATTTATTAGTACAGGAAAAAGCTGAAGGCGGTATTTCTACTTTTATGAAAAAATTGCTTACCGGTTACTCGATGTATTTTAATAAGAAAAACGAGAGAACTGGCCCATTGTTTGAGGGGCGATTTAAAGCTGTCCATATCAGTGAAGATCGATATCTTGAGTATCTATTTTCTTATATTCATTTAAATCCGGTCAAATTAATTGATCATGACTGGCGAGATAATAAAAATTTTGACCACGAAAAGGCTAGAAACTTTTTGAATAACTACTCTTATTCTAGCTACAATTTTTATTGTGGCAATAACCAACGAGAAGATAAAATTTTAGATAGCCAAAACTTTCCGGAATATTTTCAAGAAAAAAATGATTTTAAGAAATTTATTGATAGTTGGCTAGATTTCTCGAAGGAGGACCAAGAAAGCTTTAAATAGTACAAGGACCGTCCTTGTACTATTTGTATTATTTAGTACCTGTGGTTAACCCTCTTGTTACTTTTTTCTTGATTTATGTTAAAATTTAACTATAAAAATGGCTTTCACTGATCCTAAAAAGAATCTTAGTTATCTAAAATTTTTCTCTACGATGAAAGTGGCGGATTTGGGTGCCGGTAATGGCGCTTACACTTTAGAATTAGCCAAAGCAATTGGCCCCGACGGCAAAGTCTATGCTGTAGAAGTTCAAAAAGATCTTTTAGAGGTTATCAAAAAAAACGCCACGACCAATGGCTTGCAAAATGTCGAAGTAATCTGGGGTGATATTGAAAAAGTAAATGGCACCGGGCTGGCCGACTCTTTTGTCGATGCCGTCGTTATCTCCAACATCCTATTTCAAATGTCTTCGATTTATGTTTTAGCCCAAGAAATTAAGAGAATTTTAAAAACCGGCGGACAATTACTGATAGTGGAATGGAGGGATTCTTTTGGCGGAATTGGTCCAGAAGCGGGGGCGGTTGTTAGACCAGAAAAAGCCAAAGAAGTTTTTTCTTCAGTTGGTTTTGAGTTCAACCAAGAATTTGAAGCGGGGGATGAACATTACGGTCTTGTCTTTATTAAAAAATGATAACAAAAGATAAAATATAAATATGAGTTGGTTCCAAATGGGTTTACTGATGGTTTTGGGATTTTTTGTTGCGGTCGCGGCTTTAATTTTTTCTGGTATTTTGCCAGGTTTTAAATCTAAGTCTGGAGTTTCAGCTAGTGAAATCGTGATGTGGGGCTCATTGCCCTCAAATTTGATGTCAAAAACCGTTGAGGATATTAATACAAAAAATGAGGTTTTTAAATTAACCTATGTCCAAAAACCAGCCGAAAGTTTTGAAAATATTTTAGTGGAAGCACTGGCGAGTGGTAATGGACCAGACCTAATCATCGCTCCACAAGAATTAATCCTGAAACAGCAAAATAAAATACAACCAATTCCCTATACGAGTGTTACCCAAAGAGTTTTTCAAGATACTTTTATCGACGGTGCCAAAATTTTCGGAGTCCAGGACGGTTTTCTGGCGATGCCTTGCTATGTCGATCCATTAGTTCTTTATTTCAACAAAGATCTCTACACTAATGCCGGTATTATTAATTACCCGAAAAAATGGGAAGAAATTGTCAAAGAACAGCCTGCTTTGACCAAGGTTGATAGCCGAAATAATGTTACGCAAAGCTCGGTGGCTCTCGGTTCTTTTTCTAATATTACCAATGCTAAAGATATTTTATCGATGCTAATGATGCAAGCGGGCAATCCGATTATTTATGATGCCGGAGACTTTAATCGACAGGTTACTTTAAGCGAAACTTTTGGTTACAGTCCTAGTCCGGCCACCGCGGCGACCGATTTCTTTTTACAATTTTCTGATCCAAGTAAAGTGACTTATAGCTGGAACCGAGCTTTACCAGAAGCTCAGGATGTTTTTATTAATAGTAAACTAGCCAATTATTTTGGCTTGGCGAGTGAATTATCGGTGATAAAAGAGAAGAATCCGCATTTAAATTTCGATGTCGCCCTGATGCCTCAGCAGTCTGGCGATAAACGCCTAACCTTCGGCCGATTCTATGGTTTTGCTGTTCTCCGAAGCTCAAAAAAACCAGTGGTGGCGATGGGCGCTTCAACCGCTTTGGCTGGGCAGATGGCTGAAAAAGACATGGCGGATTCTATCGGTGTGGTGCCAGTTCGGCGAGATCTTTTGGCCACTGGGACGACTGACCTATTTAGGACGGTCTTTTATAATTCAGCGTTGATTAGTCGAGCGTGGTATGATTTTGATAGTGCTCAGACAACTAATATTTTCCGAACAATGACCGAATCGATTGTCGCCGGACAAAATTCTACCGATAATGCGGTCAGCTTGGCGGACCAACAATTAGTCAAAATTTTAAAATAGACGAGAATGAAAAAATATCGATTTATCCTAATGGTAAGTTTTATAAGTTTATTCTTTGTGGGTGGTTTTAGCGTCGCCTTTTTGCCGGTTAATTTGGTTTTAGCCAGCCCTCTTTCTGTCGACGACTGGGCTTCGCAAGCGAAAGAAATGTCTAGAGGTCTTCAAAGCGATCCGCAGAAACTCAAGCAAGATTTTCTGCTGATCGATGCTGCGGCCACGATTGCAAAAAATAAAAATTTGGCACTGGATTCAAGTCAATCTCTTGGGTTTAGTTATCACGCAACAAATGGGGCTGTTGATGACCTCTCCATAAATCATGGGTATGTCAATCTTACGGAGGACGATAAAAAGGCCTTAACTGAAGCTTATAATGCTGGAATAGCTCCAGCCACTACTCCTTCTCCTGCCACTCCAGCTTCTGTCGATCCTCCCGCGACAACGGAGGGACGTCCGGCCGAGACAACTGGTGGCGGTTCGCCAGAGGTTAGCGGCGGAACGTCGGGTTTTATTCTTTGTGGCGCTAACGGCCCAGCTGGTTGTACCTTTACTGATTTATTAACGCTGGTAAAGAATGTCTTAGATTTTATTATTATGGATATTATTGCTGTTCTGGCAACAATTGTCATCATTTATGCGGGGATTATGACAATTTATGAAGGCTATCAGGGGAAAGAGGTAACAAAATATAAACAAATGTTGGGGAATGTAATTCTGGGCATGATTTTTGCTTTTGGTTCATATGCGATTGTCAAATCTTTATTGCTAATGTTGATTGATCCAAGCTCTACTTTTTTTACCGTTGTCGGGAAAATCTTTGTTAAATAGTCAGGTTAATAATAGAAATTTAAATTTATGAAATACTTAAAAAGAAGTTTGGTATCAATGGAAAGATTTTTGGTGTTATCCATTTTTTCGCTTTTAATTCCATCAGTTATTTTCGCGGCGACGGGGGCAGATTCTGGGTATCTTAATAATCCTCTCGGCGGGACAGATACTATCCCGGCGCTATTGACGGCAATAATTAATATAATGATCACGGTGGCGATACCAA
>Ga0172381_10002436_pt1 | contig 20509 bp, 22 predicted proteins | sample Leawel6488metaG_FD_119754 | JGI IMG/M metagenome (GOLD analysis project Ga0172381, IMG submission 119754) | Leachate microbial communities from a municipal landfill in Southern Ontario, Canada - Leachate well 64-88 metaG | ecosystem: Engineered > Solid waste > Landfill > Unclassified | place...
GTCTAAAACCTTAGGTTCCAAAAAAAAATTAGGACCTCTTGCTCCCTACACCTAGACCCTGTACACTCTCCCCTGGGTGGTGTTGGGTGAGGGAGGGATGAGGAGCTATTCCTCGACTGGAAGCTGGGGAAAGATGAGCTCCTCCTCGGGTATGGGCTCCTTGGTGCGACGTGAGCGATAGGTCTTCTGGTGGTAGTGCTTAGAGTCCTCCACCATCTGCTTCACCTTCTTGGCGAGAGCTACCTGGCTAGTGATCTTTGTGTAGCCAGCGATGGCATACTGGCGGCATATCTCCCTTAGGGTGTTGACGCTGAGCTGCTCGTAGGACTTGTGCTCTAACACCTCTAGGCATGGGAGTGGCTGGTACATGGTCCATGGAACCTCTACTCGGAGTAACCAGTCATCCTTGAGGAGGCTGCAGTCTGCCCACTCTACTATCAGCTCTATCAGCTCTCCACTATCCCGGTAGTGGTCGGATCTGGGTTTAGCACCTAGTGCAGCTGCTATCTTCAGCAAGTCGGGCCGATACATCTGGCACAGGACTCCCCTCAGCTTCTGACGGGGGTCGATGGTGGGTGACGGCTGCGTGCTCATTTATAGGCCTTAAAAAGATAGACTTTTCCTGGGCTAGCCCTACGTATGCTCCGTCTCGTACACTCCCTCCTTCTCATCCCAGTAAAAGGGATAGTGGCTGTCTAACGCTACAGTGGTCCCCATGCCTGGAGATAGGTGTACCGCTACCCCGTAGGTAGAGAGCAACATGCGCTGCGCGAACTCTCGTAGGCGCTTGTCCTCCCACTTACCAGGGTTAAGGAGGGAGGAGTTCTTCTTCCCCAACTCTCTCACCAGGGCAGTCCTATAGTGGGTGACGTAGTCTACTATCCCACTCCTTAGGCCCTTGATAGCCTTCTCGTAGGAGGGGGGTTGTAACTGCTCCCAGTGCTTAGCCTTGGTGAGGTCGAACGTCATCAGCTTCATCACTCCCTCGCATAGCTCGTGCCGGATGCTCCTATCCTTGCAGTCTAACTGGGAGGTGGAGGAAGTGGAGCTCATGTTAGTGAGGATAACGGCCCCACTGCTCTGCTTCATGGCCTCTATGCTCTCCGCTATACTCCCTTCACTAGTGGATGCTCGTAGCCTCTTGAAGGCAGAGCGTAGCTCGGGAGTGTTGTACTTCCCTACGAACTCTGCGTTTACCTGGGAGCTCTGTAGCCCATACGCCTTAGCTAGTGATGCCTTCGCTATCGAGTTGAGGGTACCCTGGCTCATCTGACCCCTCTGGCTACCGTTGATCTCCTCTACCTCGACTGGAGTGAGGGATTCGGCGTTAGCGAGACGCTCCGCCTCCTCCTTGTTAACCTGACATTCAGCTAGTGCCATGCCCTCCTTGGCAGCCAGGATGAGGTCAGCATCGACGTTACCCTGTAGTAGGAGGGTCTCTAGTAGCTCCTCGTAGGCCTTCTTCCTCTCGGCAGTATTGGCTACCTCCCTAGCCTCGTCTAGGTAGTCCATGGCGACTGCTGGGATACAGGCGCACGCATCGAGTAGGACCTGCGCACCACTGTCTAGAAGGAAGAGGAGGAACCAGTAGACGAAGTTGTTCCTGCTCTTGATCTCCTCGATGGCGTTACTGAGCTGGGCGTAGTAGTAGTTGTCCTTCACTAGCGCCAGCTTCCCATCACTCTCGATGTGGCGCTCGATGCCATCTAGTCGGACCGCTAGGAGCTGCCTAACCTCTACCCGGTTCGCTTCCTGCTTCATAGCGTAGGCTTTGTCCTCCTCCACTGTCCCGTACATCGCCTTCTTCTCCTCGGCAGTCACCAGCCGGCCACGGCTGTTAGTAAGAGCACGCATGTAGGTGCTCTCTAGACAGCTCTCTATCCAGGCAGGAGAGGGTTCCTCATCGTACACCATGTAGTGGTCCGAGAAGGAGAGGTAGTAGAGGTGAGCATCCTCCTCAGGGTCTGGCTTGCAGTCACGCACCCGTCCTAGCATCTGTAGGCAGTCGAGGAAGCCACAGCTGGTCTCTACGAAGTAGCCGAAGATGGCCTTGAAGTGGGATACCTCGAACGAGCAGCCGATAGTGATGGTGGGGCTGTACATGAGGACGTCGAGGTCTGCCCACGCCTTGTTGGGATCCTCCAGCTCCTTCCGTAGCTCCTGCCCAGTCTCACTAGTGTAGGCCTTGATCTTCTTCTCATGGAGCTTCTCACTGACTACCTGTGCTTCCAGTAGCTTCCTCACCCTCTTGATGAACTTGAGGGAGTTGCTACAGAGGACGAAGGGCATCCCCCTGCGTAGGTACTCCTGCATGATGCCTATCTGCTTCAGCTTAGGCATGACGTTGTACTGCCTGTTCTCAGCGGAGGGGTAGTCGTTCACTACACTGATAGTAGTGGCTGGGTCTCGCATCCGCTTGGCTAGGCTAGTCGCACGTGCTCCGAGGAAGGCGTCCATCATCACCACCTTCTTCGAGTACTTCACCAGTGCCTCGAAGACCTCCCAGCACCTATGGATGGTCCCACTACTGAGCATGGTGTCGTGGGAGAACTGCTGGATGAGCCCCTCTATCTCGTCTAGGATGAGGAGGTCGGGCCACACAGCCTTCCCATCCTTCCCCTGACGGAAGACTAACCGGTGTAGGGACTCTATCTGGACTACTAGGTGCTTGTGCTGTTCGAGGAGGATGCTCTTCTCCTTGACGTCCAGGTAGTTGTTGTACTTCTCCTTACCATAGCGCACAGCCAACCCCTTGTCGTATGCGACTCGGCACCCGAGGATGACCACGGTCTCCGGGCTCTTCTTCTCGCAGTAGTTGATCATGGCCTTGGTCTTAGCAGTACCCATAGGAGAGCGGACGAGGAGGGTATCGCACTTGTCTAGGTATTCCATGCAGAGGTTGAGGCTTAGCTCCTTCTCCTTGATGTGGACTGGGTTAGGGAGGTCGACAGGAGCGAGGGACTGTATGCGACTGCCCCAGTCGAACGCCTCCTTCGCGTCCAAGTACCACTGGGGGTAGTCTAGCTTGCCTATCTGCATGAACTTCTCCTTGACCCTAGTATTGGGGTGAGCGTCGTAGCGAGGACAGAAGGCCCTGATCTTCTTCCCGAGGAGTGCTACGATCAAGCCATGGCTACCTACGTTACCATGCCGCACGTTACAGAAGGGGCACACAGTAGTGACGTTGCCTGGGTAGACGAAGAGGTTACCTCGTCGCTCGCACCTACTAGTCTCGTACAGCTCGTGGAAGGCAGCAGCTACGCACTTGCTAACCTTCTCCTCTATGAAGCCTCCACTCACTCGCCCGGAGTAGGCAGACGCGGGAGGGGCGAGTGCTGGTAGTGCTACCGAGGTAGGGAGGATGTGCTGGATGATGGTGTCAGTGAAGGAGTGTGCACTCAACACCTTCTTGGTACGAGCCACCTGCCCCCACTTATGGCAACCAGCTATACGGAGAGATGCGTTGGGGTGCTTGAGTGGGGCAGAGTCGAGGAAGCTCCCCACCATCTTGTCCTTAGCAACGAGCGCGTAGTACACGGTCATCGCGAAGTACTTCCTCTCCTGGTAGTTGAGCTCGTGGTACCCAGTGACGAGGACGTGCCGGGAGAACTTCTTCTCGTTGCTCGAGTCGCAGATGACGAGGTTCTCCTCGCCTAGGTCTAGGCTATAGATCCTCTTGAACTCGGACTTGAGTACCTCGAGGAAGGTGGAGAAGAGGGCCACTCGTGCCTCACCACCCTGCTTACCGAAGAGTAGAGACTCCTTCACCTTGGTAGCGGCATCTATCTTCTCCTGCTCGGCATCTATGTCGAAGAAGAGCTTCTGAGGACGCTCAGGCATCACCATCTCGTGGAACATCCTATGTCCAACCGGCAGAGCTTCTAGCCACTCCTGGAACTGGGTGACCGACTGGAAGTAGCCGTAGGTAGGGTAGTGGAAGCCCTCCACTCCATCAGGATGTGCCTCATCCTTGTTCTCTCTCCTCACGACGAAGTAACCGGGCTCGAACGCCTCACATGCCACAGAGCTATGGAACTCTGCCTCAGCTGCATGGAGCTCAGCATCTCGAAGGTGGTACCAGTGCTTCTCGCAGTAGTCCAGGGGTAGCCACTGCTGCTTCCCATACTGCGTGTACAGCTTGTGCACTTCCTCGTCTTCCTTGGTGGGAGCTAGTGCTACGAGTGGGTTGCCTAGCCAGTCGGATGTGAAGGATGAGGGTAGCATGCGGTGAGCACGGTCACTAGTGTAGTGTACGCGGAAGTCGGCATCCTGCCTCGACTCCTTGTAGGTCAGCCTCTTCACCTGTTCCGCATACTCGGATAGGTGCTTGGCAGCATCAGCTCTGGCTACCTCCCCTTTCTCGAGCTTCACCTTCAGCTCAGCTAGTAGCCTCCCCATCTCTCCAGGGAGTGATGGCCACTTGCCATCCTCCTTCCTGGAGGTGGCAGCCGGATAGAGGTGGCCGTACCAGTGTGGATGAGGGGTCGATAGTGGTAGTACGAGCGAGGAAGCCATCACGTTTAGGCTACAGGAAAACATACGATTCTCTCCCAAAAAGAGAACCTAATTCTGGGGTGAGGTGAGTGAGGTGTGCGAGGTGAGTGAGGTAGAGGTTACCTATGCGAGACTGTACTCCTAGCACCATAGCTTATGACGAAGGGCTTCGTTGGGGCTGTCGTGAAGAGGTGACCATGCACTCCGTTCAGAGAGTCGAAGAAGAGGCACTGGTACTTCACCGCGAGGAGCTTGCATATCATGTCGTACGCAGCCTGACCCGTGTATGCCTTGCCCTGGTAGTGGAGAGGAGGGATCATGCTCGTCACTAGCTTTGAGTCTGCTCTAGAGGTGAAGAGGTACTCCTTATCTGTCTGGGACCTCATGTTAGGAGGGATAGCGTGGTGAGGGGTCTGTATGCTGAAGATGACGCTGAGGGCGTAGTGACGGAGGTCGCTCAGCCACCCACCCCAGAAGGTACTATCCTCATAGAAGTCCATGCATAGGCAGTCGTCGAAGATGAGGAGCATGGGTGGTATAGGCTCTCCCTTCTCCCTACAGGTCTCCGCCACTACCTCCTGCAGACGTATGATCTTCTTGATCTGGGTAACGTGGTCATCTTCCCCCAACCGGATAGGGGCATTCAGCTGGATGATGAAGGGCTCGTTCCATAGGTAGTTCTGGCTCACTGCTATGGTGCCACAGAAGGCCCAGATGGCATTGAACTTGTGGTGGTTGTCGTGGACTAGCCTCTCGATGAGGGTGGTCTTGCCACTCCGAGACTGGCCTAGTATGACTACCTTGTCTCCGACGTCGAGGGTGGTAGGGTTTACCCCCTCGGTGTCTACTACTGGTGGGAGTGTGCTCACCGATGAGGGAACAGTGATGGCTTTCTCGTCGTCTTCCATGGTAAGTGGTAGTGGTGGGTGGACGTGGGTATGTTTAGAGTACAAAAAGAGTTGGATATTCTACCCGAGCTGGGCTATGATGGAGGTGACCGAGGAGTAGAGGTTGTACTGGGGATACTTGTCAGCCATCTGGGCGAAGAACTTAATGAGTACTGTCTGGTCGGATCCACCTAGCGCCTGACGGCCATTGGCTAGGAGCGTGCCAAAGCCGTCTTCCTCTAGGATGTGGGTAAAGAGCACCACTGCCTTCTCCTCGGTAGGAGAGGCAAGGATCCGCTTCACGTAGCCTTTAGTGTCCCAAGGAGCGAGTTTGGATAGGATGGACCCAACGGCCACGCCTACTGCTAGCTGCTTGGGAGGAGCTGGCTTTGGTGGTGGAGGATGGTAAGCGTACTGCTGCTGGGTACCTGGAGTAACGTAGCCGTAGGCAGCCTTGCCTATGTTCTGGACGCGGTTCCACATTCTTTTCTAGCCCCCAAAAAGGTATCTACCCAGTCCCCGAACTAACTATGGCTACGTGCCCGTTCAAGATACGCAAGCGGAATGCGCAAGAGCTATCCCCATGCGACAAGCAGCCCAACTACATCGTCACCGTCGAGGGGTTCCCACCCTTCAGGGCTTGTGTTGTCCATAGCAGCAAGTACAAGAAGGCGGGTGCACAAGCCGTCTACAAGGCACTAGAGAAAGGAGTGGCCGATAGCATACCTCCGTGTGACAGCCCACCACCAGTGCCACGCCCACCTGCCAAGGAGGTGATAGCAGCAGAAGTGGAAGAGGAGGCTGCGCCTGCTGCACCTGTGCCTGCACCTGCTACTACTGCACCTCTCTCCATCGGGCTCAGCTTCGCGATGCCCACACCAGATGTAGGCGTACATGCTGTACTGGGAAGGAAGGTGGGGAAGCCAGTAGCAAAGAAGCCAGTGGCGAAGCCAGCAGCAAAGGTATTGCCTACGCCTACCACTAGCGAGCCAGCAGGCCCATCTCCAGTGATGGCCAGCAACAGGGTAGAGGTGATGGACAAGCTGCTCCACCCTATCTACTCGCGTATGTTCGAAGCAGCCTGCAACATGCGCGTGAAGCAGAAGGCGAGCACCAGGTACTCCAAGACGGACACCGAGAAGGTGCTCTCACTAGGATCCCTGAAGGAGGACGACATGAAGAGGGCCATCATACAGGGTAAGGCAGCTAGGAAGGCTGTAGCTGGAGAGAAGGCACTAGAGGCGCTGGAGAAAGGTGGGCCTGCACCAAAGAAGAAAGGGGCTCCCCCAGCTAAGAAGAAGGGACCCCCTACGCCCGCGATGCCTGTTGCACCACCGTCTACTACGCCCATGGCACCACCGTCTACTACGCCCATGGCACTGCCACCCACTACGCCCATGGCGCCTCCTCCATCTATGATGAACATGATGCCACAGATGGTAGTGCCTACATACTACGCGCCTACTCCTATGCGCAGTGTCATCGACGCACCAGCACCTTCCATCATAGTAGGACCTAGTGGCATGCAGCCTCCACCAGATGGGGAGCCTATACCACTGCAGCAGCAGGTGCCACTGGCTCAAGCTCCACCTCCACAAGGAGAGGGAGGGATGGCAGCGGATGCTGACGGGATACTCCGTTTCCAGGGAGGAGTGCAGGCTGATGGTAGTGCACCTAGCATCCAGCCTCAGCAACCAGAGAGACTCACTGGCAATGCCTTTCTTATGGCTGCACGACGGAACTACAAGGGCATACTAGGGTGCCTTACCCTCATCGAGAACGTGGTTGGCGCACTTGGATTCCCAGGAGCGATAGGCACTGCTCACCGCCTAGCAGAGGACCCCTCCTTCACCCAGTGCATCACGGAGCTACTAGACCCTACTCCAGAGGCTGATGGGAGTGCTAGCGATGGACCACTCTCCTTCCTAGATATCCATGAGGAAGACCATGGCATACTGAAGACACTGAAGCTCTATGGAGGCCACCTAGCTAACAACGCCCTCAACTATGGGACGGGAAAGGCTACGATGAAACTCGCTCCGTCGGTGCTAAGGAACGCTCAGGCTAGCGTAGGGACCCCTACCCCTACTCCAACCCCTACCCCTAGTAGTGGTGAGCCAGACGCTGAGGGAGAAGTACCCTCTGATGAGAGCAACGAGATGCTACCGAGAGAAGAGGCTCCAGGAGAAGGTATGCCACCTCCACCTATGCCTATGCCGATGGGCGGCCAGATGTTCATGATGCCCTTCACCCCCTCCTCCTACCTAGTGGTACCTAGTAGTAGTGCACCTACAGACCCACTCCACAAAAAGGTCGAGCCTCCTACTACCACTACGAGTAGCAGCACCATAGATCCATTCCTGAAGGCTGACTAGGCTCTACTAGGCTCTACTAGACTCTACCAAGAGCGCGAGACTCTAGCGAACTGCTGATAGGGGCCACTGTAGTTGTAGACCGTAGGAGAGCCTGGTGGGTTGGAGGTGCTACCCCCTAGTGGGTAGGCAGCTACGCTTTTTGGGAAGAAGTACATCTCCATCAGGTACTTGCGAGCAGCACGCACATCCCCCAGGATCTCGGTGTACTCGCTGTCAGTGGGACCCTTACCCTCGTGTACAGTGAACCTCCAGGGAATCTTGTCCAGCATCCCGTGGAGTTGGGTGTTCATGGGCACGTATAGCTGGCGACCATCGAGCTGCGCTATCTCGTCTAGTAGGGCTACTGCGGTAGAGGAGTGCTTGAAGCAGCAGAGGCGACAGTTGAGGGCCTTAGTGGCTATGTGCTCCTCTACTAGGAGTAGCTGCTTGAACACTCGGTAGTAGTTGCTCTTCGGGTCGTTGATGTTGACGGAGCCTATCATCGCGGCTACCTCCTTGCTGAGCGCGTCCATGACCAGGGATTTGGGTTGTTCCATCGGCTAGATTCGTCTACTTTTAGCGCCCACAAAAGAGCTAGGATGTCTGCCGCAATACGCCTCATACCCTCCGCTAACACACCAGGTGCCGCTGAGCAGAACATGCAGAACCGTTCCAGCGACCCTACCCCTAAGGACCAGTCTATCAGTACCACTATGACGAAGCTTGTCGACTGGACCAAGAGCTGGACCCCTCTCGTCACTCGTGCTCTCGCTAGTGGTGCAGTCTATGTAGGCGCTAACTACGCTAAGCACAAGCTGGTGAAGAGTGGGAAGAAGGACCCCACTGCTATCAAGGCCATGAGCGCAGGGAAGATCATCAAGCAGGGAGGTATCCAGGCTGGTGCCTCCGCCCTCGCTGGTGCTACATTCCTCGCAGTTCTTCCGTATCTCCCAGAAGCTGTTCTTAAGTCTCCCGTTCTTACCGCTAGCAATGCCAAGCCACTCGTCACTGGTGCATACAAGACGGTGGGCACCATGGTCCTCAGCGGTGTGCCCTCCTTCTGGAATGGCGTAACGGACTACATGCTGTCAGCTGGCTCCGACTATGCGGTTGACTGGGCATATCCTGCCGTCGTTACTAAGTAGGCTCTTCCAAGACCTACGGTCCTACGGGGTAGTATCCCCACTGGAAAGAGGACCTTTTTTTGCTGCTCAAAGCTAGCGATATGCACAGCCTACACGCACGACCAGCCTACATGAACGTCATAGAGAGTGCCATCCAGTTGGCAACTCGTACAGCAAACGCAGCAAGCACTAGGGTGATTGCGCCAGTGTTGCCAAGTGGAGGAGGACCTATAGGCTTACCCCAGCCAGCAGCAGACACGGCATACAAGATCCCCGACTCATTCTCTGAGCCTGTTCGCAGCTATGGACAGTACGAACCACCTGGTCCACAGAACGATGAGCAGGGCCTTACGAAGGTTGGAGGCTATCCGACTGAGCCCACTGCTACTCTCAAGGGTAGTAGTGGCAGTGGTGGAGACAACACGTCCCCTATCCTCACTGCACTCCAGGGTGAGAGCTGGAACAACTTCGTGATGAGTTCCCTCACAACAGCCAGCTACACTGGCATCTCCTATGGCGCCGATGCCTTCCTCGCTCCTACCTCGAAGGCAGTGGAGGCAGCCGAGAAGAAGGTGGAGGTAGCAGAGAAGGCACTGGAGAAGGTGGAGGGAGAGAAGAAGGTGGAGGCCGCTGAGAAGAAGGTAGAGGTAGCGGAGAAGAGCCTCGAGAAGGTACTGATGAAGACTAGTGGCAAGTCGCTCGTCTCCTCTAAGAAGGGTAGCGTAGTCGCCAACGGTCTCTCCCAGTTGGGCATCTCCATGGGTACACGTACTCTTGCTACATGTGCCTCAGCTAGTAGCACCACCTTCCAGGAGAACATCAAGTACATCACCCCACTGGTGAGTGGTAGCCTCCGTGGCGTGGTGGACTACTACCTCCTAGGGAAGAGCATCGGGCGTACTGCCACTGACAGCATGGTGGTAGCTGGCCTTGAGTACCTCTCCACCCAGGTAGTGATGGGCTATAACTAGCCTGGCAGATCGGCATCTTTTTGGGGGTAGCCTCTCGGTAGCGAGCACAAAAAGGAAGCGTCTTTTGTGCGCGCTACACTCTACACCCTACCACCCCTTACTCCTGGATGCACTTGCCATCAGGGAAGAAGGTGAGGGTATGCGCCTCATCGGTATGCATCACCGGGATGAAGGAGACCGCAGCCGCTGCAGTTGGGACAGTGCCCATTGTGTACCAGAACGACTCGTTACCCTGGAGAGCGTAGAAGCCACGGATTGCACCCTTGTCCTTAGCGTCATCGAGGCTGTCGCAGGGAACCCATGAGTAGAGCTTGAAGAAGTCGTTCACTCGGGCATCCTGGCTGCGATAGGCATAGGGGATGATCTCGTCCTGCATCTGGGCATCGGTGATCGAGCTGAACCCCAGGATGGAGTTGTTGCTCGAGTCGTAGAACTCGATGGACGCAAAGGGGAGTGGGTGAATGTAGTAGTCAGCAGTCGCGACACCATTCGGCTCCAGAGTGAACTGGGCAGCGACTACATCCGCATGCTGCGATACTGTTGCCTGGTACTTTGTCCCAGCAACCACAACGCCAGCAGTACCGTGCATACCACCAGTGTTCTGCCACACGTGCCGGATGGAGATAGGGCGTGACAGTGACGATCCCTGCAAGTCCTTCAGATCAACATCCGAGAGGCGCTTGTACGTCGACCACAACGTCATCGACCCGACAATCAGGTTACCAATAGCACCAGTGCTCGCGGTAGCCGAACCGGAGACGGTGTTGCTACAGAAGATGGAGCTGTCCGTCTTGAACTTCACCTCGATCTCGAAGGTAGCGTTAGGGAAGCGCGCAGGGAACATCTGCTTCCAGTTGCCGATGAACTGGTGGAGAGGAAGCTTCAGCAGCACTGATGCCGCGCTAGCTGCTGGGATGAGGATGGTCGACTCATCGAGGTCCAGGTTGAAGCCACAGCGCCGGAACACGTTATCCAGCTTGTGCTCGTTGTGATGGAGCAGGACGCTATGCCACAGCTTGCCACCACTGATCTTGCTCTTGACATCGCTGTTGACGAGGAGGCTAACGTACTCGATCTGGAGAGGAGTGGGGGCCAAGTGCAACGCACCGCCCAACACGAAGGGAGTAGTGATAGCGTTACGGATGATGACCTCGTGCGCTGCACCAGTGCATCCCTGTGCCTCAGCGCTAACCTTGATGTCTCGGTCCTGAACGTTGAAGGTCAGGGTGATGGCTGCTGGAGTAGAGAGTGGGCCACCACCTCCAGTGATGGTATGGATGACATTGGCGTCCAGAGCAGAGATAGCAGCCGCCACGTTGGCCGCAGTCGTAGCCACTGGAAGGGGCCTTGTGTACAGATGAAAGTCGGGCAGGCCCCACACAACATTGCCTGTCACCGCACCGACTGCGATAATGCCTGTCGTCGTATCAATCGGGGTGAAGGTTCGCACCTGAGCGGTCTGGGCACCGGCTGCTGCAGTATCGGTCAGATTCCACTCCAACCAGAGGTCCTTCACTGGGCCCATCTTGTTGGGCAGACGCGCCCTCAAGGTGCTACTCCCCGAGTACATCGCTCCCGACGGAGTGACCTGCGTGCTGATCTGGTCTGTGTAGTTCACGGTCGCTTCATTGACTGCCGAGTTGATGGGCAGGAAGTGCTCACTGTTGGGGATGACATATCCAGTAGCGGTACGAGAGCTGATGCCCACCAGTTGGATGTCCCCGTCCTCGGCGAAGGTGCTGAACTTGCGGTTGAGTATGCTAGCCATAGCTTGAGTTTAGGCACGCCAAAAACTAGCCCTTTCTCCTGGAAGAAGAACCTGTCGGGCCCCTCTCCTAGTGGAAGCTTTCGGAAGAACGGAAACTTTTCCCCCTGCCTAAAGAGTACCAATGAAGGCAAAGGATCCAGAGTTGAGCGCCGTCCTTACCGTGGCCATGGCCAGCCGCATCGCTGGTGCCCCACCAGTCATGACCAAAGCAGCAGCTCTACAGAAGTATAGCGACACCATCTTGGAGGCGCAGATAAAGGTGTTCGAGAAGAAGATCTCAGCGTACATGGCCGACTTCGACCTGGAGATGAGGAAGTACGCAACCGCCATAGATCCTCCGCCTGCAACGGAGTGGGACCGCCTTGCTACCACCATGCCTCCAGATATGGAGTACGTTCCTCTTGACCAATGGAAAGTAGTCGGCTCGGCCAATCGCAAGCTGTACGCCATGCAGAAGAAGACGAACGCTAAGGAGCTCGCCGACGCGAAGGCTGCCTGGACGCTGACCAACGTTATCGAAAAGGGGGCTGGCGCAGCAGCGGGCCTCCTTGACTTCGTTGCCACTATGGGCAAGTATGCCCCCTACATCCTCATCGGTGGAGGCGTCCTCGTTGCAGCCTACGTGTACAAGAAGTAGGCTCTCTCCACCGCACCACTACCTTTTTGCTACCCCTAAATGAAGAACGTCCAGTCAGTGCTATTCGCGCGCTCCACCTTCTCGGTAGCCAAGGCTAGGGCCTGGCTGAAGATGCACGGCTACAAGTACGGAGGTAAGGTGGACACTACCTACAGGTACCACCGCTTCCGCCAGCTCCCTCCCTCCGCCTACAAGAAGTACCGCATGCAAAAAGCGGGAGAGGGTATACGCCTTGTGCTAGGTTACAACGAGTGACCTGCTCCTGTGTAGCAACCACCACAGGACTACTTTTTGTGGCAGTACCCTGACTAGGAGTAGGAGCAGGAGACCCTTCCAGGTCTTGGGCCGCTTCCTGACTACAGGGAGTATACAGTAGAGCAGAGTGGCTATGCCTAGTAGCCACAAGCTCTTGGCAGAGCCTAGTAGCACTAGGAGTAGGAGGGTAAGCATCTTCTTTGTGCACCCCAAAAAGTAGCGGGCACGTAGCTAGTCTAGGTCCTGGATTCCACCACTCATCTGGCTACTGCCCGTCTGTTGCGGCTTACGGGAGCGCCGTCGCTTACGGTGGGATGTCTCCTCGATGAGGGTATCGTCTATCCAGCAGAAGGGACAGTAGAAGCGGATGCCCTCTCGGTCTACCTCCTCGTAGTCTGTGCAGTGTTCACTGGTACACTTGGTGCAGGGGAAGTCCTGCTCGCATATGCAGCACTGGTGCTTGTACTCCATCTTTAGGAGTGCCAAAAAGATACCCTTTCCTGGTACGCCTCTACTAGGCTGTAGTTACCCTACGACTTTTCGATCATGACTAGCATGGAGGAGGGGCTCTGTTGCTGCTCCTTGGACGAGGTAGTGGTAGTGGTGGTAGGTGCTAGTGGAGCAGGGATAGACGCAGCTGGTACAGGCACAGCTGGCACAGACGCAGCTGGCACAGACGCAGCCACTGGTGCAGTGGTATCGGCAGCTGGCTCGTTCTCCGACTTCTTAAGATACACGGAGAGGGTGGTCATCACAATGGCCTGGGTGATGAGGGTGATAGCGAGCTCACTGATGCCAACGATGAGGAACCATACCCCGACACCGAACTGGCCCAGGATGATGATCAGGCAGGTGTAGATGACGCAGTTGTAGTAGAAGGTACTGGTGACGCTGTCGCTAGGGTCCTCAGCGAACTTCTTGAAGAAGTTCGTCACCGCTACGATGTCTGCGCCGAACCCGATGAGGATGACCGCGAGCTCCGGGTAGATGAGCATGTACCTCAGCACACTGCCTGTAGTGAAGGAGGCGATGCTAAGCAGACAGGCGAGTACACAGATGAAGCAGCTTGCTACCTGGCGTGAAGTGGTTGCCATTTAGGACCCGGGAAAAAGAGGGAATTGTGGGCCTACTTCTTCGCCGTTCCCTGTACCCACCTTACAGCATGTAGGTGATGGTGCTACGGTAGAGGATGCCCCCATTACCCGAGTTAGTGAAGTTACCATACTGGTCACTACCGTTAGCAACGTAGACGGTGATCACTCCACTGGTGGAGATGAAGCCGATGCCATCCACGTGGTTGCCAGCGTTGTTGCAGTAGATGGGACCGATGCGCTGCTGAGTAGCTGGTCGGATAGCTGCAGGTAGAGCAGTGCCGTTGACGATAGAGGCAGCAGTGTTAGCAGTAGCTGTTACAGTGGGGAGGAGGAGGTGCACCACTCCGTTCGTTACTTTGTACTGGATATCGTTGGCGTTCTGTGCAGCAGCCCAGATACCACTCCACTGGGTAGTGTGGGTACCACCGGTAGGCACGGCTACTGTGGTCTTCACGAAGTTCCCAGTACCATCGATGGAGGCGAGCCTCGTGTTAGTATCACGCCAACCCTCATCCATGAACAGCTGGGAGTAGAAGTATCCCTTCGCACTATTACTAGCTAGCCCAGGCTCACCTATCTGGACATAGTAGTTAGCCGATGCCTCAGCCCCATACCCTATGGTGATGCAGTAGTCACGAGCTGCAGTCTGGGCTGTGAATCCTAGGCAGGTACACCCAATGCCCGCAGCTCTTCCACTATAGTCGCCGAGAATAACGTTGCGCCTACCCGTAGCATTCTCCCCAGCCAGGTTACCGATAGCGAGGTTAGCAAGCTCCGTTGTCTCACTAGCTAGTGCCCTGTAGCCGATAGCAATCGAGCTACCACCTGTGGTTAGACTCTTTAGTGCCTCCTCACCAATAGCTATGGACATCGCAGTCTCTGCTCCGTATGCAATGGTGCTGAGGGCCGACTTGCCTATCCTGATGGAGCCACTAGCGTTAGTGTTCATGTAGATAGAGTGGACAGAGTCGCACTGGATGTCGAGGAACCCCGTGGTAGGCTGCTCATCGATGAAGCTCGTCTTCATCAGGATCCCACTAAGCTCCACACCAGCACCTACAGTATACTCGTCGATATAGTTAGCCAGCACGGTGTTCGTCCTCAGCTCGTTCACTCCGATGATGTTGTTAGCATCACTAACCTCAATGCCCGACCCCTGGATGGCGGATGTACCATCGTAGCGAGGGAGCCTATGATCCAGACTGGTGGAGATGAGGTTGATAGCAGTCACACCAGTGAGGGCATCTGCATCGGACACCGTGATACCCGACCCTTGCACAGCACTGGTAGCATCGTAACGAGTCAGCCTGTTATCAGCACTAGCACCGATTAGGTTGAGGCCCATTACTCCACTTAGTACATCCAGGTCAGAGACGGTGATGCCTGACCCCTGGATACCATTGGTGCTACTGTACCTAGGGAGCCTCTTGTCCACGCTAGTATTGATGAGGTTGATGCTGACTAGGCCGCTAATAGTACCCGTATCCCCGATGGTGAGAGTAGAACCCTTGATCCCGTTAGTACCATCATACCTAGCCAGTATGTTGTTTGTGGATGCCGCAACACTCCCGCCTATCTTCCCGTCCACATAGGCCTTGATGGACTGCTGGGTAGCGAGAGCAGTAGCGCTGTTACTCGCCATGTTGTCCTCATCTAGGGTACTCGACACCAGAGTCGTAGCTCCCAGGGTAAGGGAGGCGAAGGTTACCCCTGAGGTAGAGGAGAGGTTCTGGTTGACATCACAGTCTGCTGTAACAGTCAAGTCCGTAGTGCCCGAGGTAAGCTTGAACTGGTTGGCACCAGGGATTGTAACCTGGCAGTCTACCTCCTCTATACCAGACAATCCAGGATTGACTCGTACTAAGCTAGCTGCTGTTGTGTACGCTACAGACGCTACGATGACTGGGTCCACTGCTGGAAGCTCCGGGTCAGAGGGGACCAGTGCTGACGCAGTAACGTAGGTGATGGAGAAGGCATAGAAGCCACACCAAGCTCCAGCCACGCTGGTGAAGTTCCCACCAGGCCCTCCATTGAAGATCCTCATCGATGCACCCATCACAACGCACCCCTCGGTATCTGCCCCTTGGTTGTGGGTCTTGATTGAGTTCGTAGGAGCGATCTTCTGAGGCACCAGTGCTGGGGGGAGGGCTGCTACGAAGATGTAGGTGGGTACTGTGAGGGGCGTGGTAGCCTGGATGATCTCGGGTATGCAGAGGGTCACCTGGTTGCCATTCTTGTACCACCTAATAGTGGTGGGCACTATGGGCACTACCCAGAAGGCACACTGGAAGTTCATGATCGTCTCCCCCGTGGAGTAAGCACCAGCATCCTCCAGGGTACCATTGTTCCACAGGCGAGTGTCCGCCTTGTAGATGAGGAGGTTCTTGTCCTGCGCATCTTCTACCTGCACGTCGTTAGCGACCTCGTCGATCGTCCCGGTACGCTCGTTGGCCACGTTGTGGTCTCGGAATCGCTTCAGCCCACTAGTAGACATTTACCTGGAGGAAAAAGCCTACTTTTGCTACCCCCAAAGCACTGCCAGCACCATGGAGGATACCGGTAAGAAGGAGGCACAGACTATTGCTGCACCACTCGTGGACGCTCTCTCGCAGATCTTCCACTCAAGCACCAAGCTCAACAACGGCCTCAACGCTATCGAGGAGAGGATAGGCAAGCTAGAGCTCGGACAGAAGGAGGCTAGCGTTGGGGAGAAGAAGACCGTCTCCATCATCGGGGACATCGGTAACGAGCTAGGCTTGGTGGAAGAGGACACCACCATCCTGGACACAAAGCTCAATGCTACCATCACCCTCGCTAGAGGAGTACTGGATGACCTCTCCAAGCGCCTCGCTCAGATGAGCGTCGACCTTGGTAACCAGGTAGTGTCGGTCAAGCTCCGCAGGGCGAAGAAGGACTAAGCCCACCTAGAAAGTGGCTTTTTTGGCTACCTAAATGCCGCTCTCATGGTTACCTAAGCCGGATGCTCCCAAGACGGGAGGTGCTAAGAAGCGTAGCGCAAGTGGCTTCCTACTGAAGCGAGGCAAAGCTGCTGGCACCAAGGCTGGGCCTGTCTTCATTGCCGTGCCATCTACTGCTACTACTCCACCCGTAGCCCTAGCTACTCCCGCTCCCGCTCCGAGGAGGGCGCCAGCTAGGAAGAGGGCCGCTACTACTAAGCTCACTGAGCGAGAGCAATCCATCATTGACTACGCCAGGAAGAAGGGGTCCAGCGTGAGCTCCAAGGCAGCCCAGCTCTATGGCCAGTCATCGAGCTGGGAGGCTATCACCAACAAGATAGACAAGGATATCGCTATCACCAAGGCAGTCATCACGAGGAAGAACGCCGCTATCCCCTTCAAGCTTACCCAGCTGACTACCAAGCCGAAGGCGAAGAAGACCAAGTAATGCCCTACCGGAACGGAAACCTTTCCGGGCCACCAAAGGGATGGCAACCAAGCCTAGCAAGACAACCAAGGCCTACATCAGCAAGGTCGCGCACGACAACGACGTGCGTATTACAAAGGAAGCGAAGACCCTCTACGCCCAGCTCCCAGATAGGGCAGCGGTCGACGACATGATCTCCCATGCTAGTCAGCTAGTGAAGAGCATGAAGCGGAAGGTCATCACCGGGCAGCTAGCCCAGGTAGAGATGCGTCACTACAGTAAAGGTGAGGCGCACTAGGCTCTGCCAAGAGCTTACAGGCATACTCCCCTCATGGGGAGCATCTATTGCCTAGCGCAAAGGAGACCTTTTTGCCACTCCCTAAACATGCATACCAGCAACGAGGCCAACTGTCAGGACGAGCCTATCAGCATCATCCTCAACTCTGCCGACCGCACCAGTGGTAGTACCTTCTCCGATGGGTCCATCGTCCTGAAGCGTCCCATCCGAGGATGCAAGAAGCTAGCTGTCATCAGCTCGGTCATCCCTAACACAGCCTACACCCTGAATGGGGTCACCTTCACCTGGACGGAGCAGACTGGTCCAACCACGCTCTCCTTCACCATCACTGGTAGCTACACGGCTACTGCGCTGGCGCTCTACCTACAGCAGCGGATGATCGCGGTCAGCCTAGTTAGTGGCAATATCTGGACGTATGCCGTCACCTACAACGTCAGCACTGGGAAGATGCTCTTCCGAGAGACCACCCCCCACAACTTCAAGATAGACGCGAACGCCGTGGGGTTCCCTGTCTATAGGTTCGGTTTCGGTACCACCGCTACTGGTGTAGCCACTGCCTACGCTGCTAGCATCACTAGCCCCTACATCCTCGACCTCTCTGCCTCGAAGTACGCTATCGTCGACCTGAGTGGGATCACACAAGGAGGGCAGGTCGTCACTGGTGGTGACAGGGAGATAACTGGGTACTTCGTACTCCCTATGGGAACCCACTCCTTCGAGATGTCCGACTACTTCCAGAAGTCTATGTACGACAGCTGGGTACGTGTTACCAAGAACGAGGTCCTCTCCTCCTTCCGGTACCGTATCTTCGATGCCGAGACTAAGGTGCTGATGCCGCTCCAGTCGAACTGGTCTATCCAGCTCCGAGCCGAGTAAAGGTTAGGGGAGCGGAACGCCATCTTTTTAGGGCCTCTAAAGCAACATGGAGGCTACGACTGCGACTACGACTACGACTACGACTACGACTACGACTACGACTACGACTACGCCAAGGCTCAAGCGTCCCCGGAACGAGGACGTAATGACGATGATCCAGAAGGGGATGATCCCCTCTATCCCTGCCAGGGACTTCTGGCGACATAGGGAGTGGGCACGCATCTGCCGCAAGCGTGTGGGCAAGCTGAGGAGTGGCTGGGACCATGGCAAGCCGATACCTATGCGTGGAGACATCCTGTACACTTACCCTAGGAAACGGGATCGTTACGATGGATACGTAGGACATCTATGGAAGAAGCTCCTCACCCTCGGATGCTCCCTAGTCCCAGAGATGAAGGGGCTCGTCAGCTATGGCCGATGGAAGTGGGACCCTGAGACTGCCGAGAAGAGGAAGGAGCTTGGTAAGACCCTTCTCCTCACCGAAAAGGCTCGCACGAAGGCCCTCGCTAGACTGGGTGGCCTACTCTATAGAGCAGCCCACTACAGGGTGTGGGAATCCGTCGAGGAGCTAATGGCACAGGAGTGTAACAAGCGCAACATCCTATTCCAGCGGTCTAACGAGGCCTTCAACATGCTGGTAGCCACACGGGCGCTGATAGAGGAGTTCCCCGAGTCGGTGAGAGGGTTGGAGTCCATGGGTGTGCACCGTGCGAAGAGGAGCTACGAGCTAGAGATGCCAATGAGCGGTGGCGACCTCAACTACGTACTGAGCAAGTTCAGGCACAACGTTGCCTTCGATGGCGATAGCTACCAGGACCAGGCTATGCGTGAGATCCTGAAGGATGCCTTACAGAGAGACGAGGACTGGGACTAGGCTCTGCCAAGAGCTTGTAGCTGCTAGGCTCTGCCAAGAGCTTGTGGCTACTAGCTACTAGGGATTCGGTTCTGGCGACGAAGCGCATCTTTTTAGGGCCTCTAAAGCAGCACCATGGCCGACGACAACTACGTACCACCTATCGTGAAGCAGCTAGGACTAGAGAGCGTGGACACCACACCTCCTAAGGAACTACTCACTGCTGACGAGGCAGTCGAGGAGTACAAGCGGCTGAAGAAAGCAGCCGAGTTCTACGCGCTGTGGCTGAGCTACGAGATGCTGATGGAGAAAGAGAACCGCAAGTACATGCGTCTACAGAGGATGGCCCTCAAGCACCCCTCTCTCCTGGAGGATGGGTCCAAGATAGCGACGATGATGAAGGAGACTAAGTTCCTCTACTTCAAGGTGTCCAACGAGGCGAAGGAGAAGGCAGACGCCAGTCACAAGGCTGCGTGTAGGTTCTTCGACCAGCACTGGCGACCCCTCGCGGAGAAAAAGATGACTAAGCCCCAAGAGGCTAGTCGCAAGATGGTGAAGGGCGAGGTGATGAAGGGCAGTGAGCTGGAAGAGATCATAGGCATCTTTCGCAGTCAGTGGAGGGACTTGGTGATCAAGCTCACTGAGTGCTCCCGATAGAGAAGACGATGTACTCGTCACCCTTGCCTACTTTTTGGCGGGTGGCCACGATCCTCTCGATCTGCTTGTCGTCCTCGAAGACGATGGTCTGCATGGCATCGAGGAGGGACTTGAGCATGTTGTCCAAGTCGCCTATCCGGCTGACGTAGAAGGCTACGCTGAGGGAGCAGGGCCCACTGAGTGGAGGCTTGGTCCACACCTCCCTAAGCATAGTGGCTGCCTGCTTGGCCCAGGTAACGTACTGGGGAGACCTATACATCTTCCTAGTCTGGTAGTTGACACGCCAGAGGGTGTTGACACTGAGAGGAGGGATCCTCAGGATGAGGGAGCTATCTGGTAGGTTCTCCATGGTTGGGTTTAGGAGGAGGAAAAAGTATGCCTTCTCCTCGTCGCACTCGCCTTACCATACCTGCCACTTCCCCTTGGTGTCGGAGTACCACACCTTCTTGCCGACAGCCTTCGCCTTGCTAGCGCACTCCAGAGAGCAGAGGTCATGCTGTATCCACCGTCCATCCTCCTTTCCCTTAATGTTCAGGCACCTACACCTACCATCATACCCAGGGCAGGTGAAGATGGTGGGCACCCATATGCCACTCTCCTCCTCCACTCCACACACCTCGCAGAAGTGGGCCCTCGGGTCTATCCTGCTGACGTCCAGGTGAGAGAGGTCTCGTTGGTAGTAGTGCTCAATGCTCTGTTCCATGGGTAGTCTTTGGACTCCCGGAAAACATAACCTTCCAGTCGAGGAATAGCTCCTCATCCCTCCCTCACCCAACACCACCCAGGGGAGAGTGTACAGGGTCTAGGTGTAGGGAGCAAGAGGTCCTAATTTTTTTTTGGAACCTAAGGTTTTAGAC
>Ga0172381_10002437_pt1 | contig 20498 bp, 13 predicted proteins | sample Leawel6488metaG_FD_119754 | JGI IMG/M metagenome (GOLD analysis project Ga0172381, IMG submission 119754) | Leachate microbial communities from a municipal landfill in Southern Ontario, Canada - Leachate well 64-88 metaG | ecosystem: Engineered > Solid waste > Landfill > Unclassified | place...
ACGCCCATAAGATCAAACTTTCCGCGAACGATGTGATATTTAACTCCGGGCAAATCTTTTACTCTTCCACCTCTGACCAAAACTATTCCGTGTTCGGAAAGTGAATGTCCAATTCCCATGATGTAAGCTGTTACTTCCATTTTATTGGACAATTTAACACGGGCAACTTTTCTCAAAGCCGAATTTGGTTTTTTGGGAGTCATTGTTTTAACCAAAGTAACCACTCCTCTTTTTTGAGGTGACACTGTTGACTTATAAACCCTATCTTTGGCATTAAAAATTCTTCTTAATGCCCCTGATCGGCTCTTCTTAATTTTTCTTTTTCTTCCTCTTTTGCTTAATTGTGATAATGTTGGCATAAGTTTAAGTTTAGGTATTATACCTCATTTGAGGTTTTTCCTTCAACAGGAATGAGACGTCCGATAATAACATTTTCCTTAAGACCGATAAGATTATCCTCTCTTCCCTCAAGTGCTGCTTCAGTTAAGACTTTTGTTGTTTCCTGGAAAGAAGATGCGGACAACCATGAATCAGAATATAGGGCTGATTTGGTAATTCCGAGTATAGTTTGTCTGGCTGTTGCCGGCTCTCCTCCTTGAGACAAAACTTCAGAATTAATGTCCTGGAATTTGGTTTTGGTAATAAATGCGCCGGGAATTAAAGACGTGTCCCCAACTGTTTCAACAACAACCTTATCGGACATCTTCCTCAAAACTACTTCAAAGTGTTTATCATTAATTACAATCCCTTGAGATTCATAAACTTTCTGAGCTTCCAAGATAACATACCTTTGAGCATCGGTTAACCCTTTAATTTTCAAAACCTCTTTTGGATCAACATATCCTTGAGCCAATTGAGTTCCGGGCAAAACTTCATCTCCATCTTTAACATTAAGAATTGCTGTCAACGGAATGAAGTATTCCTGTTCTTGTGCCGGCTTAATTTTTGTACTCTTCAGGGTTACGAGATATCCATCATCATTTGTTTCAATTTTTACTTTACCCATAAATTCAGAGATTGGGGACAAAGCTTTTGGAGTCCTCATTTCAAAAAGCTCTTCTACTCTCGGCAAACCTTGAGTAACGTCAGACATAACTACTCCTCCGAAATGTCTGACCCTCATTGTCAACTGAGTACCAGGCTCTCCGATTGACTGAGCTGCAATTACTCCGACTGGAACTCCCTGCTCAACTATTCTTCTAGTGGAGAAATCCCAACCATAACACTTAGCGCAAATTCCATGTTCCAATTCACAGGTAATAGCTGATCTGACATTTACTTCAGCTACATCCTCATCAATAATTTTTTTAGCGATAGCTACTGTAATTTCTTCTTGGGCCTTAGCAATTACTTTCTTTGTTTTCCCTGAAACAACATTTCCTGCCAAAATTCTACCCAAAATTCTTTGAGAGAACGAACTTGTTCTATCTTTTTCATTTCTGGTAAGGATAATTCCTTCTTTGGTACCGCAATCTTCAGATCTGACAATAACATCATGGGATGCATCAACCAAACGGCGTGTTAAATAACCTGCGTTTGCAGTTTTCAAAGCAGAATCAGTTAACCCTTTTCTGGAACCTCTTGCGGATGCAACGTATTCGAAAATTGATAATCCTTCCCTGAAATTAGATTTAATTGGTAATTCAACAATCTTTCCGAGCGGATCAAGAATCAAACCCTTCATTGCTGAAAGCTGTTTCAACTGCTCTTTTCCTGCTCTTGCTCCTTCAGAATCAATGATAAGTTTAATAACGTTTGTTGGCTTCATGTTAACCCAAGTAAGATCTGCAACCTTATTGGTTGTGCTAAGCCAGACATCATTTGAAAGTCTTTTTCTTTCCTCATCGGTTATTAATCCCTTTTGGTATTCACTCTCAATCAAAGATACTTTTTTATCTGCCTCATGGATATAGTCTTTTCTTGCTTTAATCATTTCGTTGTCAAAGACTGAAACTGAAATACCGGAGATGGTTGCTCCATAAAATCCGAGTTTTTTAATTGCATCTATCAAGCGCTCTACTTCATCCGGCGTTCTCTTGTTAATTGCTTCTGTAATAATTGTCTTTATTCCCGATGCGCTGATAGATTTATTGACAAATCCAAAAGATTCAGGCAATGCTTCGTTAAATAAAATTCTACCAACAGTCGTTTCCTCATTTTTGTTTCCAATTCTAACTATGATTGGCTCTCTAAGCTGAATTGATTTTAAGCTATGTGCCAAAAGTGCATCCTGGGTATCTTTAAATATTGGTAATTCTTCTTTCTTTGAAGATAAATCAGCTGAAGTTAAATAATAAACTCCAACTGCCATTTCTTTGTTTGGAAGAGTAATTGCTCCTCCATCCGCAGGCTTCAATAAATTGTGCTTTGGCATCATGAGAGTTATTGCTTCTTCTTGTGCTTTTTTAGACAAAGGGATATGAACTGCCATCTGATCTCCGTCAAAATCTGCATTGTACCCTGCGCAAACACAAGGATGAAGGGAAATAGCAGATCCTTCAATCAAGACAGGATAAAATGCTTGAATACCCAATTTATGAAGCGTTGGTGCACGATTCAAAAGAACCGGATGATTTTTGGTAATTTCTTCCAAAATATCAAAGACTTCCGGCGGACGTTTTTCAATAAATCTCTTTGCTGATTTTATGTTTGGAGCAAAGCCTCTGATTATAACTTCTCTTAAAACAAAAGGTTTAAACATCTCCAAAGCCATTTCTTTTGGAAGACCGCATTGAGACAAGGTTAACTGCGGACCGACAACAATAACTGAACGTCCGGAATAATCAACTCTTTTACCCAAAAGATTTTGTCTGAATCTTCCCTGTTTTCCGCGAAGCATGTCAGACAAAGATCTCAAAGAAGAACTGGTTACTTGAGAGCTTCTTTGAGCAGTATCAATCAATGAATCAACTGCTTCCTGAAGCATTCTTCTTTCATTTTTAAGAATTATTTGAGGCGCGCCCAAACTCATCAAGTGTTTCAATCTATTATTTCTGTTGATAACTCTTCTGTATAAATCATTAAGATCTGAAGTTGCAAACCGGCCTCCGGAAAGTTGAACCATTGGTCTTAAGTCTGGCGGAATAACCGGAAGCTGTGAAAGCAACATGAAAGTAGGCAAAATTTCAGCTTTCCTGATTGATTCAATCAGTCTCAATCTCTTGATAAGTTTTAGATATTTTTGTCCTTTGGCTTTTTCTACCTCTTTTCTAAGGGATGCAATTAAACCGTTAATATCAATTTTTTCCAATAATTCCAAAAGTCCTTCCGCACCGGTTCTGATTGTAAAGAAAACCGGAATATCATATTCCAGAATTTTGAAGTATTCGTCTTCCGAAAGCACTGCTCCGATTCTTAATCCCCGCAAAAGCTTTAATAGCGCATCTGAAATTTCATCCAATTTTTTGCTTTCCTGATCCAATCTTTCAGTAATAGCAGTTATTTTCTGTCTTTTAGTAAGTTCTAATTCCTGTTCAATAAGCTCTCTTTGTTCTACTCTAGTTTTATTAGCAAGAGCTTCTTTTTTCTTTCCGGCCATTTCTTCTTCAATCTTTTTTTCCTCTATAACCAAATCCTTTTTCAATTGTTCCTTTTTCTTTTCAATGTAATCTGAGAAAGAATCTAGGGCTTGTTTTTTCTTATTTTCATCAATATTGATAATTAAATATGAGGCATAATAGATTGTTGATTCAAGGCTTTTTTGAGACATGTCCAACAGAAGAGATAGGGGAGAAGATGAGCCCTTAAAGAACCAAACATGAGCAACAGGAGTGGCCAAAGTGATATGACCCATTCTTTCACGTCTGACTCTTGAAAGGGTAACTTCAACTCCACATTTATCACAAACTATTCCTCTATATCTAATTCTTTTGTATTTTCCACAATAACATTCCCAATCTTTCGTTGGTCCAAAAATTCTTTCATCAAAAAGCCCGTCTTTTTCCGGTCTTAAAGTTCTATAATTAATAGTTTCGGGCTTAGTTACTTCACCGTATGACCATGCCAAAATATCTTTTGGAGAAGCCAAAGAAATTTTCAAAGCTTTAAAATCCAAAATTGTAATGTCTTTCATTTTCTTGTCTATATTACTCATATTAAATTGCTCCCGTCTCACTTTCTTTTGCAGGAGTTTCGACCGATGCTACCGCCTGCAATTCCAAAGCATCTTTTTCAACTACTTCTTCCGCTTTTTTTTCAATGATGCTTCCTTCAATTGTCAATGGCTCTACTGTTTCAGGAACAACTGTTGCGCCAATTGGGGTAATATTCAATCCCAAAGATGCTAATTCCTTAATTAAGACTTTAAATGATTCAGGCACCCGCGGAGTAGGAATATCAACACCCTTAACGATTGCTTCAAAAGCTTTTGCGCGACCCACGACATCATCGGATTTGATTGTCAACATCTCCTGAAGTGTATAGCGGGCTCTGTGCGCATCCAATGCCCAAACTTCCATTTCTCCAAGACGCTGTCCTCCCATTTGTGCTTTTCCTCCAAGAGGCTGTTGTGTAACCAAAGAATATGGACCGGTTGAACGTGCATGAGTTTTATCCTCAACCATATGAATAAGTTTCATAATATATTCTATTCCGACAACTACCGGATTTTCGTATGCTTCTCCTGTTCGGCCATCATACAATTTTACTTTACCGTCTTCAGGAAGCTTTGCTTGTCTTAAAAATGCTGTTATTCTGTCTTCTCCGGCTTCTTCAAAAGCAGGTATTCCGACTTTAACGCCTAACTTTGAACAGGCCCATCCAAGATGTGCTTCCAATAATTGCCCCAAATTCATACGGGCCAAAACTGAAATTGGAGAAATAACAATATCAATTGGTGTACCATCTGCCAAATAAGGCATATCTGCTTGAGGTAAAATTTTGGAAATGACTCCTTTGTTTCCGTGTCTACCTGCCAACTTATCTCCAACTACAACGTGCCTGAATTGAGCAACTTCAATAATAATTTTCCTTAAAGTTCCGGGCTCCAGTTCATCCCCCTTTTTTCTGTCTAATATCTGAACGCTGATAACAGTTCCTCTTTCTCCATGAGGCATTCTCAAAGAGGTATCTCTAACTTCTCTTGCTTGTTCTCCGAAAATTGCCCTCAAGAGTCTTTCTTCAGCTGTTAACTCTGTTTCTCCTTTTGGAGCAATTTTACCAACCAAAATATCTCCCGGAATAACATCTGATCCGACAACAACAATTCCGTCCTCATCAAGATTTGCTAAATCCTCTTCGGAAACATTAGGAATATCTCTGGTTGTTTCTTCAGGTCCCAATTTTGTTTCCACAACAGCTGCTTCATGTTTTTCAATATGAATAGAAGATAAGGTGTCTTCCGTTACTAATCTGTCTGAAATAACAATAGCATCTTCATATCCAAGTCCATCCAAAGATGCATAGGCAATCAGAAGATTTTGTCCGAGAGCCAATTCTCCGTTATCAGAAGATGGGCCATCAATTAAAAGATCCCCACTTTTAACTTTATCTCCGTCTTTAACTACTGCTCTTTGCGTATAAGCAGTTGCCTGAGATGTTCTCTTAAAAGAACCTATTTGATAGGTCTTTTCTTCATTTCTGGCTTTTCCCTTAATAGTTATTTTATTCGCATCCGCATAAGTGATTGTGCCGTCAAATGGCGCTCTGACAACCCTCCCCATAACTTGGGCTACAACTTTTTCCATGTCTGTGCCAACCATTGGACTTTCGGGAGCAACCAAAGGAACAGCCTGACATTGCATATGTGTACCCATTAAAGCTCTGTTAGTTTCATCATGGGAAACAAAAGGAATTAAAGATGCTGAAGTTCCGACAACTTGTCTTGGAACAACGTCCACAAAATCAACTTTTTCCTTTTCAACTTCCATAAATCCACCCTGATATCTGACCGGAACGCGGTCCTCTTCAATAACATTTTTATCTAATACACCCGCATGAGTTATATAATATTTCTTCTCATCATCTGCAACTAAATAAACAAGTTCATCTGTTGCAGTTACAATCGTATCTCTGCCTTTTTTTACTTTATTAACTCTTCTGTAAGGAGCTTCCAAAAATCCATATTCATTAACTCTTGAATATAAAGCTAAATAGGTAACCAAACCGATATTTGGTCCTTCAGGACTTCTGATCGGACAAATTTTTCCATATTGAGAGCTGTTAATATCTCTGATAGAGAAAGCTGCTCTTTCTCTGGAAATTCCACCGGTTCCCATAACTGTCAAACGGTTAAGATTATCAATTTCAGACAAAGGATTTGTTTGATCCAAAATGGTTGATAACTGTGATGTTCTAAAAAACTCATTAATTGAGGCCATGATTGGTCTGGCATTAATCAACGCTCCGATTGAAGGCGGAATATCCGGCTGGATAAGACTCATTCTTTCCTTAATACTTCTCTCCAGTCTTAGAACTCCGACTCTAAAAGCTGTGGTTGCAACCAATTCTCCAACACGTCTAACTCTTCTATTTGCAAGACTATCAATATCATCAACGCCTTCAGCTCCTTGAGCTAATTTAATAAGAAAGCTAATTGCTCCCAAAATATCTTCACGTGTCAAAATTGTTACGTCCGATTCCTTAAAGCCCGGCATTCCGGCAAGCTTTTTGTTTACCTTGTATCTTCCGACTTTTCCAAGATCATATCTGCGGGGATTGAAAAACAATCCGTCAAAATTTTCTTTTACTTTTTCAAAAACAACTGGTTCGCCTGGATGCATTTTTTTGAAGATTTCAATAATCGCATCTTTTGTAGTTCCTGTTTCATCTTTTTGCAAAGTATTTCCTATATAAGATGTTTTACCATCCGCCTCCAAGTCCCTTAAAGCTTCCTTAATGTCTTCATTTGAAGAAAAGCCAATTGCTCTTAAAAAAGTAGAAACTAAAAATTTTCTGCGTCTATCTATTTTAACTGTGATTGTTTCATGTCTGGTAGTTGAAAATTCAAGCCACGATCCATGGATTGGTCTCATTTCTGCTGTGTAGAGTTTTTTTCCGGTAACATTGTCATGGAGGCTGGTGAAGAAGACGCCGGGGGAACGAACCAATTGATTAACAACGGTTCTTTCTACACCATTAATAATAAAGGTACCTCTATCTGTCATTTGAGGAATATCTCCCAAAAATACTTCCTGCTCTATCGTTGCATTTGTTTTCTTATTGATAAGGGTTGTTTCTACATAAAGTGGTGCGTCATACATGAGGCCTTTGGAAAGAGCTATTTCAGGGGTGTTTGAGGGATTTCCGATTCTATATTTTTTAAATTCAAGAGTCCAATTTTTTTCTGTAAAATCTTCAATGGGAGAAATTTCCCTTAAAATTTGCCCTATACCTTCTTCAAGAAACCATTTGTAAGAATTTTTCTGTACCTCAAGAAGATCTAGTTTTGGCAAGAAAGGATATTCTTTACCCCAGTTTTGGCGGACAGTATTAAGTTTTTTATCAAGTTTAGGCATCGATTTAAAATTAAGTCTAAGTCCTTCTCTACCAACAAAAAAAACGCACAAGGCGCACGACCTTTACTTCTTTCTTTATAGAGTGGTAAATTTATACCATATAATATTGGCTCTGTCAAGAACTAATCTCTGCTTTAGTTGTATGGTATAATTTTCACATAATGACAGCTTTGGAAATTATCAATAAATATATTGCTTTTTTTGAAAAGCGTGAACATAAGAAAATCATAAATTTACCCCTGGTTCCGGAAAATGACCCCTCAACTCTTTTTACCTCATCAGGAATGCAACCTCTAGTTCCCTACCTCTTGGGAGAACCTCACTCGATGGGAAAAAGATTAGTAAATGTACAAAATTGTTTTAGAACACAGGATATTGATGAAGTTGGTGATAACCGCCATACTACTTTTTTCAGAATGTTAGGAAACTGGTCTTTAGGAGATTACTTCAAGAAAGAACAGCTTTCTTGGATTTGGGAATTTATTACCAAAGAGCTAAAAATTCCTAAAGAAAAACTTTACATCACTATTTTTAAAGGATACAAAGATATCCCTAAAGACACGGAGTCAGAAAAAATCTGGACAGAGATTTTTACCAAAGAAGGATTAAAGCCAAAAGAAAGAATATTTTTCTACGATACCAAAAACTGGTGGTCCAGAGCCGGAGAGCCCGATAAAATGCCTGCTGATGAACCGGGAGGACCGGACAGCGAGATATTCTTTGAATTTGATGTTCCTCATAACAAAAAATTCGGAGATGAATGTCATCCGAATTGCGACTGCGGAAGATTTATAGAAATTTCCAATAGTGTTTTTATGGAATATCAAAAACAAGCAGATGGAAGTTTTAAAAAGCTCCCAAAGCTCAATGTTGATCATGGAGCAGGAGTTGAAAGACTTTTGGCGGCAGTAGAAAATAAACAGGATATTTTTACAACCAGTCTTTTTGAACCAATCATTAAGTCTATAGAAAAACAAAAAGGAAAATCCTATAAAGACAACGAAAAGGAAATGAGAATAATTGCAAATCATCTAATCTCGGCCGGCTTTATTATTGCTGCAGGAATTTACCCTTCCAACAAAGAACAGGGATATATCCTAAGAAGATTAATCAGGAGAGCAATTGATCAAGGAGACACAAGGGAAATTTTATCTTCAATAGTTGAACAATACAAAATTACCGATCCTCTGCTTGAATCATCTTTCGAAAAAATAATTAACGTAATTACTGAGGAGACAAATAAATATAAATTGGCAATGTCTAATGCTAAAAAATTTATTGAGGGAAAATATAAAAAAATAGGAGATGAACTGATGGGAACTACGGAAATATCAGCAGATGATGCATTTATTCTTTACACAACTCATGGACTCTCCCCAACTCAAATAAAAAGCTTAGGCTACATATTTGATGATCAGGGATTTGCAGAAAAAATGAAATCCCATCAAAATATTTCTAGAGCAGGTGCTACCAAAAAGTTTGCAGGGGGATTGGCGGACAATTCAGAGCAAACAATAAGGGGACATACCTCAACTCATCTTTTACACAAAGCGCTAAGAGATATGTTCGGAGAAAAAGTAAAACAATCCGGATCCAATATTACATCTGAAAGATTAAGGTTTGATTTTAGTTTTGACAGGAATTTAACTCCTGAAGAATTAAAAAAAATTGAAGAAATAGTTAATGAAAAAATCAAAGAAAATTTATCCGTTGAATTTGAGATGCTTCCTTTGGAAAAAGCAAGAACATCAGGTGCAATTGGACTTTTTAATGAAAAATATTCCGACAAGGTAAAGGTTTATTCCATTGGAGATTATTCAAAGGAAATATGCGGAGGACCGCATGTTGCGTTTACATCTGAGATTAAAAGCTTTAAAATAGTTAAGCAGGAGAATATTGGAAAAGGAATCAGGCGCATTTATGCAAAAGTAGGCTAAGGCGCTAACTTATGAATCTGCCATTCTTAAAAAAATTTAACAAAAAAGTCCTGCCTTTATATTTTTTGGTTTTAATTTTAAGAGACGAGAAGGCAGAAGCATTAATCTTTGAGGAACTAGGCGGAAAAGCAAAAGTTGTCGGGCAAAAAGAAGAGTATTTTTCCTCAACGATTGATAATATTTTACCCGATGAGTTTTTAAAAACGCTAGATAAAGCAATTTCCGGAGCAGAATCTTCCTTGCCTGAAAATATCCAAACACAAAAAACAATTTTTGGAGTTAAAGAATCTTGGACGGTTCAGGACCAAATCAAGAAAGAGTATCTTGCAAAACTTAAAAAAGCCAGCGAAGAATTAGACCTTATTCCAATCGGTTTCCTAGTCATCTCTCAAGCAATCGCACATTTACTTCAGAAAGAAGAAGGCGTACCTGTTTCTGCAATACTGGTAGAAGCCAACAAGAAAAATATTACGACAACATTGTTAAGAGCAGGAAAAATTATTGAAACAAAAAGTTCGGAAATTCATGAATCTATTCCTTTTACCGTTGACACTCTCTTAAAACATTTTTCTTCTTCAGAAATTTTACCATCAAGAATTATTATTTTTAATGGCAAAGAAGATTTAAGCCAGCATTTTATTTCACATACCTGGAGCAAAAGCTTACCATTCCTCCACCTTCCTCAAATAACCAGTCTGCCCTATGGTTTTGACATTAAATCTGTTTTGTTTGGAGCCGCATCACAATTAGGATTTGAGATTTTAGAGGGGGGTATGCCAAAAGAACAAATTGAAGATGAAACTTTTGAAGAAAAAATGCGTGTTTTAGATGAAAAGCCGGTTAGAAAACCAAAACTTTATAATAATTTAGATGCTTCAGATTTTGGGTTTGCTAAGGACATAGACGTCGCAAAAGTTCAGACAGAAAAACTAAAAGAAGAAATCAAAGAACCAACTATTGAATTTGTAAATGAAGATATTGCAAATATAAATAACGATTTAGAATTAGAACCAAATTTTGAACAAACAACAACTAAATCTCCTAAGGGATTTAATAATTTTTTAGCAATTGCAAAAAATATTTTTGTTGGAATTTTTGAAACAATATCCACATTGACTCAAAAGTTAAATATTAAAAAATCTTCATCGCTCGCTCCAAAAGGAAAACTCGGTCTCATAATTTCAGGAGTTGTAATTTTCATTGCCGCTCTGCTTCTTTGCTATTTCTTTTTTCTAAAAGCAACCGTAACTTTAATTATTGATCCTGAAATTACAACGCAGGAAAAAGAAGTTCTATTCTCAACAATAAAAGATACAAATTCAAGTGAAAATATAATCAAAGGGGAATTTGTGTCCGTATCCGAAGAAGGCTCTGCTTCAACTCCAGCTACAGGAAAGAAAAACGTTGGCACGAATGCTAAAGGATCTGTAACTATATTCAATCGCTCTAAATCTTCAAAAACATTAACATCAAAAACTGAAATAACTTCGCCTAATGGACTAGTATTCACATTAGACAACTCCGTAACTCTTGCCTCCGCATCTTCATCTGTAGATTCTAATTTTAATGAAACAATAAAACCTTCTACTTCAAATGTTAACATTACTGCAAATCAATTAGGAAAAGAGTCAAATCTTCCATCAGGAACAAAGTTTACAATTGCATCATTTGATACAGCTGATTTAGTAGCAAAAAATGATAATCCTTTTTCAGGCGGATCCAAAAAAGAAGTTACGGTTGCCTCAAAAACTGATACAGATAAATTAGCAGAAAATCTTCTTAAACAGTTGGAGGGTAAGGCCAGAGAAGATCTTCAAAGTAAGCTAAGCGCAAGCACCATTCTCCTTCCCAATTTTATTACGGAAACTTTAACCGAAGAGTCATATAATGTAAAAATTGGAGACGAAGCAAGTAAACTAACTTTGGACGGAACCGTAGAATATCAAGGACTTACTTACAACAAAGACGATCTCATCGAATTTAGTAAATCTTTCTCTAAAGATATTCCCTCCAACCAAACAATTGATTATAAAAACATTAAAGCAACTGCTTTGGATATAAAACAAAAAAACGATGACGAAATAGAAGCAAAACTTAATATCAAAACATTATTACTTCCAAAACTTGATGAAAATAATTTGACAAAAGAAATAAAAAATAAATCCTTTACTTTTACCGAAGATGCTCTCTATAAATTGCCTAATGTTGCAAATGTAGAAATCAAACTTTCTCCAAATATTCCATTCTTACCGAAAAAATTACCATTAATGGAAAAGAATATTAAAATATTAATCAAAATAAATGGGTAAATACTACTATCAAAAAAGCTCTCAGAAAAAGACCAAAAAATATCTCCGCTTAACGAGTTATTTTCTTTTGCTGATCGGAATTTCCATTATTATTTATGCTTTATTTCCGATAATATCCTGGCAGATATATTTTCAGCCGGCACTCGCTTCTCAAAACATTACCATCTCTATTCCCCGCGCAGATATAGTAGAGCTAGCTAAGAATTCTTTTGACACAACCGACTATACTAAGGCAGAAAATTGGTTTAAAGATTTTAATTTAAATTCTAATCGGCAAAATCAGACAGATATTCCTTTTTATACTTTATCTATACCGGCAATAAAAATTGAAGAAGCAATAGTTTCCACTATTGATACTGATTTGCAAAAACATTTAGTTAATTACCAGGGCACAGCCATTCCCGGAAAAAATGGCAATGCTGTAATTTTCGGACATTCAACTTTACCCCAATTATTTAACATGAAGGATTACAAAACAACCTTTGCTAACGCTTATAAGCTCAAGAACGGAGACCTTATTTATGCTATGCTAAATGGCGTGACTTATACCTATAAAATATTTAAATCTATGGTCGTTGAACCTTCAGACAGTTCAGCCCTCATTCAAGACTATGACAATTCTTATCTAACTATAGTTACCTGCACTCCTCCAGGAACAACATGGAAAAGGTTAATTATTAAAGCAAGATTAGAAAATCTATGATCCATTCGACAAGCTCAGGATCATAGTGAGAAAATCGAATCTATGAACAACATAAATTGGAAAGATGTTTGGTCTAAATTATCCCGCATGGCAAGTTCTTTTCTCTATTTTCTTCTTTCTTTTTTTAAAAATGCCTGTTCAATAATCTGGAGGCAGGTAAGACAATAATATGAATGATAAAAAAACACTTCCTGGAAAAGTAATTCAGCAACATGCTCTTGACGCAATCAGAAAAAAGCTTGTCGGAAAAACTTTAAACTACAAAGAAATTTTCAACATTATGGATCAAATTGCCCATCAGAGATTGGGAGACGTTTTAACTACATATTTTGCAGCATCAGGATATTCGCAGGGGTTTACCAATCAGGAACTTTTTTTCCTTACTAAAGCAATGGTTGAAACGGGAGAAAAATTACATTTTGAAGGAATTGTTGCTGATAAACATTCCATAGGAGGAGTTCCGGGAAACCGCACGACACTCATTGTTGTCCCGATTGTCGCAGCTGCAGGTTTCTTAATTCCCAAAAGTTCTTCGAGAGTTATCACTACCAGCGGAACTGCAGATGACATGGAAATATTGGCTCCGGTTGTTTTGTCCAAAGAAAAAATCTTAAAAATAATTAAAAAAGTAAAAGCATGTATTGTCTGGGGAGGAAATTTTAATATTGCTCCAGCGGACGATGTTATCATCAGTGTTGAAAAAGAATTAATGTTTGAAAGTTTTGACAAAATAATTGTTTCAATTATGTCCAAAAAAATTGCTTTCGGAGCAACCCATGTAGTTATAGATATTCCTTATGGCAACACTTTGAAAGTAACTCACTTAAAAGATGCTGAAATTCTTAAAAGAAAATTTGAATACATTGCAAAGAAATTCAAAATAAAAATTAAAGTTATTATTGGCAGAACTGACCAGCCGATTGGAAGAGGTATCGGACCAACTCTTGAAACGAAAGATGCCTTGAAAGTCTTAGAGCAAACGCCTGACAGGCCAATTGATTTGGAAGTAAGGGCTATGAATTTAGCAGGAAATCTTTTAGATTTATGTCTTAAAGATTCCCCTGCAAAATTACAAAAATATGTTAAAGATAATTATGGCAACTCTATGGGTTGGGCGTTGGGTATTTTAAAAGAAGGTCTGGCTTTAAAGAAAATGAAAGAAATTATTGAAATTCAGGGAGGTAATAAAAATATTGAAAGTAAGGATTTAATTCCCGGTAAATTTATTTATGAAATGAAAGCGGAGAAAGATTGTGTTGTTAAAAATATTCACAGTAAAAACTTAACTCTTTGCATAAAAGCTCTAGGCGCACCAGCTCAAAAAAAGGCCGGAATTTATCTTAATAAAAAAGAGGGCGAAAAAGTAGCCAAAGACGAAACAATTTGCACACTTTACAGCGAAAAAGTGTATAATCTTAAGCAAGGAAAAGAAACTGCCATTAACTTTCCGATTTTTGATTTCAATGAATAAAATAATTACTATTTTTGTTCTTTTCATAGCTGTTATTTTAGGCTGCATAATCTGGTGGAAAAACAACATATCACCCGCTAATCCCAACGACAATAAATCTATGATTTTTGTCATTGAAAAAGGAACAGGATTAAAAGAAATATCCAGCAATCTCAGCGAAGCAAAGCTTATCAAAAGCCGTATAGTCTTTTTCCTCTATACGAGATTGCATAGGTATGAGGGGAAAATTCAGGCCGGAGACTTTAGACTCAATCCGTCAATGAGCGTTGAACAAATTGCCCAAAACCTAACTCACGGAACCTTGGACATGTGGGTCACTATTCCTGAAGGACAGAGGGCAACGGAAATCGCAGAAACCTTACAAGAAACAATTCCTACATATAATCAATCATGGAAAGGAGCTTTAATTCTGAATGAAGGATATCTTTTTCCTGACACCTATCTCATCTCTAAAGACGCAAATATCGAAACTATTGTAAAGCAATTAAAGGAAAATTTTGAACAAAAATATTCCGGAATTGACACAAGTAAATCCACGTTAACCAAAAGAGATATTATCATTCTCGCTTCTCTTATAGAACGGGAAGCGATTACCGATGAAGAAAAACCAATTATCGCAGGGATACTAATGAATAGATTAAATATCGGAATGGCATTGCAAGTTGATGCCACTATCCAATATGCCAAGGGACAAAATCTGGTCACTAAAAAATGGTGGGGACCAATAGATATTCAAGAGTACAGAAGCGTTACCTCCTCCTATAATACCTATTTACAGCCGGGATTTCCTCCCGGACCGATCTCAAATCCGGGACTTGAAGCCCTAAAAGCAGCAGCTAATCCGGCGGACACGGATTACCTATATTATATACATGACAAAAATGGACAAATCAGATACGCAAAAACACTGGAAGAACATAACGCAAATATCGAAAAATACGGAACTAATTGAGGCGTCTTGAAATTCCTCTAAAAAATCTTCTGGGTTTTACTTCAACTTCTTCCCTGTGAACAATCTTCCTTTTGGGTAATGTTAATTCCTCTTCCTCTTCATACACTTCTTCCAAATCAGCTTTTCTCTCTGTTTTTTCAAGGATGTCAGAAACCTTATCCAATCCCTCTTCAGAAATTGCTTTTAGAACTTTTTTCCCTTTCTTCGTTGCCAATAAAAACACAACTAGACCTCCAACAAGTAACCCAAATACAAAACCGCTAAAAAACCCATTTCCTGATTTGTGATTGTTGTTTTCCATTTCAATCCTTTCTATTTTTTTTTCCAGATTTTTTTTCGTTTTCTTCGTCATCATCATCCTTGTCTCTTGAAATAACTTTTTTAATCAGATTTACAAAGGACGAGCCCGCTTTAATACCTGATGCAAGAGATGACAAAGAAGATAAGGGAGCCGAAACGCTTTCTGTTATAACATTTGTATTATCCAAAACTTTATTTGTTTTGGAAACTGTTTTTTTAAGTTCCTTGAGAATAAAGAATACCTGTATTCCCAAAATTAAGAGCAAAATTGCCAAAACAACAATTACTGAAGTTAGTGCAATTTGAGCAATATCCATATTAATCTAGGTTAACATCAACACATACCTGTGTCAATTCTACTGAAGTGATATTTTCTATATCTTAACCTCTATATGTCTTTCTAAAATTGTTGTTTTTTTGAAATTATTAACAGATTTTATGGTAATTTTTACATTTCCCGGAAAAACATTAATGGTTTTTTTGAAATTTCCGTCTTTATCCAAGACTGCCAATTCTGAATTTACAAAAACAGTTGAGTTAGGATCTGTTTTACCAACTACAGTAACTGTTTCTGATGAGATCTTGGAGTTCTCAACAGGAAGAGAAACTTTCAAAGACGGATTAAAAATCGCAGCCCTGTACTGAAATAGCAAATAAACCGCAAGGACGAAAACTATCAGAAAGAAAATTCTGAAAGTCTGGGTAATTTTAAATCTGGAAATAGGAAAATCATCAGTCCCGGCTAAACCTTCAGGCAAAACTTTCAAAATTTTTTCTTCATCATATTCTCTTTTAAAAAGCGCTAAAATTTCTTTTTCAGGTAATTTCAAAAATCTGGCATAATTCCTGACAAATCCATAAGCATAAGTTGCGGAAGGCAATTTTTTATAATCCCCTTTCTCTATGGCTGTCAAAAAAGAAAGTCTGATTTTTGTCGCTTTTGAGACTTGCTCTAGAGTGTAGACTTTCTTTTCTCTTTCTTCGCGAAGTTTTTCTCCGATGTGTACCATATTGGAATTATTGCTGATGTAAAGCGTTTATAATCTCATCAGCATTTTTTACCAAAACATCGCGGGGTTTGGATCCCTCTGCGTGCCCTACTACTCCGGCTGCTTCTAGCTGGTCCAAAATCCTGGCAGCTCTGGAATATCCAATTGACAATCTTCTTTGCAAAAGAGATGCAGAAGCCCGGTCATATTGACAAACACTTCTAATTGCTTCTTCAAACAATGCATCTTTACCATCATTTCCCATTGATGCCATTCCTCCCCTTTTCAAAATCAAAGGACTGGAAATAACTTCCTCTGTATATTCAACAGGTGGATTTTTGGCTTTAAGGAAATCTACCAATTTTCTTACTTCTTTATCTGAAACAAATGCTCCTTGAATACGGGTTGGCTTGGCTTGGTCCGGCGGGATATACAACATATCTCCCCGTCCCAAAAGCTTCTCCGCTCCGGGAGTATCCAAGATAACACGGGAATCAATCATGGAGGAAACATTGAAAGCAATTCGGCACGGAATATTAGCTTTAATAAGGCCGGTAATAACATCAACTGATGGTCTTTGAGTTGAAACAACCAAATGAATTCCTGTAGCTCTGGCCATTTGAGCTAACCTCGCAATTGCGTCTTCAACTTCAACCGGCGCAAACGCCATTAAATCCGCAAGTTCATCTATGAGAATAATTATGTAGGGAAGTGACTGGAAGCCGGCCAGTTCATTGTAAGCATCAATATTTCTTACTCCTCTTTCTGCGAATGTTTTGTAGCGCCTGTCCATTTCATCCATTGCCCATTTCAAAGATGCCAAAATTTTCTCAACTTCAACAATAACCGGAGTCATCAAATGTGGGATTCCGTTATAGCCTGTTAACTCAACTCTTTTCGGATCAATCATAATTAATTTTACTTCCGCAGGAGAAGCCCTAAATAAGAGTGATGATATAAAAGAATTAATTAAGACGGATTTTCCGGAACCTGTTGTTCCGGCAACTAGAACATGCGGCATTTTGGCTATATTGGCTACCACAGGATTTCCCGAAACATCCAATCCTAAAGAAACAGTTAATTTAGATTTGCTTTTGTTCATCGCCGAAGATTCAAGCATGGTTTTCAAAGTTACGACTTCCAAACTCCTATTCGGAATTTCTATCCCAACCAGATTTCTTCCGGGAATTGGAGCTTCAATTCTGATTTGCCCGGTCGGGGCTTCTGTTCTCAAAGCTAAATCATTCGACAAAGCAGTAATTTTGGATAATTTTGTTCCAAGACCCACTTCCAAAGCATATTGCGTAACTGCCGGACCCAAATTTACTTCAACCACGCGGGCCTTAATTGAAAAGCTAGCCAGCGTATCTTCAATGGTCTTAGCAATCCCCTTAATGTCTCCCCTGTCTGCTTTTTGCGAAGTTGTTTCAGACAAAAGTGACAACGGAGGGTATTCCCAAAGACCTGCTTTGGTTAAAGAATTACTAACCAATTCATTCGCAAGCAAAGGCACTTCCTTCTTAATTACAGGTGTGTTAACAGTAATTGGAGCATCGCTAGACATATTTGGCAAATTTTTTGAGCCTCCTTTTATTTTCATTTGTGTGCCTCTAAATCCTGTATCTTTATTTTTGAAAAAACCTAAAAGTCCGCTCGGGAAAAGCCTGTGCATGTTTTTCATAATTTTCTGAATAAATTCAATAATCTGATCAACAGATGTGTTGAAAAATACGATTAAACCAACCAATGCTCCCGTGAAATAAACCAAATTCGCCCCAATATCAGTTAGGATATCTGAAAGTATTCTGAATAACTCTTTTCCGACTATTCCTGCTCCTGCTAAAGCAGAAATGGATAAGAAGAAAAGTAAATACCCCAAAGAAACATTGAGCCCGGAAAGAAACATTCTAAGCTTCAAAAACAGAAATCCGAAGAAAATTAAGATAAAGGGGAAAAGAAATGAAACTCCGCCGAAATATTTATTTAAAAACTCATTCATAAGAATGAAAGAGGAACCATTTTTGGAAAAGGATAGGAGGAAAAGAATTCCGACAATTATGAAGCCAAAAGCAAAGATAGAGTAAACAGTACCTTTCTTAAGCTTGAACTTGAACTTATTTCTCTTGCGATAATGCTTCCTTCTAGCCATATAGATTATTATATACAGCAAAAACCTAGACTACAAGTTGAAAAGAAGATTTTAGAAATAAGTAGTCACAATTACCAACAAAAAACCCCCTTTCGGAGGTTTCTTGTTTAGATGTACATTTAATTGTACATTGCTATTTTAACATAAGATGTCAAGTCTGTCAATATTATAGGATATTTTGCGGAGGAGGCGGGTGCTAACCCCGCTTGACACTTAAATGTACATCTAAGGTACTTAAAAGCGATCTGTAGTTTATGAAACTACCGCAATTATCGTTCTGCCACTCCTCCGTCAATGTCATTATTATTTTCAGGCGATGCTTTAAATTCAAAATCTGATCTTTCTTTAAGAACTATTACAAATAGTTTTTCAATGTTAGGATATTGCTTAATCTCCCATTTATAGCGACCATAATATTTTTCGCTATCAATAGTATAAGATTTGAAGAAGCTAGTTGCTATGATACTTCCTCCAAATCCCTTTTTGCTCTTGATAATTGTAAATTTGTGTTTTTCTTCTTGGCTATTTGTAAAATTAATGCCTATGGCTTTATTTTCCTTATCGAAATAGAGGACTGCATACTTGTACTCCTCAATGTGGTTATCGTTGTAGAACCTAGTCGGAAATCCAAAAGACTTTCTTTTAGTTATAGTAATTCTATCTTCATATTTAGAATTAGTACGCTCAAATTTTTGAAAATTAAAATCCATAAACGTATTATGGCATGTCTTATGTCTATTGTCAAGTTTTTACTACAATGGTGTTAATTTTACTACTTATCTCTCCTTATGACCACTTATCTTAACGTATTTTGTAAGTACTCTATTTAACAATAGTATAAGTTCTAGTTCTGGGGTGAGCTAAGCCTCAGCAACAACTGGGGGGGGACGGAGATTTTTACAGAGAGGATTTTGCACCTTCGAGCCAGTCCATTGACGGAACAATATTATACATAGTAAAAATACGTATTCCCTCTACTTTGTGTTTATCAGATGTCTTTTTGGACAAATCTATTAGCAGCTGATTTGGCTCATAGTTGGCCAACGCAGCTTTTGCCAAATCAGAAGCATAACCAAAGTTTTTGGAAAAGAATTCGGCAAAACCCCCAATCCCCAAATCTTTGGCTAAATCAGCCAACTTTACAATACTAATCCTTCCCGGCACTCCGACCACAACCGGTAATTCTACCCCTAATCCTCTTATTTTCTCCACCCAATTGATAATTGATTCCGATCCGAAACATATCTGCGTAACAATATTCATCTTTGTCCCGGTTTCTTTTGCCCATTTTTGTTTTGAAAGCAAAGCTTGATTAAGAATTTCAGTTGGTATTTTTGGATGTCCCTCCGGATAACCGGCAATATCAATCCCTTCAGAAGAGATATCTTTTTCCTGAATTCCTCTTAAAAAATCCAGCGATGAACTAAATGGTCCGCTCGGCTCAGAATTATCACCGGCAATTGAAAAGATTTTTTTAACATTTAGTTTTTGAACATCATCCATAATCTTGACCAGATGTTCAGAGCTGGTAAGATGTCTCGCTGCAATATGAGGAACAACTTTCCCCTCCCTTCCTGATTCAATCAGCATTCGTGAAAAATTAATAGTAAATTTCTCCAGGGATTCTTTCGGAGAACTTGTGACGGCGATTGAGTTATCTATTGGCATTGATAATAGAGTTTCTGTTTTTAAGGTTCCGGATTTAGTTGGAATAACTTCAATTTCTGCCCCATTTAACCAATTACGTATTTTCTCCCGCTCACCATTATTTAAAACTTCAAATCCATTATTTCTGCGAAGTCCCTCACCCAACATAATTTTGTTAGTATAACAAAAGAGTTGTAAAAAAAGCTATGGGGTAATTTAGACCTCAATTACAACCGGGAGGACGAGTGGGCGACGGCGGAGGTCTTTGTAAATTCTTCTTTCTGCCACTTCTCCAATTAATCTTCTAATGTAAATCCAATTGGTAACTCTGGCTTTGCGGGGACTTAGAGCTTTATGAAAATCTTGCATAAGTCTTGAATTCAAACGCTTTTGATCATATGCATTTGGAGCAAGACCTCTGACAATAATATCGGGATTCCCGACCATCTGTCCATCTCTACTATCCACTTCTGCAAGAATTACGATAATTCCAGCTTCTGATAATTTTTGCCTGTCTCTTAAGACATAGCTTTCCAATTTTTCTCCTGAAAGCTCATCAACATAAACATTTTTGGTCGGAATTGTTC